>Ga0209512_1005162_pt1 | contig 10995 bp, 5 predicted proteins | sample frozenSSSSmetaG_FD_184142 | JGI IMG/M metagenome (GOLD analysis project Ga0209512, IMG submission 184142) | Glacier valley bacterial and archeal communities from Borup Fiord, Nunavut, Canada, to study Microbial Dark Matter (Phase II) -... | ecosystem: Environmental > Aquatic > Freshwater > Ice >... | reverse complement strand
CGTAATTTCATTTTTTTTCGCTTAATAAAAAGATGCGGAAATATAGCGTATCTGCTTAATTAAATGAACTTACTAAGGAATAAATCTGCGTTTCCCATACAGGCTTGATAACTCATATCCACTTCGATTTTTGGAGCCTGCTTGGAACAAAGAAGGCATTGAAGGCACGGACGAAATAGTGCAACGGCTGACTGCAGACTTGGTAGAAGAAGACTATTTAGAACTGCGCGAGCGCATTCAAGCGCCTGACCAGGTCTCGGCTGTCGAGCTAACGCAAGCCGCGCACTTGTTCCGTGCAATTGCACAGGTGGTAATTGCTTATGCACGGGCTCACGAAGATAAAGAGCTTGTACCGGCATGGCCTTACATCGCGACCAAGGCGAACGGCCAGGCGCACTTTCTTATTGCCGATGGCGTTTCAAAATCGGAACTCGGCAACAGAGCTTTTGTCCGTGACGGCAGAAGAGCGTTGAGGACCGTCGAAGTACCGATTTATGAGGCAAATCTTTGGCGAGTCGGTATCGCCATAACTGACTATTTGGGGCTACACGATGACGTTGCAAAGTTCAGCAGCGTAGAGTCAGACGTCGAAATAGATGCAGAGGCTCTTGCAAATCCTGCGCGATATATCCTTCGGACACAACTTTGGAAGCTACGGGGAGCCTACGCCGATTCGCAAATCGGCAGAAGACCTGGCAACGAAAAAATGCTTCCCGACAGTGTTGAGCGTTCACTTAGATTATTGGAAACATTCCCGGAAGCGTCTGACGACTCTGTACACCAAATCATTCACGTATTAGCTACAGAGTCTGAGTCCGCTGCCATGTACCTAGCGTTCCGAGAGCGCTGGGAATGCGCGGATATCGCCTCATTTTTGAAAGCTTTGACCAACCGCGTTTTGTCACGCTTGCCTTTGTCAATTGGCAAGGAGCTAGCTGCAGATGCGGTGGGCGCGAAAAAGTTAAGGCGTGACCTTGCAGGAATTTTGGTGTTTGCAAGACGCGTATTTTCCATAACAGCGGAATCGCAGGTAGCCACTCTTCCGGCTTGGAGAGCCCTCTGTGCAGGGATCATATGCACGGGAATCTCGATAGCTATTGAAGGATTAGTTGCGTCGTTGCGTAGCCATGGCGCATTTGAACGTTACAGCACCTTTGATTTCCCAAGCGATTGGGATATACCAGCAGCGGTTCCCCAGACAGAAGCAGAAGGGGCCTTCAACCCCGCCTCAACAAATCAAATTCACCGTATATCTTTGGTCGAGCAACTTCGTAGTTTGCTTCAACGTCTTGGACATCGGATGAGCCGTGACGGAATATCTCAAGATAAGCTATCTGAGGAATTGTTTGACCAACTCCGCTATATATCTCGCGTTGTCGCCGCAGTAGAGTCACAAGAAGATGAAGCAGTCTCCGCATTTGACTGGCCATTTACCCTTTTGAGCAACTTGAGTCTTGAACCGCTTAATCTTGACCTATTGGAACGAGTCGCCAGCGTTGCAAGACAACTGGACAGCGAACTTGCCCTAGAGGTAGTTTTTGTGCAAGGACAGACCTATGGCTTCAACGCACAAACAAGACGGTTTACAGATTCAAAAAGTGGCGTTTGGGATGTTACTCCATGGATGATTACGAAGTTTCCGCCAAGAGCAAAGCATCTTGAAGAGATCTCTCACGAAGGCAGGTTCCTCCGCATTTGGTCCGAAGTCTTCGATAGGCACACCGGCAAACTTTTATCGGTATCAGCTCTTGGCGAACCATTCGCGTCTATTTCTGTAAAGAAACCGGTAATGGATACCGTAGAAGCGCTTGTGAATCAAGGCCCCAATTCGTTTGCAAACATCTCCGCTACTGTGGTTCCACCAATTATTCCTGCTCTACAAGAATCGCTCGGGAGCCGCAATATAAGTAACGAAGTTTCTGCCGGCCAGAATGCTTTACCTATTGAGCTAAACAAAAATAATGCTGGCAATATTTCAGGCGCTATCGCTGCGATAACATCCGGCTCTTCAACTACTATCAGCTTAGCTGTAGATGAGCCTCCAGCAAGAACCGGTGCTACTACACACGGTGAAGCCTATGAATTCCGAAAGCGCCAATTACAGGAATGGTCGAGGCGCGGCGGCGAATCTTACAAACACGAGGGCCATATTCGTATTGCGTTGCTCCAGGCCGATATGGGCATTACCTACAAACATCCCTTTGTGGAAGCCTGTCCATTAAGTTGGCCATTCAGCCCTGACATCAAAGACCAGCTAGCTGAAAAATTGAAGACAGATCCTATATATGGTCCGCTCTTAAATGCAACAGCAAAGCCTGAACTGGGACATTTCTGGGAAGGCCGACCTGATGAGATAAAGGATTTACCTAGCTGGTCAGAGCATCGACGACAACGTATTTTAAGACGTGTAATCGATAGTTGCGAAGAACTGAAGGTTGACCTTTTAGTCTTGCCCGAGTACTCAGTGCGACGAGAGACGGTGGAATGGTTAAAGGACTACCTCCGAAACAAGGGGGTCGCCGTTCTCGCTGGCACTTATATGGATTTTCGGCCGGAACCAGCTCTGAAAAGCCTCACGGCCCAGCTTACTTTGCTATGGCCGGTGCCCAAGGAAATAGCAGAGCGATCAGACGCCGTGCTGCAAAGCAATAATGAGGCACGTCAAGAACCAGCTGACTTTTTAATGCGAGGTATGGTTCTTGAGTTTTCGCGAAGCAAGAAATATCGGTCCATTGCTCTGGAAGAATTCTTCAGACCATCTCCGATTCCATTACGCCCATTGTTCATACGGGGAAACCTTGTAAAGGCGATAGAGAAAGAGATGGAGAGCATGGCTTTTACAGGTGCAAAGAGGATACCTTCCATGGAATCAATAAACCACTTACTTACGCAAACGCGGCTTCCCCTCCAGCATCTTCTAGAATTGATTTGTTCAGAGATCTTTTTAGTATCAAGCCCTGCAAACTATTTAGATATGAATGAGGATTACAAAACAATGATGCGCCGCTTTGGCGTAGGGGGAGAAGAGGAAGAAGTGTTTAATGACGTGAAAGCGCTTTCTAGGCTTCTGAATATCACTGGAAATGGTATTGATTCAAGGCGTTCCATCCTGGTGGTGCCAGCTGCAACCTCAAGATCTGCCGATTATTGGATCGCAGGCCAGGCTAGCTTCCTTGCAGCTGGTACAACTTCAGTTTTTTGCAATGCTATAGGCAGCAAAGAACTCGTCGGCGGTAGTTGCTTCATTGGCTGTGGCAGCTGGAAATCTGTGGTCGGTAAGACAGGGTATATTTCGAAAATCACGCCGTATCATGGATGGTCAAAGGGCATTTACTTTAACAGCAGTAATGATGCGTTGAGTGATAAGGATCAGGCCGTGGTCATTGCCGATATAGACCCTCATAACATGCTTGAAGGAAAGCCGCGGTCTCAGACTATGCCAGCCCCACTACAGCTTGTAGCTTATCTTCCCTTGGTCGAATCAATTAATTGGGCTTGTAGCGAGGCAAATTTACTGAAGGCGCTACCAGGGCCGCTTGCCTTTGAAAGGTCCGTGCAGTGTGAGAAAGCGCAGATGCGTGATGAGGAAAAATTTTGGGGTTTGGTTCGAAAAGCAAGCACTACATTTGATAAAAAAAGCCTGGAAAACCTTTGGGAAGAGTTTCCAGACAAGGAGCCATTATTGTTGCGTGCTAAAGCATGTAGTGACAACGGCAATATGCAGCCCACAGCCGCACATGGGGCCAAAGGAATGTTCGCCGCACCTGCTTACTATGATTGGATAGATGTCTCCCTTACTTTGACCGAACAAGAAGCTCTCCCAAGAATTGCTGTCCCACCTTGGAAGCTTAAAGGCGATTGAGATTTCATAGCGTTGTGGCTAATTCCGAATTCCGGCTGCAAAGGGTCTCGAGCCAAATTGGTTTGTTTCTTCTTGCATTTTGATCAAGTGTCGCTTAAAAAAAGCCAACCTAATGGCTGGCTTTTTCGTTGCATAAGATTCTTTCATTCTCTGTATCAGGAAATTCACCAACTTGGCACAATTAACACAAGTTTCACTTTCATAACCCCAGACATTTTAAATATCAATATTTCCAGCCCGCAACGCATTAGATTCAATAAACGCCCGGCGCGGTTCCACATCATCTCCCATCAACGTAGTAAAAATCTGATCCGCCGCAATCGCGTCTTCAATTTGTACTTTGAGTAAACGACGCACTTTAGGATCCATCGTCGTTTCCCAAAGTTGGCTCGGATTCATTTCACCCAATCCTTTGTAACGCTGTTTGGAAACACTACGTTCGGCTTCGTCACGCAACCAGAGCATCGCATGATGGAAGTCGGCTACGGTGGATTCTTTGGTACGCTCACCTTCGCCACGGCGGACGTATGCGCCTTCACCTACTAAACCTTTGAACGTCGCAGCAGAACTGGATAACACGCGGTAGTCATTGCTTTCGATGAAGTCAGATTCGATGGAACTCACGCGCACGTTGCCGTGGTACATGCGTTCGATGCGCAGACCGAACCGCTCAGACAATTCATCGGTGGTGACAACGACATTAACGCTCGGCTCATTGATGGCCGCCTTCATGGCTTGTGCGGTGGCTTGTGCGTTGGCCGCCGTATCAAGTTGCAATGTCACGCCGGTCATAATCGCGGTGAGTGCAGCGCGGTCGATCATGCGAGTTAAGCGCAGCATGATGGCGTTGGCGAGGTTGTATTGACGCACCAACTCGGCTAATGCAGTACCTTCAATTGGTTCTGCGCCGGTGCCGGGAATAAGCGCTGCGTTATTGAGTGCGACCGACATCATAAAAGTAGCTTCTTCAGCGTCATCTTTTAAGTAGCGTTCTTCGCGTCCTGATTTAACTTTATACAGCGGCGGTTGGGCGATGTAGATGTGACCGCGCTCAACTAATTCTGGCATTTGACGGTAGAACAAGGTGAGCAATAGTGTACGAATATGCGCTCCATCAACGTCCGCGTCGGTCATGATGATGATGCGGTGGTAGCGCAGTTTTTCGATATTAAATTCGTCCGGTCCGATGCTGGTGCCGAGCGTGGCGATCAGCGTGGTGATTTGTTCGCTGGACAGCATTTTTTCAAAGCGCGCTTTTTCCACGTTCAGCACTTTTCCGCGCAACGGTAAAATCGCCTGGAATTTACGATCGCGTCCTTGTTTGGCTGAACCTCCCGCAGAATCTCCCTCGACCACATACAGTTCACATAACGCCGGATCTTTTTCCTGGCAATCAGCGAGCTTGGCGGATAAACCTAATCCATCCATCACACCTTTACGGCGCGTTAATTCGCGTGCTTTACGAGCCGCTTCACGTGCGCGGGAGGCTTCGACGATTTTTCCGCAAATAATTTTGGCGTCGTTGGGACGTTCCTGCAAATAATCACTCAAGGTTTTGGCGACGATTTCTTCCACCGGGCCACGTACTTCGGATGAAACTAATTTGTCTTTAGTTTGCGAACTGAATTTGGGTTCAGGAACTTTGACGGAAAGCACGCAAGTTAACCCTTCGCGCATATCGTCGCCAGTAACTTCTACTTTGGCTTTTTTAGCGTAGTCGTGTTCTTCAATATATTTATTAATGACACGCGTCATGGCCGCACGTAATCCAGTTAAATGCGTACCGCCATCGCGTTGCGGGATGTTATTGGTGAAGCATAAAACTTGTTCGTTGTAAGCATCGTTCCATTGCATGGAAACATCGACGGTGATGTTGGTATTCTGATCCGACATGCGTTCGCCCGTGGCCTGGAAAATGGTCGGATGCAATACGCTTTTACTTTTGTTGATGTATTCCACAAAGCCGCGTGTGCCGCCTTCAAACGCAAACATTTCTTCTTTGCCGGTACGATGATCGCTGAGTTTGATGCGCACGCCGTTATTGAGGAACGATAATTCGCGTATCCGTTTGGCTAAAATTTCGTAATGAAATTCGATGTGATTAAAAATTTCTTCATCAGCCCAGAAGTGGACTTCAGTGCCGCGTTTATCCGTTTCACCGATTACTTTAATAGGCGAACTGACGACGCCTCCAACGGTTTCCAACTCACGATTTTGCGGAATGCCCCGTACAAATTCCATGTTGTGTACTTTGCCGTCACGTCGAATTGTCAGTTTAAGTAATTTGGATAAACCATTGACGCAAGACACACCAACGCCATGCAAACCGCCTGAAACTTTATACGAGTTCTGATCAAACTTACCGCCGGCATGCAGTTCGGTCATTACGATTTCAGCAGCGCTGCGTTTTGGATCATGTTTGTCATCCCACTTAATGCCGGTTGGAATGCCGCGTCCGTTGTCGGTGATAGAAATCGAATTATCCGCATGTATCGTGACGTGAATTTCCGTGCAATGACCAGCTAACGATTCGTCAATCGAGTTGTCCAATACTTCAAACACCAGGTGATGCAAACCAGTGCCGTCTGAGGTGTCACCGATATACATGCCGGGACGTTTTCTGACTGCTTCTAAACCTTCCAGAATCTGGATGGAAGAGGCGCCATATTGACTTTGATCTGGTGTGGAATCTTGAATGGAATCTAGCGTAATTTCGGACATGGTGGCCTTCGGTTTATTTAGATGGGACTATACGAACTTCGTAGGGTGGGCACGTTTTTGTGCCCCCATTGGTTGATCAAGCGCATCGTTAAATCAATTTCATAGCTTATAAACGGCTAACGCTATATTGATCGGATTGGCTATTTCAACCATGGTGGGCACAAAGACGTGCCCACCCTACAAAAAATTAAATGCGCATTGGCATCACAACATATTTGAAATCGTCATTACCGGGAACGGTAATTAATGCGGAGGAATTAGAGTCGCCCAACGCGATATTAATTTGGTCGCATTTGAGATTGTTCAAGACGTCGAGCAGATAAGTGACGTTGAAGCCGATATCCACGTTTTCACCGTTGTAATCAATTTCAATTTCTTCGACGGCTTCTTCCTGATCGGCATTGGTCGAGCTGATCTTCATGCTGCCAGAGGTAATAACACAGCGGATACCTTTGAATTTATCGCTGGTCATAATGGCAGCGCGCTGTAAGGAGCGCAGAAAAGATTCTCGTCCGATAGAAAAATGATGCACATAACCCGTTGGAATGACGCGATTAAAATCCGGAAATTTGCCTTCAACTAATTTGGAAATTAATTCGATATCAGCAAAATTTAATTTAATTTGATTGTTAGCGATATCGATTTGCACCGGCTCATCGGTATCTTCTAACAAGCGCTGCAATTCCATAATTGTTTTGCGCGGAATAATCACTTCCTGGCGTGGCAATTCTTGTTCTGTTTTGACCTGGCAATAAGCCAGACGGTGCCCGTCGGTGGTGACTGCAATGACTTTATTTCCTTCCACTACCAGCAACAAACCATTTAAGTAGTAACGAATATCTTGCTGCGCCATCGAGAAATGCACCATGTTAAACAGGTGCTTCACTAATTTTTGCGGCAAGGTCACGCTGGCATTGAATTGATTGGCAACTGCAACGGTAGGGAATTCATCCGCGCTCAAGGTCTGTAAGTTGAAGCGTGATTTACCTGACTGCACGGTCAGGCGTTTGTCTTTGAGTGTCAGAGTAACCTCACCTTCAGGAAGAGCGCGCAAAATATCTAACAACTTACGTGCTGCAACCGTGGTTGCAGCTGCTTCATTGCCTGCACCAATCGCGGCATTCGTGGTGATCTGCACTTCGATGTCGGTGGAAAGGAAAGACACTTTTTCACCCTCTTTACGGATGAGGATATTGGCCAGAATCGGCAATGTATGCCGACGCTCGACAATACCACTCACGATTTGCAAAGGGCGTAGCAGAGTGTCACGAGGAGTTTTAACCAATTGCATAAGACTGTCCTTTTGTAGGGTGGGCACGCTTTTGTGCCCACCATGGTTGATCAATTACATTACTAAATAAATTCCATGCCTTATCAAACGAGATACTTTATCGACATACACGGAAATCTCACAGATGGTGGGCACAAAGGCGTGCCCACCCTATCCTTTCAAGGTTTGCTCTAATACATGTAATTCATGATTACATTCCGGATTTTTACTCCGGTCTGCGGTTATTTTTCGTACTGCATGCAGCACAGTGGTGTGGTCGCGACCACCAAATAATTCGCCGATTTCCGGCAAACTTTTTTGTGTTAATTCTTTCGCTAAATACATGGCAATTTGCCGTGGCCGGGCAATGTTGGCCGGACGACGTTTGGAGTACATATCAGCAACTTTGATATTGAAAAAGTCCGCCACTGTTTTTTGAATATTTTCGACAGAAATCTGACGGTTTTGCACCGACAATAAATCTTTCAACGCTTCTTTCACCACATCAATGCCGATGTCTTTGCCGTGGAAGCGTGAGTAAGCCAAAATTTTACGTAACGCGCCTTCTAATTCACGCACGTTAGAGCGTAAATGTTTCGCCACAAAAAACGCCACATCATCCGAAAACACCACACCTTCTTGCCTGGCTTTTTTAAGCAAAATCGCCACGCGCATTTCAAGTTCAGGCGGTTCGATGGCGACGGTTAAGCCAGAATCAAAACGTGAAACCAGGCGGTCATCCATGCCAGTAATTTGTTTGGGATACGTATCGCTGGTGATGATGATTTGTTTTTTGGCCGCGATTAAGGCTTCAAATGCGTAGAAGAATTCTTCCTGCGTACGATTTTTTCCAGCGAAGAATTGAATATCATCGATCAGTAATAAATCAAGCGAATGGTAATAACGTTTGAATTCATCAAAACCTTTGCGCTGGTAAGCAGTCACCACGTCACGCACATATTGTTCGGCATGAATGTAGCGAATTTTGGCGTTCGGGTTGTCGATCAAAATTTGATTACCAATCGCATGGATCAAATGCGTTTTCCCCAGACCAACGCCGCCGTATAAAAACAGCGGATTGTAAGAAACGCCTGGATTATTTGCCACTTGAATGGCCGCCGCACGCGCTAATTGGTTGGCTTTACCTGTGACGAAACTATCAAAGGTCAGCGCGTTATTAATGCGACTTTGATCGCGCTTGGGCGTGTCTAAAATAGTGGTGTTGGTGCCGGAATAAACTTCTGCGGGATTGTTGATCCCGTCGGAACTGGTGCCTATGTCAACCGTTACCGGTGTTTCTGATTTTTTTGTGACAGGTTTTGAATTTGCCGGGCTTGCCGAATTGGCCGAATTTACATTTGATAAACGCGGATCAAGAATAAATTGCACATCAATCTGATCATCCCAAAATTGCGTCGCCAATTCCGTAATGCGACCGGCAAATTGCGTTTTGACCCAATCTAATTTAAAGCGATTTGGTGCGGCAATGCGCAACTTACCTTCCTCATAATCAACGAGGGAAAGAGGTTTAATCCATGCGCTAAATTGTTGCGGAGTTAATTCCTGCTCCAATTGCGCGGAGCATGCCTGCCAGAAGTTTTCCATGAATCTTTTCAGAAGTTGTATTGCGACGGGTTTTGAGTGCGCAGTGTGGACGTTTGTCTTGCTGCCGTTTGAAACACACGGCTCAAAATGCCAATCCGCTATTCTACCCGCGACTGGATAAGTTATCCACAGGCTGGACGACTATTTTTTATTCGCGTTGCCGGCAAATTAAGTATGTATAGGAGGTTGCTTTGATTTATCGGTAATTTAACGGCATAATATATTTTTATTAAATGCCGATAAAAGGCCGTTATTATGCCGATAAAATTGAGCCCCGTTTATAAAATTAGCCAGGGCACTACAAGTCTCTTGATGCGGATCGAGGCTGCGAAACAGAAAGTTTGTTTGCTGCCCGTTAATCCTGGCGTCCTAGCCTCTCTAAGGGAAACCGCTAAATTATATACAACGCACTATTCCACATTGATTGAGGGCAACCGTTTGCGCCCCGATGAAATCAAGGAAGTGTTAACTTTAAAAGGTCATTTCCCTGGACGTGAACGGGATGAAAAGGAAGTTAAGGGCTATTACGCTGCCTTGGCACAGCTTGAACAATATGCAGCCCGGCATCATCCAATTACCGAAAAAATAATCCCGATGCTGCACGCTCTGGTGTTGAGCGACGGTCGGACAAGAGTCGCGCCAACCGGTTATCGTGATGGACAAAATGTGATCAGGGATGGTTCTACAGGCGCTATTGTTTATATGCCGCCTGAGGCGAAGGATGTCCCAGGTCTGATGCGACGTTTAGTGGCATGGATTAAAGAGAATGATGAACTTCCATGCCCGGTTGTAGCAGCTATTGCTCATTACCAATTTGTTACCATACGCCCTTATTATGACGGTAACGGTCGTACCGCAAGACTGTTGACTACACTGATTCTGCATTTAGGTGAATATGATTTAAAAGGCTTGTATTCGCTGGAAGAATATTATGCAAAGAACTTGTTTGCGTACTATCGCGCCATCAGTGTTGGTCCGTCCCACAATTATTATTTTGGCCGGGCTGAAAGCGATATCACCGATTGGATAGACTATTTTATTGAAGGCATGGCCACAGCCTTTGAAAAAGTCGTTACTCAAATGGCTAATTCACAACACAACGGCGAAAAAGATTATTCGAATTTAATGAGAACCTTAGATCCGAAACAACGTAAGGCGCTGGAGTTATTTAAAACACACAACGTCATTACAAGTAGCCAAATTGGTGATTTATTTGGTTTCCAGCCCCGCACGAATGCAGCACTCTGCAAAAGATGGGTAGAAGCTGGATTTTTAGAAATTACAGATCACTCTAAGAAGGCGCGTAAATACAAGTTGGCAAAACCCTATACGGTACTTATAACCACGCCCCTGATTTCAGGGCTGTCCCATCAAAAATAATTCTTCAGTATAGTCCGTAAGGTCTCAGTCCCCCACCCGGCTTTTTTGCGCAAAGCTTTCATGCTGGTGTCTTTAAACTGTTCTTTTGCTTTGTTGAGGACATTCATAACAACGTGCCGCACGATGGCCATATTTTGTGGTGCATGGTCTTTGCGCA
>Ga0209512_1005158_pt1 | contig 11001 bp, 4 predicted proteins | sample frozenSSSSmetaG_FD_184142 | JGI IMG/M metagenome (GOLD analysis project Ga0209512, IMG submission 184142) | Glacier valley bacterial and archeal communities from Borup Fiord, Nunavut, Canada, to study Microbial Dark Matter (Phase II) -... | ecosystem: Environmental > Aquatic > Freshwater > Ice >... | reverse complement strand
TACGGTCAAAATAGAACTCTCCAACCTTTCGAAGGCGAGAAATATTTTTGCCGACGCTGTTAAACTTGTTAAAGAAAAATAACCGAATACTATAAAAAATGAAGAGACACAAATTTATCCTGCTGATGTTGTTTTCACTCCTATTAATTCAGGTGAAAGCGCAATCAATTATTACACTCGAACAGGCGCTCGATATGGCCAGCAAAGGAAGTCCAAGTCTACAGAGTTCATTGTTCAATCTCGAACGGACGACAGAAACATTGAATGCGCAAAGGGCAGCGCTGAAGTCGCAATTTTCGCTGAATCTAAATCCAATGGAATATAGTAACAGCCGAAGATTTGATGCCCGTATTTCTCAGTGGTACACCAATGAAAGTCTTTCCACTTCAGGTACGCTAAGGGTCGATCAGCCGATTCTTTATACCGATGGTAAGATCTCACTTGTAAATCAGTTTGGATGGCAGTCGAATACATCGGACGCGCAGAGTGGTACTACCAGCGAAAACAAAACGTTTTTCAATAATTTGAACTTAAGTCTTACGCAGCCCTTGTTTACCTATAACAGGACAAAGACCCAGATTAAAACGCTGGAGCTCAATAATGAAAATGCAATGCTCAGTTATGCGATGCAGCGCTTAATGCTTGAAAAGAATGTCTCGCAGTACTTTTACAATGTATACCTGGCACAGATGAGTTTGAGTATTAAACAGGAAGAACTGGTAAATACCCAAAAGAGTCATGAAATTATTAAAAATAAAGTCGATGCAGGACTTGCTGCCAGGGAGGAATTCTACCAGTCGGAGGTGAATCTTGCGACTGCCGAATCGGGTGTTGAATCGGGGCGCGTTTCACTCGAAAGTGCTAAAGACCTTTTTAAACAGTATGTCGGAATGGATATTTTTGAGGAAATCTCAGTAATGACCGATGTTGCTGTCACCCCGATTGAAGTGGATGGAAAAAAGGCGCTGGAACATGGACTTGCATCCCGCATGGAATTGCGGCAGCGTCAGATCAGTATTGAAACTTCCCAGTTCGATCTGTTAGCTGTTAAATCGACGAATGAATTTCGGGGAGATATGACTTTATCAATGGGATTGTCGGGCGATAATCCTACATTAACAGATGTTTATGACAAACCTACCAAAAGTCCTCGTGTCAGCCTGGCTTTTAATGTTCCTGTATTTGACTGGGGCGAAAGAAAAGCACGGATCAGGGCACAGGAGGCGGTCATTAATTCTCAAAAGTTAAACTTTTCTAACCAGGAGACTCAAATCAAAGTAGATATCCGTCAGGTAATCCGTAACCTGAGTAACCTGAAAAGCCAGATTGGAATAGCACTTCAAAATCAGAAAAATTCGCAGCTTACTTACGATATTAATCTTGAGCGATATAAGAATGGCGATCTCACCAGTATGGACCTTAACCTGTTCCAGGTGCAGCTTTCGGATAAGAAAATGGCTTATGCCCAATCGCTTATTAATTACAAGATTGAGCTTCTCAACCTTAAAATACAATCCTTATTCGACTTCACGACGAATGAAGCGGTTGTACCGGAGAAGTTTGTTCAGGAATATCAGGCAGGCAGAACGAAGTAATAAATCTAAAAAAATCAACATATCATGGAATTCAAAATGAAAAAAACTAGTAAATGGGTATTGCTGGCATTTTTACCCGTAATGGCTGCATGTGGAAACCAGGGAAGTCAGGTCAATAACGAACTTGCCATTCCCGTATCAGTGGCAGATGTCGTAAAAGGTCCTATCGTGCAATACATTAACACAACAGGAACAGCCACCGCTGCCAGTCAGGTTACACTCAACACCGAGATGGCGGGTATCTACCGGTTATTAAAGAATCCAAAAACGGGCAGTGAATTCAAATTGGGTGATATCGTTGAGAAAGGTCAGGTTATTGTTAGACTTGAAAATCCCGAAACTCAGAATACCATAGCAATTACAACTAAAAAACTAAACCTCGATATTTCAGAATTGGAGAATCAGAAGCAGAAATCGCTTTTTGAAAAGGGTGGTGTCACGTTACGCGAATTGAAGAATTCGGAGGTAGCACTTGCACAGGCTACTACCGATTATGAGAATGCAAAAATTCAGTTGGCCAAAATGGAAGTTATTGCACCTTTTCGCGGAGCTATTGTTGATTTACCTCAAGTTACCAACGGAACGCGTGTTGTTTCAAATGCTGCTGTTGTAACGTTAATGGATTACAGTAAATTACTGATGGAAATCAACTTACCTGAAAAAACAATTGCTACAATCCAGGTTGGGCAGGAAGTTTCAATCACCAATTATACCTTGCCAAAAGATACGCTCAAAGCAAAAATCAACGAACTATCACCTGTTGTAAGTACCGAAACACGCACATTTAAAGGCAAACTACTGATCGACAATCCTGATTTAAAACTACGTCCGGGGATGTTTGTAAAGGCAGATATCGAAATTGCACGGCGCGACAGCGCAATCGTTATTTCGAAAGAGATTATTGTTTCGGGTAACCGCGGAAAGACAGTTTTCATTGTTGAGAAGGGTGCTGCCCGCGACCGAATTATAACTACCGGTCTTGAAACCGAAACAATGGTGGAAGTAATTGAGGGTTTAAAAAAGAACGAACGGGTAGTGACCAAAGGTTTCGAAACGCTTAGAAATAACTCTAAGGTTAAGATCATTAATCAATAATTACGAATGAAAAAACTGACTTCTTTTGCAGTCAATTACCCTGTAACAGTGTTAATGGCCATATTTGGTATATTGCTTCTTGGAGTGATATCATACCAAAAATTAGGGATCGACCTTTTTCCCGATCTTACCTCTCCCCGGGTTTTTGTTGAGATAAAATCGGGTGAGCGACCTCCTGAAGAGATGGAGAAATTGTTTGTGGAGAAAATTGAAGCTGTTGCGATCAGGCAGAGCGGGGTAATGGAAGTGTCGTCTGTATCGCGGACAGGCACTGCCCAGATCACGGTCGAATACGCCTGGAGTAAAGATATGGATGAAGCATTTCTCGATCTTCAAAAAGCGTTAACAAGCTATTCTCAAAATTCCCAGATTGATGAGCTGACGATTACGCAGCACGATCCAAATACGCAGCCTGTTGTTATTGTCGGTCTGTCGCATGAGTCAATTACCGATATGAATGAGCTGCGAAAGGTCGCTGTAAATTACGTCCGCAATGAGCTGGTTCGTTTGGAAGGAATTGCTGAGGTGGAATTATCGGGTATCGAGGAGAGTGAAGTCAGAATAGATACGGATCCGTATAAACTCGAGTCGTTTGGCATAACTGTTGATCAGCTTTCAACAAAAATTCAGGCTTTTAACCGTAGCATTTCCGGAGGAACGATTACCGAAACCGGACTTCAATATGTTGTTAAAGGAGTAAGTCTTCTGCAACAAAAGGAAGATTTCGAAAACCTGATCATTGGGTATAAGTCAACCATAACAGGCAATGCAAATGGCGAAAAATCAGCTACTTATTTGCGCGATATCGCTACTGTAAGTTTTGCGAATAAAGAGCCTGTGAATATTGTACGCATAAACGGTGAAAGGTGTCTTGCCTTGTCGATCTATAAGGAGACGCGTTATAACACAGTTAAAGCGGTTGCAGACATTCAAAAAGCGCTTGAGAGTATTACAAAAGCACTCCCTGGCTATAAATTTACGATTGTTACCAATCAGGGTACATTTATCCGTACAGCGATTGATGAGGTTCAGAATACGTTACTTATTGGCGTAGTGCTTGCAATTGTGGTTCTTTTCATTTTTCTTCGGAGGGTAGGTACCACGTTAATTGTAAGTCTTGCAATTCCAATCTCAATTGTTGCCACATTTAATTTAATGTATTTCAATGATCTGACATTAAATATCATGACGCTGGGAGGACTTGCGCTCGGTGCCGGAATGCTCGTGGATAATGCGATCGTTGTAATGGAAAACATCTTCCGGAATCATGAAAATGGCATGTCAGCAAAAGAGGCAGCCATCGTTGGTACGGCAGAAGTTGGTGGTGCAATCACCTCCGCAACACTTACCTCGATTGTTGTTTTTTTACCAATTGTTTACATGCATGGCGCATCCGGAGAACTTTTTAAAGATCAGGCCTGGACAGTCGCATTTTCGCATCTCTCGTCACTTTTTGTCGCTATTTTTCTTATTCCCATGTTGTATCAGCAATTTTTTAAGAATAGGAAAATGCAAGTTCCAAAAGGTGCGAAATTCGCCGGTTATGGAAATATTATTACAGGATTGCTTCCACACAGGTGGATGATCATTATCTCGTCGTTGGTATTAATGGGATTGTCGTTTTTATTGATTCCATACATTGGAAGTGAGTTTATGCCTAAAACTGACAGTAAGCAGTTTACCATCAATGTAAAAATGGATGAAGGGACTTCTCTTGAACGAACATCAACCGCGATTGCTTCTGTGGAGAAAATGATAAAGGAGTTGCTTGGAGATGATGTCCAGGCGGTATATTCCAAAATTGGTCCGTCAACCGGAACTTCAACTTCGTCATCATCAGTTTACGAAGGAGAGAATACTGCAGAGATTAAGGTAATACTCAAACCCGATGGAAAATATGTGTCTTCACAAATTGTCGAGGCTATATCCAAATGGTATGCTGAAAATCCGCAATTCGAAGTTACATTCTCACAAGATGAAACTGCATTACAAAGTATTCTTGGTACAACGGATGCCCCTCTGGTTGTTGAGGTGCGGGGCTTAGATCTCAACGAAATCAAGCGGATCACGATGGAAGTTGAAGCCTCCATCAAAGATATACCGGGACTTTATAATTTTCAGACAAATGTTGAAGGTGGTTATCCGGAAATCAATGTTGTAGTCGATCGGTTCCGGGCAGGTTCGTACAATTTGAGCGTTACCGAAATTGTAAATCAGGTGACGGCTAAACTGAAAGGACAAAATGCCGGACAAATGGATAAAGATGGTGAACTAAAGGATATCACAATCCATGTTCCCAAGATCGGTGTAGCTGCATTGGGTGATATGATTATTAAGAACGGGACATCTGTTATCCGGCTATACGAAGTTGCCAAACTCGAACAATCGGTTGCCCCTACTGAAATTTACAGGCGAAACCAAAGCAGGATTGGCAAGGTGATGGCAGAACTTGATAAAAACAAGGCACTCGATAAGGTGGTTTCCGAAGTTCAGTCCAAAATTGCGCCGATGGTGCTGCCACAGGATTACTCAATTAAAGTTGCCGGTGAAGAGCAGAAACGACAAGAATCAATGGGTAATCTACGGTGGGCGCTATTGCTGTCTATTGTATTAGTTTACATGGTTATGGCAAGCCAATTCGAATCGTTGATTCACCCGTTGATTGTTCTTTTAACAATACCTTTCGCAATTGTGGGAACGATTATCCTCTTTTTTATTATGGGACAAACCTTCAATATCATGGCACTGATCGGTATCATTATGCTTGGTGGGATCGCAGTAAACGATTCAATCATTCTAATTGACCGTATTAACCAATTGAGATTGGGAGGAATGGAAAAGCGTCTTGCAATTGCCCTCGGCAGTCAACAGCGGTTAAGACCGATTCTGATGATGAGCATTATTACCGTTGTTGCATTAATACCGTTGACTATCGGATTCGGAGAGGGTGCTTCATTGCGCTCTCCTATGGCTTATGCTGTGATAGGCGGTATGATTACAAGTACATTACTTACTCTTTTTGTTATTCCATGTGTTTACGATTTGATGACAAGCAACAAGCCTTTTAAGCCAGAGGAATTATGAATTTTATTATAAACAGAAAGGTTCTAATCAGCATGCTTTTCTTCGGATTAAGTATGATGGGATATTTCTCGTGGAAGAATCTCTCCATGGAATTATTCCCCAATGCTGAACTTCCGATGCTCTATGTGCAAGTTTCGAGTCAGCAGGAAGTTGATCCGAAATACATGGAAAGCCAGGCTATTGTGCCGCTTGAAGGTGCCATTGGTACACTTCAGGGAATCGAGAACATGGAATCCACTGCTGAGTCGCGACGGGGGTCAATCATGGTTGAATTCAACAAAAATGTCAATTTCAAATACACTTATCTTAAAGTTCAGGAAAAAGTTGATGAGATAAAAGCATCGCTGCCTGCACAGTTTATCGTAACTGTAGTGAAAGTTGACCTCAGTCAGATGAACAACCAGTTTATGCAACTCCAGGTTTTGGGCGGAGGCGGTGTCGATCGTGTCCGTAATGTTACCGATCTCAAGATCAAAACAGAGCTCGAGAACATCGATGGAATTGCAGGAGTTAACATCTATGGCGGACGAGAGAAATCTGTTGAGATACAACTCGACATGGATGTTTGTGAAGCTTACAAAATCACCGCAGCAACCATAAGAAATAAAATAGCTGCTAATTACAAGGCAAGGGCTTTCGCAGGAAATGTTTACGAAGCAAACAAACAATACTTCGTTCAGGTCACTTCCGAATTTGATGATTTGAAGGAAATTAGTAATCTGGTCATTGCCGACGGACCCATCTTGCTCAAAGATGTAGCAAAGGTTTATTTCGGAACAAAGGAGGAAACTTCCTATTCGCGTGTCAACGGAAAAGATGCTGTTTCGATCACTTTGGTGAACGATGCACAATCGAACCTGATCGATCTTTCGCATAAAACCTTAGCTGTAATTGAAAAATTAAACGAGAACCTCGCATCGAAGGATATTCAGATCAAAGTGCAGAATAATGCTGCCGATACGATGGAGAAGAACCTCAATCAGATCGGTGAACTGGCACTGGTTGGTGGTATTCTGGCAATTATGGTTCTATGGATATTCCTGAAAAACTTTCAGCTGGTCTCTATCATTGCATTGGCTATCCCAATTTCTGTTCTTACCGCATTTAATTTTTTCTATGCGGGCGATATCTCCATCAACAGCTTAACCCTTGTGGGAATGGCCTTGGCGGTGGGGATGCTTCTCGATAACAGTGTGGTCGTACTCGAAAATATTTACCGGTTGCGTGGTCTCGGGAATTCTCCTCGGCAATCGGTTATTCAGGGAACAATCGAAGTGTGGCGATCTATCTTTGCCTCAACCCTTACTACAATTACTGTCTTTCTGCCATTTTTATTCTCCGATAATTTTCTGATCACGCTGATTGGTAAAAACGTAGGCGTATCCATCATCTCAACATTGACCATCTCATTATTTGTGGCGATGTTGCTCGTTCCAATGATGGCCTATTCTTTCCTGAAAAAGAAGAACAGCGAGAAGCTAAGTTTCAACGTCGTTTCGACAAGGAACAAACTTGTTCAGGCTTATGTGATGCTGATGAAATATTCGTTACGTAAGCCAGCTCAGACCATTGTAGCAGTATTAATTTTCTTCTTTGTCACGATCTTTCTCTGTCTTGCAGTAAGTATGAATAACCTTACTCAGGTTGAAACCAATGCGTTCAGAATAAGTGTAACGATGCCGGCCGGATCAACGATTGAAGCTACCGACAAAATAGTAGCACAAATCGAAAACAGGATTGATACAATTGCGGAGAAAGAGGATGTTACAAGTAATATCCAGGTTTTAAGTGCCACTGTTAATGTCTTGCTGAAAGAAGATTTCAAGAAAACCAGTAAACGCACCATTGCGCAGATCAGGGATGATGTGCAAAAAAGAATTGAAAACATTGCCGGCGCACAAATTGATATTTCTGATGCTTCACTTACTTCTGCCAGTTCGGGTGGTGGTGGCGGAGCAGGTGCCCGCCAAAGCAGTGGTGGCGGAGCAGGTAATATGATGAAATTATTGGGTGTAGGATCGAATGAAGAAAGCATTTTAATCAAAGGTCAGGATTTTGACGTGATGAAAAATGTTGCCGGCGACCTTCAGTATTTTCTCGAATCGCTCGAGTCGATGAACAGGGTTCGCGTAAGTTATTCTGATAATCGTCCTGAAGTACACCTGCGTTTCCATCCATTGATTATGAGCGAGTACGACGTTTCATTGCAAAGCATTTTAGGTGAACTGAACTCATTTAGCAAGGAAATCAATACAAATATCAAGTATAAGCAGGGAGTTGATGAGTACGACATCCTGATTAAGGAGATGCCCAAAGTGGGTACAACCCTTGAGGACCAGAAAAAGCCACGAACAATTTATAATCTTCGCACGCTACCGATACCTGCCACAAACGGAGGTTTGCATGAACTTCAGAAATTAAGTGAAATTGTTTTTTCAACCGGTGCAGCCAACATCACACGGGTTAACCGGGAGAAGCAGATAGAGGTTACCTTTTCATTTGTTGCGGCGGCTCAGGATTCGAAAGATTTACTTGCTTCCTATCGTGCCGAAGTTGACAAGGTGGTCGAAAGCTACAAGTTGCCGGCAGGTGTTGCCGTTCAGGTGATTCACGAAGAAGATCAGTTAAAGGATTTTTATTTCCTGATCCTTGCTGCGTTCATCCTGATATTTATGATCCTGGCATCCGTATTTGAGTCACTTGCCACGCCATTTGTATTGATGTTTTCAATTCCACTGGGTGCAATCGGATCATTTGTAGCACTTATTATGACGGGGAATTCGCTCTTTAGCGCCAATACAATGATCGGGTTTATCATTCTGATCGGTATTGTCGTCAACAATGGAATTATCCTGATCGACTATACGAATATCCTTCGGAAACGAGGCTTCCGTACACAAAGAGCCTTGATAGTCGCCGGGATGTCAAGGATTCGGCCGATTTTGATCACTGCTATTGTTACAGTTGTTGCGATGTTCCCATTGGCAATGGGTGATAACGAATATGTGGGCGCAATTGGTGCTCCATTTGCAATAACCGTGATCGGTGGATTAAGCATGAGTACATTGCTTACCTTAATCTTTATTCCAACGTTCTATTTCGGTCTCGAAAATGCCATCATATGGATGAAGGGATTGTCTTTAAGAACCCGGATCATACAAATGGTTCTTCTTGTTGTTGCAATCTATCTGATTTATACACGCGTTGATGCTTTTCTCTGGCAAATGCTCGACATGATCGCAATCGTGATGGCAATCCCTGGAACAACATGGTTTATCATGAATAGTTTGAGGAAGGCAAAGGACACTGTAATCGATCCCAACGAACAGATCCATATTACCGTGCAAAACCTTGTCAAAATATACGACTGGGGCAGCCGGTTCAAACGGGAATGGATCGGAAACGAACGAATTCGCGAACGGGCTGGTCAGATCAAATACTATCATCACTGGAAAGACTTCGACGACTTTGTCTGGGAACTTCCTGTGCTTGGATTCATGTTCTATTTTACCTTCGGATACCTGATCAACGGACTGTACATGTTTATTTTTGCCCATTTTATATTCTTCATGTGTCTGTATATCTGGAATCCGGTTATGCAATACCTCGAATATAAAGGTGATCAGGAGCATTCGAAATGGCCGGAAAAAGTGTCGAAGTGGGGTTATTCATTTATCTATTGGATACTTCCGCTGATCTTCCTGGTACTGTTTTACATGGCATGGAAATCGGTCGGGTCGGTCGTTATGATTGCCGTATTGTGGTATTTTGCACTGATTGTACAACGAACAGCTGAAAAACTTTACAACGAGAAAATTAATATTGAGCGGCTGCAGGGACGTTTTGCAGGCCTGCGCCGTTCATTCTACAAGTTAGTTGAACAGATGCCGTTGATTGGCCGCAAACGCGATGCTTTCAAAGCGTTGAAAGGTGTATCACTCGAAATTGAAACCGGTATGATTGGCTTGTTGGGCCCGAATGGTGCCGGTAAGTCAACAATGATGCGAATTATCTGCGGTATCTACGAACAAAGCTACGGTAAAGTATGGATCAATGGAATCGATACGCAGGTGAAACGCGAAGAGTTGCAGGGTTTGATTGGTTATCTTCCGCAGGAATTCGGGTCATACGAAAATATGTCGGCTTATGAATTCCTCGATTACCAGGGAATATTGAAAGGATTGACAAATCCGGTGGAACGTGCCACGCGTATCGAATATGTGCTGTCGTCGGTTCACCTTTGGGATCGCAAAGATGATAAAATTGGCGGCTATTCGGGTGGTATGAAACAGCGGATCGGGATTGCCCAGATCTTACTTCATTTACCGCGTATCCTTGTTGTGGATGAACCAACCGCCGGACTCGATCCGCGCGAAAGAATCCGGTTCCGAAACCTATTGGTCGAACTAAGCCAGGAAAGGGTGGTTATTTTCTCGACCCATATTATCGAAGATATTTCAAGTTCGTGTAACCAGGTGGCTGTTGTGAACCGCGGCGAACTTCACTATGCAGGGAATCCTTCAAATATGGTGAAATTGGCCGAAGGTCTTGTCTGGCAATACACGATTCCTGCAAAAGACTTCGATGCATTCCCGGCAAAAGACAGGGTGGTGCATCATATGCGGGATGGGGATAATATTAAATTGCGGTTCCTTTCGGATGTGAAACCATCAGAAGACGCAATCCCTGTAAAACCAGTTCTCGAAGAGGCCTACCTTTGCATGTTAAAAGGGCTTAAGGTGAAGAAGTGAGAAGTGAGGGGGAGGCTTCGGGAAAAGGAGAAGGAGTGAAGGGGAGAAAAAGTGAAGGGGAGAAAGGGAGAAAAAGAGAAGGGGAGATGGGGCGAAAAAGGAGAAGGGGTGAAAGTGCCTTGTCCTGAAATAGGTTTACAGAAAAAGTAAACAAAAATCAGGACGAGTCAAAGATTCAACATTTTTTTGCCCTGAAGGGGCTAAATATCAATAACCCCGGGTAAGGAGGAACAGTCTATCCCGATTTTTCGGGAACGAAACCCGGGGTAGTGAATAAAATACAGATAAAGGCGCATCTGCAAAGGTAAATTGAAATAAAACTGCCCTATGCGCCGCAAATAGAAGCTTAATAAAATGTCTTTTGTTTCAACGAAAAAGGAATAAGCAAGTAATTAAAAACTGAATAATGACTACATCAGCTAAAATATTTTCCAAAGAGAGCCGACTCTACTTTTGGGTCGATCTGATTCATAAAA
>Ga0209512_1005157_pt1 | contig 11001 bp, 12 predicted proteins | sample frozenSSSSmetaG_FD_184142 | JGI IMG/M metagenome (GOLD analysis project Ga0209512, IMG submission 184142) | Glacier valley bacterial and archeal communities from Borup Fiord, Nunavut, Canada, to study Microbial Dark Matter (Phase II) -... | ecosystem: Environmental > Aquatic > Freshwater > Ice >... | reverse complement strand
AGTTTTCTACAGGTTTTTACAGCGCTTTGGGTGCCGGAGAATCTGTTGAATTTGCATATAAACTAGGTTGTAATGTGATTCAGTTAGATGGGATTCCTGAACATTTAACTCCTGTGTTGAAAAAGAAATAGTCATTTGAAAAGAGTAAAGCAATCTTGTTATTGATAAAGCTCACACTCATGAAACAAGTCTAAGCTGCTGAGTTGTGTTTCATAGCTTGAGATCTGATATAATGACTTGAAATTTGCGCCTCGTCCCATTGTTCAACTGTTGGTCTGTACAGCCAATGATTGAGTTTTTCACTGTCTACATAACCTTTTAAACCAGGGTCTACCCAAATATGAAGTTTATCAAGGCATCCTAAATCAGTCGCAGCCGCTTCAATATATTCCCATTGGCGAGTAAAACACTCAGCCCATGATTGTTTGGTCATAACAGATTCAGCAAAATCTAGTCCGGCTGCCACCATTCTTTTACCGTTACTGCCACGGGCATTAATTGGTTCCCAGAATATAACTTCTGGATTAATATGCATAATTTTCTCTAAATGTTTTTTAAAATCATCCCCTTCCATCGTCGGTGGAGTAGGAGCGATCGCAACGTACAATCTACAATTTTCCTTCTCACCTCGTAACAATGCTTTATAGCGCACGCTTGGAGGAGGTGCAAATGGCTCAATTTTGCGGCTCAGTTCATCATCTAAATATGGCAGACTCATGCCCACCGTAACATTGGGATGATTAAGAATATCTAAATCCTCTAACCACAAAGGACTACGAGTTAAAATTCTAACGCGTCTGTTATATTTTAATAAAATTTCAACGGTGCTGCGCGTCACACTGGCAGTTTGCTTGTTTTGATATGGATCGGTACCAGAACAAAGCAATACTACACCCTTACCTTCCGGTGTTTCGCGCCAAGATCTCTTATGTGAAAGAACTTTCTCTAACAATTCTGGTATTTCTTCGCGAATAAAGAGATACTGTCCCCAATCCATTTGCGGGTCATCCACTCCTTTCGCTTTCAATTGCGTCGCACGAGCTCGGATTGCTGGTGTTGAAGGAACATAGCAGAAACTACATCCATGAAGGCATCCTGATGCAACATTAATTACATAATCACAAAGTCCTTTTTTATTCAACTCACTTTGTTGAAGTGGGTTAACTATTTTTTCAACACCTTTGATGATCGACATATTACATACCTGCTGCTAGTTCTTCAGATTTCAACAATTGAAACACAAAGTTTTAATGAAATTAAATTACACGAGCTTATTTTATATTTAGTTATTGTAAATCATAACATTTATTTAAATAAACTGTGCAAAAATATATATTTAATGAAACATTAGCACGCAATTCAATTAATCGTGAGGTAACTCAATGAGTAAGCAGGTATTTGGTGGTGACTGGACGGAAGAAAAATTAAATAGGATTCGTAAATATCTCCCGGCTTATACGACTATCTTAAAAGAATATAATTTTAAATATGCTTATATCGATGCTTTTGCTGGCACTGGATATCGGACTCTTAAAGATACAGACGAACAAAGTCAATTATTACTCCCCGAACTTACAGATCGAGAGTCACAGCAATTCATGGATGGTTCGGCACGTATTGCACTCCAGGTAAAACCAAGGTTCAATAAATATATATTTATCGAGAAAGATAAAAACAAAATACCCGATTTAGAACAACTCAAAGTAGAATTCCCAGACAAAAGTCAAGACATTACAATAGTTAATGATGATGCCAATACTTATTTGAAAACATTATGTGATAAAGATTGGCGATCTAATCGTGCTGTACTATTCCTAGATCCATTTGGAATGCAGATTCCTTGGGAGACTATCGTTGCGATCGCCCAGACTCAAGCGATTGACCTTTGGTATCTTTTTCCTTTAGGTGTAGCTGTGAATCGGCTATTAACAAGGGATGGAAATATCAAAGAAGTGTTAAAGAAAAAGCTTGATGAAACATTTGGCACTACTGATTGGTTTGATGCATTTTACACAATCAAGCAGCAAGAAATCCAGCAACTGAGTCTATTTGAAGATAGTTCTTTAACCAGTAACCAAGTAGAAAAAATAGCAAATTATGATTCCATTAGTAGGTATTTTGTGGAACGATTAGAGGAAATATTTGCAGGGGTTGCCCCAAATCCACTTATACTACGTAATTCTCGTAATAGCCCTTTATATCTACTATGTTTTGCGTCCGGCAATCCCAAAGGGTCAACGACAGCAATTAAAATTGCTCAGCATATACTGAAAGGTTAGCCAGTAATTATACTATACCTAGCAACTCCAAAATCTCCTGTACTGGTGCTTTGTCCCCTTCTATCTTTTGAAATTGGGGTAGTAACCGTTTGGGAATGTACGAGCGTTGATTTGATGAGGCGATCGCCCTACTCCAAAACTCGTAGTTATAATAAGCTTGCGGATACTCTTTATGAATTTCAATTAAGTTGGATACGGGAATTCCGGCATCTAGATAAAGCTCAGCTAGACCCCAAGCTTTATCTAGATAGTTACTATATCCGAGGGCAAGCAAGACTCAGAAACAATCGCCTGAACTAAAATTTGCGCTTGTTCGGGCGACTGCAATTTGAGTGCATTGCCAATTCCTTCAATTTGATCCTTATTCAGACCCTTAAAGTTACTGACAAAAGCAACTATAATTTCGTTGATATTTATGTCCACTGTCTGGGGTGTCGCATCAGGTTCAAGATCTAAAGTATCATTAACTTGAGCTTCTGATGCGGATGCTGGCTTTTTCTTACCGATGTTACCCGTTTCCATCTTGGCAAGAGTACCGTGTTTAGTTTTGTAAGTACGTTTTTTCTCACTGTGTTCGGGACACAGTGAGCGTCTAACATCCCCAACAAACTTGTTGCCAACGCGGCACCGTTGCGCTATCTCGCGATCGCTCCACTTGGTCCACTCATCATCTTCCAAGAGTATTCTCACTGCCCGACGCTTATCCTGATTTGATCGCGGCAGCGCCGGTTTGTGGTCGGCATTAGTTCCCACGGAATAAAGAATCGCATCCCGAACACTTCCAGGATAAACGGTACAAGCGATGTCTTCTTCCTGTTGATTTTGGTATGCCGCGCAGCGGTGGAAACCATCAGCCAACCAGTAAAACTCACCATCGTAGAAGACAGTAACAGCCTCTAAATCTTGCCCATCCTCAATTTGAGCTTCTAAAAGTTTAATATGTTTTAGATCAATTGCCACTCGTGGTTGAGTACCGCCGTCGCGGCGAATTTCAGCTAATGGCAGGTAACACCGTTCGCAATCGCCTGTCTCAGACGAATCGGTTTTTTCTTTCGGTTCGGGAAGGGAATTGACCCAGCCGCAAACACCACAGCCTTCTTCTAAATTTAATAGCGGTTGTTCGCAACTCGGACACAAGAATGACTCGATGGAAGGAGTGGCGATCGCTTCAGCACAATCACTGTCCACTTGCTGTTCGTCTAAAACGGGATCGGTATTGAGTTCAAGTTCAGAAGAAATAGGCGATTCCATAGCTTCGCATTCCTGATTCAAAGTTTTTCTGTCGTCAAGATTTCCGACTGCATCTGAAATTCCGTCACACTCAACGCTACCAACTTCCACCTCAAGCACTTCGTTAGAGCGATCGCACGCCTTCGTAACGGAGTCCAATGCCTGTGGTTTTACCAACTCAAGTTGAGTATCGGTAAGGGTGAGATTAAAAAGTCCTTGTTTGCCCTTAACTTCAAATGGTGGTAGTGGTTGGATGTTTTCTAGCTTCCAAGCATATCGCCCGACTTGCCAATCACCGCACAGAATTTCGGTTTGGGACACTAGAGCAATAAACTCAGGCGTCATCAAGATACAGTCAGTCAGCTCGCAGATAGCGATCGCGCACCCATGCGGAAAATCTGTCCAGGGCGGCAATCGCAGCTCGTCACAAATCTTGAAATATTCCTGATGCTGTTTGGAATTTGCGGCAGTCGAGCAAATCAGCAGCTTGCCCCTGTAGTTAGTTTTCCAACTACGAGTTTCGTAATGCTTCACACCCAATGGGATTAAGGATGCCCAAGGTTGCCATAGACTAATGGCTTTAATTTGAAGGTCAGTAGAGATAGAGTAATCACTAAACTCCTCCTGTGTTTTATCTAATGAGGGAGTTGAGGTAGAGCACTCGTCGTAGTGCGGCTGTTGCAGCTGGCAAACAGATGGTATTTCCAAGTGCTTCTCGGCGACGACGGGTATTTCCATCTCCTTTTGGGATTCCACAAGAGACGTGTAGCCCATTGGCAAACCAAACATCGCCTCCAGAAATTCTGGATTTGCTACCTCTCCACGCTGAATCAGTCCTAATTCTTTCAAGCGAACTTCCAACTTGTTCTGCCCAGGAGGACGGCTGTTCAATGAACTTAGTGCTGTCGGGGTAGGCAATGATAAACAATCGCTCTCGATAGTGGGGTAATCCAAAGTTGGCTGCGGAGAGGACCAACCATTCCCCCATGTACCCGATTTCGGAAAAACTTCGCAACAGCCATCGGAAAAAAGATCCCGGCAGTTGTCCTGGGGCGTGAGCTGCTGATAACAAGCCGGGGACGTTTTCAACGATGACCCATCGGGGTTTGCATCCGGCGACGACGCGGAGGAAATCTGGAAATCGGTTGCGATCGTCTGCTCCTCCAAGTTTTCTTCCTTGTCTGGAAAAGGGCGGGCATGGAACTCCGGCTGATACCAAATCGAAGGCTCCGTCATATGCGTAGGGGTTGAAGTTGGCTATATCAGAATGAATGGGGACACCAGGAAAGTTATGAAGCAAGGTACTTTGGCAAAATTCGTTCCACTCGCATTGGAGTATCGTGTTGATTCCAAGTTCTCTGGCAGCGAGGCTAAATACTCCAATACCGGCGAAAAAGTCAGCGTGAGTCAGCATAGTCAACGGTTTACCAACTGCTACGAGCTAAGTTTTTAAATTTGGTAAATTGGCTATCGAACAACAGCTTTACGGTTCCGTTGGGACCATCGCGATGTTTGGATACAATAACCTCGCAAATTCCCCGTTCTGGTGAATCTACGTTGTAATACTCATCGCGATACAGCATCAGCACCTTATCTGCGTCTTGCTCAATTCCGCCTGAGTCTCTCAAATCTGACAGTATGGGACGTTTGTTTGGTCTTGATTCGACAGCGCGAGAGAGTTGGGATAAGCAAATTATCGGCACTCGTAGTTTCATCGCCAATCGCTTCAATCCACGCGTTATTGCGGATATTTCATTGTTACGGTTGCCGCCGCTACCATCCATCAATTGCAAATAATCAATGATCACCATTCCCAAATCACTGCGTTCAGTTGCCATCACTCGGCGGCATTCAGCCTCAAAATAACTCAAGGATGGGGTAGCACATTCATTTAGATATATCGGTAGCGTTGATATGTCGGCAACAGCTTGAGTTAATGGTTCCCACTGGCGATCGCTTATCTTCCCCGTTTTCAAAAGACTATTCTCAATATTTGCCTCAGCCGACAGTAGCCGCATAGCAACTTGAGTTTTGCTCATCTCCAAAGAAAACAACACCACTGGAAGATTTTTGTCTTTAGCAACGTTAAAGCCTATTTGTGCCGCCGCCGCCGATTTCCCCATTGATGGGCGACCTGCCACAACTACCAAATCGCCGCGATTAAAACCACCACTCATTAACTCGTCGAGGTCATAAAAACCAGTGGGAATACCAGGGGGAGTTAATCCTTGGCTTCTTTCTTCGATTTGTTGATAGGCATCAATCATCACATTCGAGATATGACTAGTGCTTGATGCAGGATTTTCCCCTTGTTGCAAATTGTAAATGTATGTTTGCAACCGCTCAAAAGCTTCTTCTAGCGGCACTTCTTCATCTGATTTATGCTGCAATTCTGCTGCCATAGTGCTGAATCGCCCTAGTTCGCGGCGTTTCCACTTGCGGACAACCAGATTGGCTAATGCATCAATATTGACCGAACTAACGCATCTTCCTAGTAAATTGGATAACTTTGTACGACCGCCAATAATTTCCAGCAGTCTGTTATCCGAGAGATAAGATGTGACAGAAAGAGTATCTGTAGGCTTTTCCTGAGCGTTAAGTTTTATGGCAGCGTCATAGATTCGAGCATGGGCGCTCAAGTAAAAGTGGTGTGGCTGTAGATGATTACATACCCGTGCGATCGCGTTCGGGTCTAGTAAAATTCCACCCAATATTGTCTCTTCAGCCTCTATGCATTGGGGCGGTAGCAAGTTATGGCTTGGAGCAAAGTTAACTACATTGTCCAGTTGTGCGTACATAATTTTTATTTGGTTTTAAGTTTTGTGGCGATGCGTGTCAACGTGGCTAATCAGGAACTTCGATAAATCTCTCTGGATGTTTTGTCTTAGCCCATTCGTACCAGGCTGAAGATGTGGCATTCTCGCAAAACTTAGCTAAACCAAGATTTATTAGCGTGTGATATTGCCCCTCGTGGCTGCTTGCACTCCAAGTTTCAAAATTTGGTACTTTTGTACTACTCGCCTCGCCGCAATGTGTTGTTGAGTTTGTACCGTCGCTATCGTCAGCTTTTTTGGACGCGATCGCTAAGTACTTCTCGTACTGAACTTCAAAGCGATATCTTCCGGCTTTGTTCTTACCTGCCAACCAGTCATCAAGATCTGCTACTGGCTGCTTGTAATTGGAGACTGCTTCCAAACAAAAATTTAAAAAACTCTCTCTCTCGTCTTCTGAGAGAGTCTGAATAAAGTTTGAATAAGTCTGAATAGTCTGAGGGGGGCTGGAATCGGTATCTGGCAAGGGTTCTAAGCCTTGTTCGCGGTTATTTAGTGCAGCATCCGGTTGTTTAGCCGGATCGGCGGTTAAATAACCTGGCTCGCGGTTATTTAGTGCAGCATCCGGTTGTTTAGCCGGATCGGCGGTTAAATAACCACCCTCTTCCAGCTTGGGTTCTGGGCAAATTGAAGACTTATTTTTAAGTTTTGTAGCAGCAACTTTACCAGCTTCTGCTGTAGTGTTATATCCTTCCCATTGAGTTATTCGTTTTGCGTATAACCCAAGTTCTTCGAGCCGCTTCATATCTTTTTCCACTGTCCTCTGACTAGCACCTATAGCAACTGCTATTTCAGCGGGAGATGGAATTGGGTGATATATTTTTTCACCATTACGAGTTTGATCGGCAAATGGATCTACCATCATTAAGTAATGCCATAGCCGGAACTGAGAACCTGTTAAACGATTGGTAATCGCAATTGCAGAGTGTGAGTGCGGTAGCATAGAGAATCCCATAGCTTCAGGTAAACCTTGAGAAGATCGGATATTACGTTTAAGCTTAGTCATGACTATGCCTCCTTTCCGTGGTGAGAGGCATGGCAAGGGCGACATACTACTGTTAAATCTTCCATGTGACGGAACTCATACCCTCGATGTTTATAAGTTCTGTGGTGAACTTCAAGCTGTTTGGGGAAATTACACATTTCGCAGCGGTGAAGAGCATTATTTAATGCTGCTCTCCTAATTAACTGCCAATATTTTGTTTGCAAAAATTGCTGATATGGCATTGCAGCAAGCTCTTGAGCTATTTCGTCAGAGAAAGCATATCTTAGGTAAAAATCCAATTTTTTCGAGGAGCGAGATTGAGCAATGCTGTCTGCAATTCGGTAGTTGTAGGCATACTGTTCTAGTGTTGCTTTTTTCAAAGCTTCGGCTTCAACTTGTTTTTTTTGTAGGTCAATATTAGCTGCACAATCGGCACAAATAAATCTATAGCTCCCCTTTGGCGTTGCTGATACTGACTGAACCACTTTATGAACATCACTCACTCTGACTTCGGCAACGATTTTATATGCTTCCGGCTCGATACTATTTCTGAAGCTGATTCTCCAGTTACGAGGTATTTTTGTTACAGAACCAGTTGAGGTTTGGCAAATTAAACAGTTCCCGTCCCAAATCAAGTCTTCTAACGAGCGTACCTTCTTCGTTGGAGGTATTGATGCTACTGGGTTTTCCTCAACATCAATTTCTTGGTTAGAGATTGATGCTATCTCTACTTTCAAGCAATCAGTCTGCTTTGCAATAACTTGAGAATTTTCAGTATTTTCATTTAAACTCACTTTTGGCAGTAGCACTGTACTTACGTCAGTATTCTCGTTATCCTGTTCAGAAATTTCGGTTCCAAAATTTTTGCCTTCTATCCAGTAACGTGTCCTACTTCCATGTAGGTTTTTTACCCACCATTGGTAACAGCGTTTACCATCAACAACATTTAGCCGATTTTCAAATAGGAATAGATCGGCGTCTATCAAGGCTTTCTTGGCTTTCTTTAAGTTTTCTTTCTCCAAACTTGTATGAAGAAGCACCAAACGGCTTCCATAAGGATCGGATCGCCAGCACTCACCCCACAATTTGAAAACTGGCGATCGCTCGTTCAATGCCCATGCCATATCTTCATCAGGTATAATCATGTGCGGTTTGTCGTATTTTTTTACTTTCTCAATGCTTTGGGGTAGCTCTTGGCTGTTACAACCATCTTGCATTACTGAAGAAATTTGAAGCATGGTTATACCTCCTCAAAAGTTACAATAATCCCAAATTCCGAGCAGGTAGCCCTCGATTGTGCTAGCAAAGCTAAATCCGTTTTCTCAAACAGGTGAATCCAGGTCTTAATTTGACTACTAAGCTCTAGTTTGAGGCGTATCACATATCCATCAGTGAAGCGATCGTTTCGCTGACCTAGCGGTACGCCTATCTGACGCTCCTGGTCATCCGCTGGTGTAGATTTGCGGCTAAACGATTCGTTAGAATCGAGTATATGGTTGTAGCGCAATACACTAAGTTGTGCTAGTGTCACGTATTTGCAAGCATTCAGCAATTCCTTATGCTGAAGCACATCGCAGCAATCTTGAGTTCTTGATTTGGTTTGTGTCATACTAGTTGTAAGTATTTTTTAATTGATTGCCCTTGTCTTACCGGACGAGGGCTGTTACTTTTGCTGATCATTTGACTTTGCTCTAGAGTTAGCTTGTACCGAACCAATGGTGGTATCTGAAGTAATCTGGTACGATTCGGCTATCTTCGATTACTCAACTATCAGATGTTGTTTATTTTAACCGTTATACTAAAGTATAATTACAACGGAAATATAAACTTTTATGTCAGATAATTTTCAAACATACCAACAGTTGTTTGACCAGATGATGAAACGCTTCGACTTAGAGGCGAAGGCTATTTCGGCTAAGGCGGAAGTTTCGGAAGTGATGCTATCGCGTTTTCGTCATGGTAAAGCTGATTTAGGAGCGTCGAAGTTAATCGCATTGCTTTTAGCCGTGCCACCAGAGGCGAGAATGTGGTACTTGTCTGAGTTGTTCGGTCAAAAGCCAGGAGTCAGTTTGCGATCGCAAGTTATACAGGCATCTCCAGAGGAACAAGCTGAAGTTTTGCATTTAATGGCAGAAATATTGGTCAGCAAAAGGCGATCTGCTACAGCGTCTGTTGAATTGGTTCACTCCACTTAAGCATTATTGATGAATGAATAAAAGAGCGGATTGAAGGAGCGATCGCGCGATTGAGTGAGTCTAAAAAAATACCAAGATGAAGGTTGCTTGATAGAATTAAATTGTGCCTCTTTCCTTTCCTCCTCTTTTTTAGTTGGATTACCTATTTCTATAATCATACACAGAAAAGTTGATTAATTGGTCAATTGAATTCAAAAGTTTTACTATGCTATTGAAAGACGCCCTATTTAAAGCTATGGATAAATGCGGATTGACTGCCAAGGAACTGAGCGAGCGATCCGGCGTTACTCAAGCTCAAATATCGCGGTTTCGTAAAGGAGAAGATTTGGCTTTCTTAACCTTTCAGAGGTTGGTAGCTGGTTTGCCGCGTGAAGCGTATCATCAATTCACCACGACACTAGTAGTAGAGCAAATGGACAGTCAAGAGCTAGGTAACTTGATCATGTCTGCCGTGACTCAACTACAGCAAAAGCCCGTGGAGTCAAAGCCTGTAATAGAGTCAAAGCCTACAGAGTCATCGGATAAGTCATTAGAGTTAGAACATTCTGCTGAACCGATTCCCTCTGCTGCTTGAGTATGCTTCGCTGAGACTCAATGTAAAAAGCAATACTGTTTTTCCAGGGTTTGTACCAAGATTGCGATCGCCTACTTTTTGAAACGCGCTCCTGATATACTCCACAGCAATCAAACAATAGTTTCTCTACTGACCATACCTATGCCTAAATTAGGATAGGGCTTCCTTGCGAATTTGATAAGATTAAACTGTTCACCTTTTTCCAATGCTATAGTGCAAATTATAAATACATACTTTGCAGTTTAGCAAACTGTTTACAAAACTATGCAAACCCATCAGCAAGTTTTAATTAGTGCTATTAAGGCAACTTCCCTGCCAGCAAGGGACATAGCAAATTTAAGCGGTGTAAATGGCAGCGTATTGAGTCGCTTTTTAAATGGCAAGCAGGATTTAAAAGCCGGTGACTACTTTGCCGTGCTATATACGTTGCCAGAAGCATCGAAAAAATTTGCCCTAGCGAAATTAGGTATGGGAGAATTTGATTATCCCTCGCTTGTTCTTGGTGCTTCTTCTGAGGAGAAGGCAGAAATCCTGACTGTACTTGCCGGTTATATTTCTCACACTCATGCAGAAGTTGGTAGTAATGTGGACGCTAGCAGCTTTGCCCAAGCCGTATAAAACATGGATGAGCGAGTAAGTAGAGACTACTAACTTCTGCATTTTTTTGGGTAATTCTAGTCCCAGATAAGGCTTGCCCTGTGTCAATGCCTGGGCGTAATGCATGCGATGCGGAAGCCGCCCCCCAGCTTCGCCCTCTTGAGACCCCACATCGCAAACCTGACTAAAAATAGTAGGTTTAAAACGCTTTAAAGCAATATAAAATTTTGCACTAATCAAAGGCGATAGCGCTAAATGACAGGTTTGTTGTGCCATAATGTACCTAAGAAAGTCGATCTCCTAGCTAAAA
>Ga0209512_1005156_pt1 | contig 11002 bp, 15 predicted proteins | sample frozenSSSSmetaG_FD_184142 | JGI IMG/M metagenome (GOLD analysis project Ga0209512, IMG submission 184142) | Glacier valley bacterial and archeal communities from Borup Fiord, Nunavut, Canada, to study Microbial Dark Matter (Phase II) -... | ecosystem: Environmental > Aquatic > Freshwater > Ice >... | reverse complement strand
ATCCCCTTCCCACCCCTCGACCTTACAACCCCCCCCCCACAGCCGAGGGCGAAAAAGACCTCCCTTTCTCCAACCGTAAACAGCGACATCACCACCTCATCTGCACAACCCCTCGTCTCGCTCGCTCGCTAGCAGAACACATCCCGCAACGAGTCAACGCGCGGCCAAGGGAGCGCGCCGACGACCTGCCGTCCGCGAGACGGCGAGGGGGCTGCGTCGCAGCGGTCGGTGTTTGGTCTGGAGGTCGTCTCGAAATGGGGAGGACGCTGCTCCTCTTCCTTGCCCTTTGGACTGGATATAGCAAAATCGATCACGAGGGGAGGATCACGCACCACGGAATCGAGGACATGGAGGAGGTGTATCGTTTCATGAATCAACGCTGTACAGATCTTGGAAGACCACATTATCTTCTTTCTATTCCCCTCCGACTCCCCCGACGTCTCCGTCTTGACGGACGGGTGGCAGTGGATGGCTTCTCGTCGCGCGGTGCTGCCACACAGCAGTGCATACAGGCCATCGAGGAATCGAAGGCGGGCTTCGTCTCCGACTTCGGGTGTATAAGACAGTTACTCTTTCCCTGATAGTATTTGCTCTCTCAACTACTTTTTCGAAATCGAGTCTTTAAGCTATTTGATACACTCACATTTACTACAACGCTCATGATCAGAAGACTCGAATCAAACCAAACTCTCCGTTGACGCTTGTTGTCTCTCTCCTATAAAGAACGTCACTTTACAAGGCCTCCCATACAAAGCGGACAAGGTAGGGCAGCTCCTTGCTTTTTCTAAGATATTATCTAACTCATTGACTCTTTTGGTAGGTCTACAATTCTACAAATTCAAAAATCGTAGAATTCGCATTCTCTACAGTGAACGCCACGTCTCTTATTAGCCCTAATATGATGGCATTACACAATATGGCAAGGGACACTAGACACGAGTGGCCGCTGTGAGATTTTAGCAATATCTTTTACAAAGATATGTCTTCAAGGATGACTTCTAGATGTTCTCCAATCAGCAGCTGCGCAGTGGTGGCAGTGATCCTAACGATAGGACAAAGGTTGATCTAATCATTGAGCGTCTGAATAGAGCAGGGCAACCCATCTGGATGCTCGTGGTTGAGGCCAAAAGTGTTGGGGCGCCATCGCTACAGACTAGACTCCTGGGATGAAGCAGCTACTTTCTTCACAAGCGAGCAAGCAAGTCTGAACGGTTTCTTCGATCCCTCCTTGCCATCGACATCACTGATTTCCCATCGACATGGCCCGTCGCAATTCCGCGAAATTGCGGGGAAAGAGGATTACACATAAAGGACGGAGAATATACGCAGAAAGGGGAGAGACTCGAGTGGGTGCTTCCATCCGTAATCTAGCTCGCCCACGATAGATTCTGAACGGCAGTCATTGATACGGCAGAATCCCTACGTGCCGTTGGAGACCAGCGAACGTAGTGTACGACATCAGGATTGCTTCGGGGAGGAATAGACATGGACATGGACGAGCACCCGTGCACGCACAATGACGATTGGGAATCTCGCAGGGTGACAAAGTACAGCAACGCCTCTGCATCCGCCTGGTGTCGCGGTGATGAAGAAGGAAAATGCAACTTTTATATGATAAAGCAGACGCCATGCCAACGGCGTTCAACAGCCACGAAGCATTCAGATATCTGCAGTCTCAAACCCGACGCTCGGGGCTACAGGACGGACGGAGAGTCGAGAGTCAGCCCAGCATCAATGAAGGGCAGACATCATGCAGAACAAAATGCCGTGTCGGTACGAGAAGCTACAAGTAGGTACTTCTGCTGACTCGACACTCGAAGATGCACGCTCAGTACCCGTGTTCAGGCGTCTTTGGCTGTGACATGACGCTTTGCTTGACGCACCAACGACACAACTCCAACATCTTGACCTCGTAGAGCCTCCAGTTTCTAAAATAGGAACAACGGCACCAGTATAGCCAGAAAAGAGACATATCTCCCTACTCTAGCATCAGCTCCGAGACATCCTCAAAGCGCCAGCAAAACGGATGTGCACACTGCAACAATCTCCGTATGATCATCACCTAGAACAAGAAACAAGAAACAAGACGGCAAACTCCCTCCCCCATTCCCACTCAACCGAGACTCTCCTCGACCGCCCAGGGCTCAGACGCGGTCAGAGAGCTGGACTCACCGACAACCACCGCTCGCCACGAGAGATCTGCAGGCCACGGGCTTGCGCTCGAGCTCTGCAGCAAGCAAGATCCCTCCATGCTGCGTGCACGTCTGCCCTACTGCGCACTCGCTCAGAAGCTGGCGGGGTCCTGCAAGTTCTAGCTCCTTCGTGGAAGCCCGTCCTCATCCGCGTTCGGTCGAGATGAAAAACGTCCCAGCCTGCATACCCGCCACCGCCCACGGTTAGATATTCCGTGGCTTCTACTCTACTCTGGAGTAGGCTCCAGGAGTCTCGAGCGTCTCGAATGCCATGTGGCAATGCCCTCTCTTCCGCCCTTCTCGTCTGAAGAATAGATTGCAGAAGTGCGGGGAAGGGGCCCTCTGGATCCTGCAATCGGCGGGGCACGCAGGACTTCGGCATCAGGTGTCAAGCCACAGCTCGCGATGCTCTCTCGGTGGCTCACACATACCTACATGTGTATGGCGGACTGTCGATCTCTAACCGAAGCAGCCTGCCCTCGCGTCCTGCCGTCGAGGCTGCACTGCAGCTCGTCGTCCGAGCTCCCACAGTAGTAGGTAGTGCTTGCAGGTGCGGCTTCGAGAATATTGGACACGCGCTCGACGGCGTCGGTGGGCGCACATCAGCAGTGCCGGGTGTGGCTAGCCTGAGGTGGGGAGACTCAATGTATCGGCGTTGAAGACGATTTGCGGAAGTTCGACCGTCCGCTTCGCAGAGGGAGGTGGAGTGGAATGTAATGTGCAGATTGCCCATGGGGTATGTTTCCCACATGTAGAAGAGGAAGCCATGCCATGCCATGCCACTCGACGCTCGGACCTCGTTCGTGTGGTGAGGGGCCCGTGCAATAATATCGTTATCATTTCTCCGTACGGAATGGAGGAGGTACACATCTACCTAATGTACAGGTACCTGTATTGCTGGCGACGGAGAAAAAGATGCTGTGCATAGAGCAGTTGTTGGTTGGTACGATAGTTGGTAGGATCTACTCTGTATAATAGGTGAGAAGGTGAGAAGGTGAGACCGTGAGAAAGTGAGAATCCCTGACAATACGGCCTGTCGGATATCCGTATGTTGGTATCATATCGTGCATGTTGCGTCGCCGCATCCTCTCACTACTTGAGGGCATGTCGAAGGCCCGTTATTGGTGGCCATTGAGCCTGCCCCTGTACACAGCATATGCCATCGCTCGGGGTGATCATTTGTCTGCAAGATGCTCTCGAGATCTTGACCCTTCTCAAACTGTCTGATAACCTTAACATTGCCGGTTTGTGAAACATGCAGGTGAACCTGTCCCCTTCGTTATCAGCATCATCACCATCACAATCACACATCATAGCAGCACATCTCCTGTCCTTTCCCACTCCACCATCCCACCGCCACCGCCACATGCGGCGAGTTCTGCAGCAGCCATCCCCCCACCGTCGCAGCCTCCCCCTTTCTTCTGCGCCACAAAGATAAAGTACCCACCGTCGCAGCAATTTCCTTTCTTTCCCGCGTCTGCGGTCCTTCAAAGTCCCTAGACCCAACGCGTGCGACACACGCGGCTCGATGAACGGCCGACCTCGCGAATCGAAACAGCGAGGCTGAGACGTCCTAGCGGCAGGGAGGGACAGGGCACCGGGACACGGAAGGTGGATGGGGATGGGGCTGTAGCGCGGCGCGGCGTCGTCGTCGGGACGCAGTTTGGTGGTGAGACGACGCGATGTGCTGTGCTGTGCTGTGCCGTGATGAGACGTCGATGTGCTCATCATGCCCAGGATGCCGTGGATCTGGTGTCCTGCTGTTTCAGGAACCCGATGTCTCCTCTCCCCGAGTGCAGTCAGAGACTCCGATCCGAGACTCCGTGCCAGATCTCTTTTGGTGTCGTAGAGCAGCTCGCGTTGATCTAGGAAGTACCTACCTGCACGTTTGCTTCCCATCATCTACGCGTACAGTACGCACCGAGCCTCTGTCTTGCCGTGGAGACGCAGCCGCATCGCCCACGTCGCTGGATGGAGTGCGGGTATGGCCTCCTCTGTCCCGAAACAGCAAACAGGAGAACAACGGGCCTAGACCACACGTCAGCAATAGTGCACGCACCTACCTACCTATACTTGCCATTCTCGGCGATGCTCCGATGTCGATTTATGTAAGGTACGTGCCTACCTACCTATGTATACCTACTATGTATGTACCTATGTTGTCCTTGACGAAAGAAAGGGCGGCTTTGTTTTATTTTGTTTTGTTTTGTTTTGTTTCTTCCGGCGGAGAGGAATACAGGCGTCCATAACACCTCAAGCGTGGCATCTAGATAACAACGGCCTGTCAAACTCACGGCCACGCTCACGGCCCGCACCCCTGACAGCAAGCAAGCACGTTAACCGAAATCACACTCGGTCCCGCAAGCCCCTGAACCCTCGCCCTGCCCTGCCCCGCCCGGCCCCTGAAGACGAGACGACGGGACGGAGACGAGGTGGACATTGGCTGTTTTGTGTATTGTGTCTGTGTTTCGTTGATGGACACGATGGACCGCTTCAGACATCCCAGCCTCCGCGCCGTGGCCGTGGTCTGTCAGTCGGTCCGGTCCGCGGGTCGAGGTTCTGGGCCTGGGCCTGGGCCTGGGCCTCGCATGAATCATGAATCATGAATCATGAACCATGTGTTTGGTGACATGTCCATGAGACCGAGTGCGTCGGATGTGCTGTGCTGTGCTGTGCTGTGCTGCAGGGACGGCGAGGCGAAGAGACGAAGCAGGCGAACGGACGGGGCCGTCATGGAGCGGAGGCGCGCAGAGGTCCCCGAGAAGCAATCCGGAGAGAAGGAGAGGAGGACCTGGTAGGCGGCGATGGCGTCGAGCGTCGACCGAGGGGAGGGATGTCGGTTCAGGCTAATCTGTGTCGATACGACGCGATACGATGCGATACGATGCGATACGATGGACGCGATGGACGCGAGAACATTGGCCGTCGTGACGCATGGGATTGCGAGGCTGGAGTGGTCGTCGGGTGCTGCACGTGGCGGAGGAGCGAGAGATGAAGAGATGGAGAGATCGTCGCTGTACTCCGTACATGCTATGTACATATGTACTTGGGCGACGGGTCGATGTGAAGGTCTTGCTCCATGGAGGTGCAGAGTATCATCTCGGAAACGAGCAGGGCATGTCTCTTGGCTCGATCTCTGCAGATGGGGTTGATGAACTATGGAGGACTCTACTACTACTACTACTAGGAGGAGGTAGTCAGTAGTGAGGCTTGTCCTTCATGCTAGAACAGCGAGCCAAGGCTTCTCTTCTTTCTTTTTCTTCTTCTTCTTCTTCTTCCAGTGAGGGCACTGCCGAAGTATGCACCTTCCTTACCTTATCTAAGTGGCTTCCTCCCTAAGGCTCTCGGACCCTCGATGCAGAAGATGAGATGTCCTGGGAGTTGTGGCTGTCTTTGGGTGTGCTCTAGCCCCTAATAATCCGCCCAGTTCTGCAGCGCGATGTGCTAGGAATCGTGGAGGACGGTGGAGCGGAAGGCATGGACGATGCTCGAGATGATATGTCTGGATGGGCCGCCGCACAGAGCCTCCGCAGTGGATGGCTGATGGATGATGGATGGTGGAAGAAGGAAGAGAGAGGGAAGGAAGGAAGCAAGGAAGGAAGGAAGGAAAGAAAGAAAGAAATGGGTCGGAGATGAAGGAAAGATGAAGGAATTCTAGTGTAGAGGACGTGAATGAAGCTTGACAGTAGTACTCGACTCTATTACTCTACTGTGCTGAGTACAAGAGGTACTTATGTATCGACCTTTATGTACCTGGTATGGAGTGTAGGAGTAGTATTGTAGGATAACTATCATAGAAATAGTGTAGGAGTAGTATTGGATGAGTACAATATATATAATATAGGTACATACATATTCATCAAGGTACCTTTGTCTCATCCATCAGCAAGCACGAGGAGTTTAGTGCTACTCTTGTTTGCTGCTGTGCTCGTGAACATGGTGAGTACATATATGTACATATATGTACATATAATTTGATTCTAATATAATCTGATGAACATGTGAACATATAATGTACATTACAGTCTGATTAAAGTTAATGGTACTTCAACCTATAGAAAAGACATGCAAAATGTTCTGTCATCTGTCAATCTCTCAATTATTTGCATGTCATACTTATGGACATATGGATGTACTGTAGATATACGAACATATACGAATACATAATATACATCATATATACGCACATATATGATACGGCGACTGCTACTCTACTATTCTAGTACTCTATTCCCTTCCATTGAACTCGACCTATTCTTATCCTTTACAGAGTATGTACATTATATGTACACACACGGCTGCCCCATATTACTCTATTACCTATTATTACTTTACTAGCAAGCAAGCTTCTTCGCCTGGGATCTCACGAACCATTCCCATACACCACTACTACGCTCCTCTGCTACACTGCTCCACTGCTACACTACACTGCTACTCTACTACTCTACTACTCTACTACCCCCCCCTTCTACGAAGTACACTACACCACTACTACCCCTCTACCCTCTACCCTCTACCCTCTACACTGCAGAATTACTAGGTACTCTACCTCTACTGACCTGCTACCCTGAAACAAAAACAAAACAAAACAAAAACCAAAAAAAAAGGGTCATCCATTGAAACCATTTGCCGCGAGACAGGTCGAGGGATAATACTCCGTAGTACTGTGCTGTGCAGTTCTCTCCCTACTGTCTACATAACCTACGTCTACATAACCTACAGCCACTTACATATGTACCCGCCCGAAACGTAAGTGACTCCTACTCGGGACTTCTCCCGACATTATCATTATTGTTATTATTATTGCCCTCCAACCTCTCCCACGTCCCGCCTCCAACCTCCCACTCTCCCTCCCGCCTCCAACCTCCCACTCCCACTCCCACTCCCACTCCCACCAGCCTCTCTCTCTCTCAACAGTCGCATCTTATCCGCGGCAAATACACCCACAGTTGCTGCTGCGCAGTCCTCACTTCTCCAATCGGGCCATGGCAGTTCGCTGATATTCCATCTCAGTCGCCCCGCTATACTCACCTTGTCCCACATCCGGGCAAGATCGTCGAAACTTCTGCGACAGCAAGGATCCCTTAGAGTCAGGGTCCAGGTCGTTGCCAGTCGATGTCGAATCGACTCCTGGATCGCTCGCCTCTCGCCCGCCACCCGACTCCAGACGACCCAGTCCCCGTCTTTATCGCGAGACAGAAGAAGAAGGACAACGAGCACATATCCGCTCAATTGGTAGAGCTGGGTCTGCTCAGCCAAAAGCACGTCTCTTCGAGGAGACATCACACATCAAGAGTCGACGAAGTTGCGACGGGCACTGGCGCTGCTGAGGCATACCCAAAGAAGAGTTGGTCCGCCCATTTTACTTATACCTAGCATTGACTTAACCTTGCGCGCGATCGCCATCCCTTTGCGGGTCGAGCAGAAGTGGATTACTGTGTATAATCCACACAGTGTCCTCGCCGAATTATTAACATACAAGAAGAGGCGCTAAACGGCTTATTTAGACACCTCTGTGACTGCTGGCACAGCTCTTGTACCACGTCCGCGAAGGTCACCCTCGATCGATTCGCACACGTCGCACAGTTCAAAGGGTAGCGGTCGAGTTAACGAATTGAAGGGCCGATCAGGAGGTGGAATGACAGGAATGTTGGACACCGAGAGGAGCCGCACGCGGCGCGAGCGAACCTTTGTCGGCAGCGAATGCGCCGTGTGCGAAGAACCCCTAGAGCACACCCTCCGCGGCGAACGCATCCTACAATTCTCCTGCGGCCATGTCTGCCACGGCGCATGCTTCTACGAGTACATGAAAGAGTTCGACTCGCAATACTGCCCGACATGTAATGCGCCATTGGGTCTCGATACGAGCCGTGGTGGGAACGTGCTTGACATTGGTAAGGAGCTCAGTGACGGTTGGTCAACCTCTTACCATTTGCTGATCATCTTCAATCCGTGTAGAGAAGCTAAGTAGCATGGTGCGAGCAGTCTCGGTGAATGAACGAGCATCCGCTACGCCCACTCCTACACAATGGGATCACCAGCCCGCGAGGTCACCGAGCCGCGAGTCGCCATCAAGGCAATATGAGAGGGAGAGGGAACACTCGAGGCAAGGCAGAGGGAGCTCTGTCGGCCATCGCGACAGAGATAGCAGAGAGACACGCGATTCCCGCGATCTCTATACGCAACAATCGAGAAGCCATCACCGATCAGGTAGCGACGCCACCGGCCAAGTATCGTCGAATGGATATCCCGAGACTTCACAGAGTGCACCTGGAAGACGACACGACTACGATGTGCAATCCATGGAAACTAATCTCGTCAGCCCACGAGCAAGCATCATACGGAACCCGATACCTCCCCCTCTCGTCAGTATCCGATCGGAATTCCCAACCCTCAACCGCTCGCCAGTGCAGCAGACCCTCACTTGTCTCGTCACAATCGAGGTTCCCGACAATAAATGGAGGCCTGATCCGGATGACCTACACACACCACCGGTACCGATGATTCGCGACGAGGATAGATATGCGCGGCCACCTTCGCCTGCGAAGAGCACGCCGCCTCGTTTCTATCCATACGAGTCGCCAGAAGTACTGGAAGAGATGGCAGAAAGCCTGCGAGCTCGCGTGGAGAACTGGCATGGTCTAGATTTCTCAAGGTACGACCGAACGCGCCCTTCTGTATTCACGATGCTCATGATTTTAGATTTGGCAAGTTGAGACTGTATGGCACGATTCGCGTTGGGAAGGATAAATTGCAGTGGCAAGATCTGGAATGCTATCTGTTCGCCGAAATGCTCATTTGCGTAAAGGAAAAGAAAGTGACGCCTTTACAACAATGGAGTGATGAAGGCAACGGCAGGAGGACGACTCGATGCGCACTCAAGGGCTCAATCCTGATCAAGAAGCATTTGAATGGTGTCACGCAAACATCAGCTGGCGACACTCTTGGAATGACGCAGAGAATCACGTCGCAAAACCTCCAACCGCAGGACGAGAACATTCTGACTCTAAGTCTCTCGGTTCCTGAGCTCCCACAATTCCATCTTCAATTCGAAAATCTCAGCCAGCTCAAACCGTGGGAACAAGCGTTATTAGACCTTCAGGCAGCTGAAGAATCCTCTATGCAGAGTCCGGACTACGAGCGGGACCTGGAGACCGAAGAGGAGGATTGGAGGAGACTCCAGTCGAATGCCAAGCGTGTATCGTCAGTCAATTCGTCTTCCTACGCTGGAAGGTCGACCACGACTGCGCCGACAGAGTATACCAATCACCGCTCGATACGCCTACCAGCCCCTGTTCACGTGCCTGTAGATATCGTTGTCGTCGTGCCAATCTCCTCTTCGATGCAAGGCGTCAAAATCACATTAGTACGCGATGCGTTGAATTACATGGTCCAGAATCTCGGAGAGCGTGACCGCATGGGGCTCGTCACATTCGGGTCGAGTGGTGGTGGGGTTCCGTTGGTGGGAATGATGACGAAGACATGGAGTGGCTGGCAGAACATTCTCTCTCAAATCAAGCCAGTGGGGCAAAAGCTTCATCGTGCTGATGTTGTTGAGGGCGCGAATGTGGCGATGGATCTGTTGATGCAGCGGAAGTCGAACAATCCCGTTGCAACGATCCTACTGATCAGCGACTCGTCAACTTCAGATCCTGAGAGCGTAGATTTCGTGGTTTCTCGTGCCGAGGCAGCAAAGTGAGTATTTCGGCGAAGGTCTCTGACAGGGGAGTGCTAATTGTTGTAGAATCGCAATCCATTCATTCGGTCTTGGCATGACGCATAAGCCAGACACAATGATCGAGCTCTCAACTCGTACCAAGGCGTCATACACATACGTCAAGGACTGGATGATGCTACGAGAATGTCTGGCAGGATGCCTTGGGTCCTTGCAAGCCATGTCTCATCAGAATGTCAAGCTCAAGCTCCGCCTTCCTGAGGGTTCGCCCGCGAAATTTGTGAAGATCAGTGGGGCATTGCAGATCACCCGTCGCGCTACAGGCAGAGACGCCGAAGCGGCGCTGGGAGATCTGCGCTTTGGCGACAAACGAGGTAGATCCCAGCCTGCTTCTCCCGACCTACCCTGCTCCGTGCTAACTCGTAACAGATGTGCTTGTGCAGCTCGTCATCACGCCCGACGCCTCCTCACCCGAGCAAGTCCCCTCCGATCCCTGGGAGAACATCATGTCGAACCTCGAGGCCCTCGCCGGCCCACTCGACAACGACTCCCCACGCCCCCTCTCCATCGAGGAAGTGCCGGTCATCCAAGCCGACCTCACCTGGGGCGACCTCCTCCGCGACAACACCATCACCCACCTACCGCGCCCCTCCCTCCTCGCCATCACCATGCTCCCCGCCCCCTCCCCGCAGAAGAAGTCCCCCTACCCCCCTTCGCCGCCCATCCCGCCCCACCCGAGCGTCGTCCAGCGCCGCATGGAGCTCCTCACCTCGGACATGCTGACGCGCGCCCTCACGCTCGTGACGCGCGCCCAGCACGAGCGCGCCGCCCACCTGCTCATCGAGACGCGCAGCATCCTCAAGGGCCTGGGCAAGGGCGGCCTGCCGCCCATCCCGCCCGTGCCGCAGACGCCGATCCAGAGCCGCCGCTCGCCGCCGCTGCCCAGCCTGTCGCCGACGTACGACGCGCCGCCGCCGCCGCCGCTGGGGCCGCCGCCCGCGCCGCCCGGCGACGTGGGGATCGATGCGGCGACGGTGGCGGCGCTGGATGCGGAGCTGGAGGCCAGTCTGGAGTGGATCCACCACCCGGCCGTGTTTGGGCGCGACGCGCGCAAGGCGGTGCTGCAGGCGATCGG
>Ga0209512_1005153_pt1 | contig 11009 bp, 12 predicted proteins | sample frozenSSSSmetaG_FD_184142 | JGI IMG/M metagenome (GOLD analysis project Ga0209512, IMG submission 184142) | Glacier valley bacterial and archeal communities from Borup Fiord, Nunavut, Canada, to study Microbial Dark Matter (Phase II) -... | ecosystem: Environmental > Aquatic > Freshwater > Ice >... | reverse complement strand
TCTTCACTTCTTTATTGAGGCTCTCTATATGAGAGATGCCCATTCCGTAGTTTAGACTAGACTTTATTCTATATGCTATTATCACATTCTCACTCTGACTCTTCCGCTCGTGATCACCTATTTAACACTATATCAAGAGAAGGATGGTCCATAGCATAGTTAGTTAATCAATCACTTTTTACTTCATCTATTCTACTGTGCTGCTCTACTTTTGACAAAAGTAACTATATGTTAACATAGTAATTATTGTGCACGTTGCGTAAGTGAAGCTGTGCTCATATTGCCAAGCATATTGCAATATAATTGAACAGGTCACGTAAGTTGCCTTGTGAAAGCATTGCTTATTAATGAAGCTATCTATGCGTCTGTTTGTTTGTGCGAGGGCAGCCTATTGTCAGGTGAACAGTTGTGTTCGCCCGAGGCCGATATACTTCTAAGGTCGATATTCACCCCCCATCCAACAAATATACCATCACCATCACTGCCCACAGTTGTCCCTAGACCACTTCTTTATGAACACCTTGATACACATCCACCTAATCTAGCACCTGAACCACCCGAACTGAGTTGAGATAACATAGCTACAAAACTTATTGTATTGGGCCTTGTTTAGAGTAGAGCAAAACGACGATGTTCATGCTACAGATTAAACCTGGATGCCTCGCCTCCTGACTCCTATTCAAGAATATATCCGTCGATATTCCCGTCTTCATATCTTGATTCGGAAGAGATATCGAAGCCGAACTTGGGCTACGTCGTAACAGATGTACTCGTTGTACAAAAGGGAGGCATTTGTAACATCAGTAGGTCCTGGCGCGATCGTCGTATCAGGCTGGGAAAGGGCAGGAGTTAGTTGGAGGACATCAAAAGGAACCAAGCAAGAGTCTGAAATACCATGAGAACTCCTGCCAAAGACGGATGGACACAATTGGCATCCTTCCAGGCCTTGGGACCAGTCATGCCTTGGCCCCACGTCGACAATATGCCTTTGCTCTTCGCATCCTCGGCGGCGCTGTAAGAGGCGTTCGTCAGCGATTGCATTGGGGTGCCTAATTCTGCATCGCATAGGAGAAGGAGAGCCTGGCCGTTGGAGATGTATGGGCAACAGTAGTTGGCTGACTTGGACGACATGTCTGCAAGGTAGATGCCTTTTCCGAACATGTAGCCCGATACCGGCGCCTCTGGTGGAGCGATGCGCAGCCCTTGACTGAGAATTCCAGCGAAGTTTGTACAGCGGGATCCATGCCATAGCAGACGCCTGTCACGAGATGTGCTTGCAAAGTCGCTGTTTTCGAACCGTTCTTTCTCCCCTTGACGCTCAATCCTGAAAATTTGTTGAATGCTGCAGTCAATATTGTGGGTTGCGCCTCGAGTGCAGAGCAGATAATCCTTCAACTCAGCGAATTCAATGCTGCTAGACTCAAGGGGAGTCATCTCCTGTATTCCGAGCCCTTGGAACTGTCTGTCTAGAGGATGGATACTCTCGACGTCCTGGTGTTTAGTCTTTATGATGAGAGCTGCATCCTTCATATCTCCTAGACTCTCCAGAAGTTCTATTTCTTTCTTAAGCATATCCAGAGATCGGATGATAGGTGGTCGATTACGACCAAACGCGTGGGGAATGACAGTGTAGTAAAGGTTGGAAAGATGCTCAATGGCAGCATGTAGAGGCATGTTGAAGCGGGCGGCCATTGTGGGGTCATCGAAAAGAGCAGAGAGGTCCTTGAGTGCTTGAAAACCACGACTGATCGTGGCTTTGCTGAGCTTTCCAAGAGGGAGCTTGTTCGCATCGTAGTTGAGATCGCTCATCGCAGCGGCAAAGTATTGTTGATTGAAAATCAGCTCCATTAATTGCTGAGTTGCGGGGTGGAGAGTGGACTTGGGAGTGCTCGACTCGTCCTGGATTACGTCTTTGGTTCCATCCATTTTGCCGGCACCGGCGTCATCTTCATGATCGGAATCAGAGTTGTAGTTACGTTCGATAAAAGCGTATTTTCCAGGCCTGGGGTCTTTTCCTCGGTCAGTCCAACTGAGGCCGGACTTATCTTTGACCTTCTTCTCAAACAGTTGGAGAGCACTGTGTAGAGTCCCATCACCAAGATCTGCGCTCTGGCCCCGTTCACCAACTCGGCCCCATCTGGTCCAGGTCCTGTAATCTCCATTGGCAGGACTTTGAAGAATCTGCGGCAAGTTAGCAAGGTTCGAGATATATCTTGGGAAATGGCCAGAACCTGGATGCGATAAAACTTGTTGTTGTTGGCAGTTGCATTGGTTTGATTGAAGGAGGCATCATAAATGACACCGTTGTCATCAATGTAGACTTCATAGGTGGTGAGAGGACAGCCTTCGTCGAGCGGAATCTTGATCTTGATATCAGATGACTTGAGAATCTGGCCATCTGCGATCAGGCCGCTCTTGACTTCGGTGTTGGAAGCATTGACAGTTTTCTGCTTCTTGAGTTGAGACCTCGCATTCTCATCCGCAGAACTTTCTGGCGAAGCATTTCGCTTTAGAGAGACATCGATAGGCGATGATGTGAAGAGATAAGCTTTCTCGGGCACCTTGGACGTTGTTGTGAGGCAATGCTCGATCCATGCAAGGCTGACAATGTGCAGATTATTCTCGCGAGCGGCCTTCGCTTTGGTCGACGGTTTGTCATAGTCACGCTGAGTGGTGACGAGATGGGTGGCTTCGTCGGTGATTGATTTGGCTAGAGATGCACCGAGGGAGGTAATGTGACCTTGAATTGCAGCATGAGGAGTCCCTGGAAAGGTGCCGCTGAGTGCAATGTGGCAGCCAATTAGTGGCAGTGGCTGTGGCTGTGGCTGTGTGGCTGTCCTGGACCCCTTCCTGGCCATTTTGGTCCACTGGTGTATTATTTGGTTATCTGGGGCCTCAAGAAGGATGTCGATTATTAGTAGAATAAGGAGACAATGAGAAAAGGAGAAACAATGAATTGAGGACGAGAGAATAGGGGAGAGAGTTGGTGCACAGATGTCGCTTGTTGTGTCGCTTGTTGTAGGCAACAGTGTTGCAAAAGCCAAAGTCGCAAATAAGCGGCCGACAAGTCCATCTTAATCAGGCGGCTACTTTGCAATGGCCCACCCGTAGACTTCTATAAGAAAAACATAATATTATATTTGTAGCTTGGAAATTAAATAAAAAGAACTAAGTACGTGGCTACCTATTTAGAGATTTAATCAACTAATTTGAATTCATGCGTAAAGTCACGTGGATCGCTTTTATTAACGTCTAGCACGTGATAATAATTCTCACTTTGAACTATAGATGCAAGTATCCTCTTGTGTAATATATATTTCAAAACTGCTGTCTCAAAGTTCAAAATATGGACCAAGTATGCGGACGAGTTAATTAGTTTACATGGAGTGGCTTCCCATTCACTATCCGTTGCCCTTGCAGAAAGAATCACAAGGCCCTCCGGCAGCACACTGAACATTGTTGTTGTCAAAGCATCGACGACGAGTTCCAATTGGGGCGCGAGCGTACAGAAAGATCAATATATACTTACTCAAGGGCTGTAAGAAGGTCCTTTATGTTCTGCTTGAAGTAACCTCCTGATCCAAGTGCATTTTGGGCATGCTTTATGGCAGCGTCACATCCACTTGCTGACGGTGCTGCATCAGCGATACACTTGTCGATAATACCTGACTGTAATTTTGTCAGAATTTCAATATTCTCAATCTCAGAAGTTTATCTCACAAGGCAAAGAGCATTTCCACCCGCGGTCAAGATGACAAGATCGTGGTCATCATCCAAAGCATTGACCTGTTCAAATATGCCGGTTGAGATAGCTCCCGAGCACCAGTATATGTGAAGTTGTCAATACTGGGTCCGAAGAAATGGTTCATGATCACAGGATAGATGTAAGAATATCGCGAGCAGTCGTATGAGTCGTCATTTTCGCTGTATAAATCTCCAGATCCAATGCCCGCTGTGAAGCTGTCCCCCACAGCGGCAAACTTCTTAATCCATGAGTAGTCCGTAGGCTCCGATAGGTCTCTGGTAATTTCAAACGAGTTGACGGTAGCCAATACGGTAGAAGCCAGAGCAAATCTCAACGCTGCCTCGAGTAAGGGCAACATGATGGTGAGCAGCTAGCATACATGCCGCTGCTAACTATGCTCGTCGGCGCAAACAAGAAAGAGAGAATGAGTAGTGAAAAGAACCACAGAGTGAGAATAATAGCAGAGTGAAAGAACTACAGGCTCTCTCTGGCTCGCACGAGATGAGACTCCGGTGCCCAATTGGAACCCCAGATGAACGCCTCCATCCAGACGGCACATTCACGGACATACCGGGGTAGCTGAGAAACGATCATCTGTGAATGAGCGATGGTTTTCGAATGATCTGCAACTTACATCAGCAGTAGCAATTTGAACAGGCTGAGGAGTCAAGGGAAACAGTGCATGATCGACTTCTTGGTGGACTTTCTTGGTAGGGATTCCTTACATCAGCCAGCAGCTCAGCGAGTACAGTATACCCTTGGCAGCGGAGTGGCTACCCAGGGGTGTTATGGGATTGTGCGGAAGTGGCACAGGGTGGGGGGGGGGAGGGGGTGCGGGTGGTCGGCTATTCTTTGGTTGCACTTCTTAATCGTCGGAACCGTGCGCTCGCTCAGAGTCTCAGATCTGGACATGTCAAATCATTTCATTTAGACCCAGCTTTCTGTTTGAAGCATTATTATGAGTAGAAGCTAGAATTTTGCTGACTCCTGTTATTCTTGCCGTCTAGCTGTGGCCTATGTTCTTGCACTTGGCCTTCGCGTTCATGAGCACGGCCTTCCTTGGGCTGCAACCCTGATTGATCAAGCATGGGTTATGGTATGGCGCATCTTTTGAATACATGGCGTTGAACCTATTCACGTCCATCTGACTTGCGGGGCTGCTATTTGTCGCTCCCATTGTTTGTGAGGAATATACGTGTACGAAGACCTGTTAACTAGGTGATCACAAGCGGAAGAGTCAAAGTGATAATGTATGAATAGCATATAGAATAGAGTCTAGTCTAGCTATGGAAATGTCTATCTAATATATGCCTCTAGTCTCAATAGGCAGCAGTAGGCAACAGTCGGCTATTGGAACAGAATGATGTTGAATGTTCTATGATGTGAGACAGACATGCATGAAGTGAGAACTCATGCATACGGTGAATCATCACTAACATGAATCATCTAACACCCCCCCTCAATAGCTGACGTATGGGATATAAAACCCATTCGTATTTGGTGTGGTTGCTCTCTTTCCTCTTTTCAAATATCCCAAGCGTTGGATATTAATGAGATAAGTTGCCGTGGCTCTCGAGGGACGTTCTTAGACTTTCTCGAGGGACGTTCTTAGACGTTTGTCGACGTTGGTGTACAAACAATAGGGCGGCAATAGGGCACTGGTGACAGGAAGTGGAGCAATGATAATGTATACAAATTGCTCTGAATATGCATGCCGTGACAGTGAGAATTGCATAGGAATAGGGATGAACATCCCTAGTAGCGAGAATGGTCTCAAATATGAGAATTGCTTAAGGAAAATTGAGAGGTTCTTGGGCTAGGAACAGGGGAATTAGTCGTTGAAAAATGAGAGGACTAAGCGACGCTCTTAAAGAGTAGAGATTAGAAAGAATAGTTAGTTGGTTGAGGACTAGCTTTCGAGAGTAAGTTGTTGAATAAATAGGGCATGCTTAACGGCTAGTAAAGGCTTCGTCATGCCATTAGCCACCATTTAGGCCGTTAGTATATAGGATAATTAAATTGCTCTGTTCTCAACCTATTAGCGTATGAAGTGATATTTGATATGAATATGCTTTGTGTGCTAATGGTATTCTAGATTCTCAGCTAATGCTAGGCTACTTTAGTTGTCCCTATAAATGTGAGTAGGAACATGTTCTTTTCCATAGTATTGCAATTCTGTGAGCAAAGTTTAAAGCCATATAGCTTCTTTAGCTGCATTTGTGAGACCATAGTATTTAGATTCTATACTTAAGAGAGCAATTGTGTGCTGTCTTAAGGATTTCTAAGTGATAGGGGCACTAAAGAGGAAGTAGACGTAGGTAGAAGTTGAGCTCCTAGTCTCTATATCCCTAGCCTAGTCTGCGTCTGAATATCCATGAAAATCGCCGTTGCCATTTTTCGTATGCCTATTATAGGTAAGTCTAAGATCCTGAGTATACTTAAGATATCTAAGAACTCGCTTTGCAGCTCCCATATGGGCTGCGCTTAGATTGGTGGCAAATCGAGAGAGGAGTGAAATAGGAAAAGCTAGATCTAGTCTAGTCTATGTCATGGCATACATTAAAGATCTAATGATGGATTGATATAGCTGTACATCCTTAGAGGTAGCTTAGCTAGTGTTTTTAACAAGAGTTTTAAGAGCATTTAGTTCCATTAGTGTGCTCTTGCTAGCGGCGTTCTGCATGCTAAAGGTTTGTAAGACTTTGTTAATATATGCAGTTTAAGTTAAATGAATCTTCTTGTTTGCTTAGTCTCTAATAATTTGTACACTAAGGAATAGCTTGCATGGGCCTAGGTCTTTCATCTTAAACTTCATGCTCAACTAAGACTTAAGATTTGATAGTTCTTAAGATGATGGGCTAATGAGAAGGAAGTCATTAACGTGGGTGGCAACGTATATACGTAGGCCCTAGTGAAAATAGATGCATTCATCTAAGTGTAATGGGTGGTAATTGAGCTTTGTGAGCTTAGCCTGTACATCCCTAGCCTAAAGGCGTGCGGATTGCTTTAATCTATATAGCCCCTTTTTTAGTAGGCAGGCTAGGTCCCCCTTTTTGAATCTAAGGGGCATCTCAACCTAAACTACATCTGTAGTTGCCATATTTGACTGTAGAAAGGCTGTAACAGCGTCCATTTAGTCGATTTCCATATCTTCGTAGGCTGCTAGAGCAAATAGGATTCGTATTACCATTGATTTAGCAACAGATGCGAAGGTTTGTTCATAATTAACTCTGTATTCTTGCTTAAATCCCTTTGCAACCCATTGAGCTTTATATTAAGTGATTTAGCCCTACTCATCTCTTTTAAGTGCATATACCCATTTGCCTCTAAGAACATGAATCCCCTTTAGAGGAATTAGCTCTGTCTAAGTGTCGTTTTGGACGAGAGATTAGTATTCGTCTTGCATTACCTATATCCATTTCTCTAAATTAGGTTAAGCTAGTGCCCCCTTATATGTTTAAGGGATTTAGGGATCTACTGTAATACTCACAATGAACAGATTGATTTGCGTTGTGATAAACTCTTAAGTTTAGTCGTTAAAGTTAGCGTATTTTGCGTATTAGTAGTTGTCTTCAAGACTACTAGGGGCTTAGAGACGTTTTTTGTTTAGATCTCTAGTCCTGTCTCTCATAGGACGAGAAGATGCAGCTGTAGGGATGACCTCTAGCTTTTGTTAAGCCTTAGATTAAGGCTTTCTTAATTCCCCTATATAGTCTCATATTGTCTCGTGCTGTTGATCGTTGTTAAGCAATTAGTTATTGATTAGATCCTAATCATCGCTTTTAGGATCGTCTTTAAATCCTCTAGGGATAATGAATTAGTCTTTATGTTGAGATGATGGTTCGTTCTCATCTTTATGAGATTTATGAGAGGATTGCCCCCTAGCGTGCATTACTAGAGTCTCATTGAAAAGATCATTGAATTAGATGTCCTATAGGACATCATTCTCATTAAACACGACAGATGAGGCTTAGACAATGCCACGCTGTCGATCATAGATCCAATATATAGAATTGCCTTCGTATCTAACAAGGATTCCAGCCTTTGCTTAGTCCTTAAACTTAGCTCCGCGTTGTCGTTTTTCCTTTAGGATGTAGTAGTAGGCTCTACAGCTAATTGTCTGCAAATGTGATAAATCTAGGACTGTAGGTTAACTAATATTAGTAGTTAATGCTTCAATTAGAGTTTTATTATGAAGACTCTGTATGGCCGTCTAGTTTGTGAGATAGATGGCTGTTCTCATGAATTCTAGCTATAGAGTTTTAAGATCATCTTAAGGACCTTCATCATCTTCATTCTCTGCTAAAGCATTAATGAGAGTGCAGCATTAATTAAGAATGGTTCGATTAGCCCGTTCGGCTACTCCATCCTGTTTAGGAGTATATGGGACAGTTAGTTCAATTCTAATTCCTTTTTCATAGCAGAATTGTTTAAATTCAGTGCCTCCGTATTCCGTGCCGTTATTAAGTTGAAAGCTCTTTGGATATTTACCGTATTAAGTATAGACTGTCACGAATATTGAAGGTTGAGAGCTTTACTTTAGGTGTTGCTCTTGTTGTTGATGATTCACGTGTACTGTTTCGCTAGCTGGCTGCGCGCTTGTGCGCTTAAGGCCTACACTGTATATATAGATCTTTCCTTTCCTCTCTCTTTCCTCTTTTCCTTCTTTTCTCTTTAGATTGAATCTAGCACTTTAGATCTGCATGACCTACTCTGCGTGACTGTGACATAAGATTTAATCTCATCCTCAAACCCATCATCGCTTTCATTAGTGATAAAGAACCTAAACACGAACTCGAAAACGAATACAGAATATGAAGAACACGAATGAACAGAACATAGATCGATATACAGATCTTAGAATATAAGAACAGAACAGAACTCGAATAGAACAAGAACTTGAACACGATAGAACGAATTTAGAACACGAAGATATAGATCAAGATACCGATCTTAGAACACGAAACTAGAGCAGAAAGACAGAATAGACTCAAAGGCACAGAAGCCCTAGAGCACACGAATACAGAAGAACAAGAGAACAGAATACCAATCGATATACAGATCTCTAAATATAGAACAAACAGACATACACACCATTCAGTTGCATCTAGACCTTTCACACCGCTCCCTCGACATTTGGGCACCTAGTGGTGGAACAACTGTGTGGGTAGTGCGCCTAGTGAGGTGGCTCTAGCAGTTAGCAAAGTGCGCCATAGGGCCTGTGGAGATACGCGTCTAGATCCTAAAGTTAAGGAATCGACACCTACGAATACGAATACAAGTCTACTACTGCAAGAAAGCAAGGATGGCACGAGACGCAGAAGACTGAGCTGCTACTTAAAGCGAGAGCTCCCATGAAGGCTCTGCTGTATTTGATGGGCCCGACCTAGCAAATACCTAAGATGCCCACGAGACTTAAGAGAACAGGAGACAGACCCTCCTCGAGCAGACTACTCCTACCCTTCGAATTTGGGAATTGAATGATCTCACGAAGATTGAGAATTGGACTGAACAGCAGAAGAAAGCTGCACTTGAAATCTAGAAGTAAGTTATGGAAGACTATACCCAGCTTACAAGCACCTACAACCACCTCCTCACGAAGAGCAAAGATTAAGAGATTTAAATTCATGAATTGCAAGACGGAATTGAACAACTGCAAGAGGTCATTTAAGATGAGAAGAATACAAATGCAAAGCAAGCTACTGTTATTGAATACTTGCAGAAGCAACAGACTCAAGCTATATGCGAAGGAACCCCACAGTCTGAAGTCTCTACTACTAGTAAGACTAAGTCTACTAAGCTGCTAGACCCTCCTATTCTTACAGACGGAAAGGAGCCTGCCTACGACGACTGGCTTGCAAAGATGCAGTCAAAGTTAGAGGCAAATCGAGATCACTTTCCTACTCAAGCTTTGCAAATTGGCTATATTTAAAGCAGAGTAGTAGGCACCGCAGCTTTGCATATCAACCCACGCCTTTACCCATCTGCTGCAAACAAATTCAAGAGTGCAGAAGAGATCTTTGAAGTCCTAGACAAGGTGTTTAGTGACCCTAATAGGAAGTACACCGCAAGACAAGCCTATAGAAAGCTATACTAAAACAAGGACACCTTTGCCACCTTCTAGGCTGAATTCCAACGCCTTACTGTTAAGTTGGATATTAATGAAGAAACCCTTATTAATGATTTACGTCACAAAGTCAATAGCAAGATGCAGAATGCTCTTATTACAGAGATCAACCCTAGCTCCCTTCACGCTCTTGCACGCAAGTGCTTGCTCATTAATTAGAATTTGCAGAAGCTTCAAATTCAAGATGCTCAATCTACTTATAAGACAACCTATACTCCTACTTCCTTCTCAACTGTCCCACGCGCTAAAATCCTATATGAGAAGCCACAGCAGAACACCTACTAGAAGACCTACACGAAGCCATACACTCCTGCCCCTAGATTGTACAGAGCTCCTCATTCTGACCCTACAAAGGAGAAGCTCATGCAAGAGGGACGTTGTTTCATGTGTCAACAGACAGGCCATAGAGCTCTCAAATGCCTAGACAAGAAAGCTAGAGTCCACGAAGTCCACACTCATGAGCAGGAGGACTTAGGAAAAGAGTATCACGGTCACGCAGAGTAGGTCATGCGGATCTAAAGTGCTAGATTCAATCTAGGGAGAAAAGAAGGAAAAGAGGAAAGAGAGAGGAGAGGAAAGATCTATATATACAGTGTAGGGCTCTAAGCGCACAAGCGCGCAGCTAGCTAGCGAACAGTACACGTGAATACCACAACAACAAGAGCAACACATAAGGTGAAGCCTTTGATATTCGTAACAAAGAGTAGCCTCTAACAAAGACGTCTTTAGAGGTAGAATAGCACGAATTGCAGCTTCTTCTTCATTAACACCTAGATTAGATCCTAATATTCCTTTCACTACTATATGTAGAATAGGCAAATTACAAATAAAAGCAATTGCTCTTATTAATACAGGTGCAACTAGTGGGAACTTCATTAATGCTATTAACGCACAACGAATCTGTGAAATTGAGAACATCTCTCCTATTGAACTCCTAAAGCCTAGACCTATTTAAGGCTTTAGTGGCACTGCTGCCCCTCCCATCACCCACGCTATCTACCCACGCCTACAAGTCAATGATCATGTAGAGGATCTATGCCCACTGTTCATCACTAGACTAGGCACACATTCTCTTATTCTAGGGAAGGCATGGATGAAACAACACGGTGTTGTCTTAGACCTAATTAGTGATAACAT
>Ga0209512_1005147_pt1 | contig 11016 bp, 9 predicted proteins | sample frozenSSSSmetaG_FD_184142 | JGI IMG/M metagenome (GOLD analysis project Ga0209512, IMG submission 184142) | Glacier valley bacterial and archeal communities from Borup Fiord, Nunavut, Canada, to study Microbial Dark Matter (Phase II) -... | ecosystem: Environmental > Aquatic > Freshwater > Ice >... | reverse complement strand
GGATCTGGCTGCGGAAGGTCTTCTCGCTCGACTCGGTGACCTCGGCGCGATGCTCGTCGTCTTCGAGGCGGTTCTCGTTCTCAAGGTGACGTTGCACCTCGTCGAGTACGAGCTGCGGGGGAACGGGAATCTCCACGCTCTCGAGGAGCTTGTCGACGACCTGGTCGCGCGCCTGGGTGCCCTGGCCGAAGACCTTGGAGCGGCTCACCTGTACCTTGATGTCGTCCTTCAGCTCACCGATGGTGTCGAACTGGCTGGCGATCTGGGCGAAGTCATCGTCGGCGGCAGGCAGCTCGCGCTCCTTGACTGCGAGGAGCTTGACCGTGATCTCTGCAGACTCGCCCTCATTGTCACCCCCGAGCAGCTTGGACTCGAAGACAGTGGTCTCGCCGGCGCTGAGTCCATCGAGGGCCTCGTCGATGCCATCGATCAGATCGCCGGAACCGACCTCGTAAGAGATCGCGTTCGCGGTATCGACCTCATTGCCGCCGATGGTGGCGACGAGGTCGATCTGGGCGAAGTCGCCGGTGGTCGCGGGGCGGTCAACGGTGATGAGGGTGCCGAAACGGGAGAGCAGGTTCTGCAGCTCGGTCTCGACCTCGTCATCCGTCACCTCGATGGCGTCGACGGTGAGGGTGATTCCGTCGAGGTTGGGAACGGTGAACTCCGGGCGCACGTCGACTTCGACGGTCACCTCGAGGTCGCCGGAGAAGTCTTTCGTGTTCGGTAGGCCGGTGACATCCGCTTCGGGACGACCGAGCGGGCGGATCTTCTGCTCTTCGATGGCTTGACGGTAGAACTTGTCGAGGCCGTCGCTCACGGCGTGGTTGAGCACCTCGTCGCGGCCGACGCGCTGATCGATGATGGGCGGCGGAACCTTGCCCTTTCGGAAGCCGGGGATGTTGACCGACTCGGCGATGTGCTTGTACGCGTGATCAATGCTGGGCTTGAGCTCGTCGGGAGTCACTGAAATGCTCAGTTTCACTCGTGTCGGGCTCAGCTTCTCGACCGTGGTCTTCACGTGGGTTCTCCTGCTTGCTCGCTAGTGCTTGATTCTTGGGGCGTGGTATTCGGGCTAGTGCAACTGATGTCGGGATGACAGGAGTCGAACCTGCGACATCTCGGCCCCAAACCGAGCACTCTACCAAGCTGAGCTACATCCCGATGGGCCTGATGGACCCGTTGGCCCCAGGACGGCACGCCGGTAGGCGCCCCAAAATGGGCCTGGGCAAGCCTATCGCACCGTTCCTGCACGCTGGTTCTCGGCCGTGCACTCATGTAATAAGGTGGTAACCGCGCAATCGGCCTCGGCCGACAGCCAATGGGGATGTAGCTCAATGGTAGAGCCTCAGTTTTCCAAACTGATGGCGCGGGTTCGATTCCCGTCATCCCCTCCAAGCAAACGCGGGTCACAGGTTGTGAACTTCGCCGGTAGATGAGACTTCTCGCAGGGCTCTTGAGACAAATCCCGCCCCCCCTTGCGACCAGTGTCCAGTCGTGGAATCCGGATGCCCGTTGTGGGACCGGTGTGCCCTCAGCGATTGCTTGCCTTCGCCTCGAGGTGTTCGCCTTGGTCGTCACAGGCGTTGCAGCATCAGCGTGCAATCCGCTGCCTCGCTCGGGAAACCCATGCGATTTGCTGTCGATTTGGTTGACTGGCTTGCCTGGGAGGGCGGCCTGGAAGGATGTTGTTGTGCCAGAGCCCTGTCCCGACGAGTGTGACAACACTCGGAGGAGTCGTGTGATGCCTGCAGATCTGGAAGAGACCATTGCCGGCACTAGGAACTCGGCTCCCGACGACGGACTGCTGAGGACGACCAGCGAGTCCATGCCCATGTCTGTAGTGCGTCGCGATGAGCGTGCTTCTCGGCAATACGAGGGCCGGATTATGGGTGCCGTAAAATGCGAGGGGTGGAGAAAGATCCTGATATTTGGTTCCTGAGTCGCGCCGAGCGGGGAAATCTGTCCACAGCCGTGCACGCAGGCGGTGCTGGGTCGCCGTCCTGGTCGGAGGGCAACCTCGTGCGGCCTCTGATTCACGGAGCGACTTACTTCGCCCGGCTGCATGAGGAGCTGACGGCTTTGCACGCGGGAGATCGGGTGTGGTTCACCGACTGGCGTGGCGACGCCGACGAGCGGCTGCTGGCGGACGGACCGTCGATAGGCGATCTGCTTGCGGGCTTGGCCCGTGCGGGAGTGGAAGTGCGGGGCCTCGTCTGGAGATCCCACGGAGAGCGCGTGTCGTCCCCAATCAGCGGCCGATCCAACGAGCTCCTAGGTCGTGAGATCAACGACGCCGGCGGAGAGGTGCTGCTGGACCAGCGAGTACGCCTGTTCGGCTCCCATCACCAGAAATTCTTTGTCATCCGCCATAGTGACAACCCGTCGCGGGATATCGCGTTCGTAGGCGGGATCGACCTGTGCCACAGCCGTCGGGACGACGCCGACCATGCGGGCGACCCGCAAGCACTGACCTTGGATTCCCGGTACGGCAAACGACCCCCATGGCACGATGCCTCCCTGGAACTGCGTGGCCCAGTGGTGGGAGACCTGCTGGCGGTTTTCGCCGAACGGTGGAACGACCCCCATCCCCTGGACCGACGCACTCCCTACCGGATGCTGCTGCAACGTCTCGCCCGTATGCCCCGGCACCCTGAGCCGCTCCCAGAGGCTGCACCGCCACCGCCACCGGCGGGACCTCACGCCGTGCAGCTGCTCCGCACCTACGGCAGGAAACGGCCGCCGTTCCCATTCGCACCTACCGGGGAGCGCAGCGTTGCCCGCGCCTACGCGAAAGCCTTCGCCCGCGCCCGCTCGCTGATCTACATCGAGGACCAGTACCTGTGGTCGACAGAGGTCGCAGCCGCTCTCGCCGGGGCCCTCGAACGGAACCCCGAATTGAAGGTGATCGCCGTCGTGCCCCGCTACCCGAGCTCCGACGGCCCTCTCGCAGGGCCGGCTAGCCGGATCGGGCAACTGCGTGCCATCAGAATGCTGCGCCGGGTCGCACCAGACCGGGTCGGCGTTTTTGACCTGGAGAACAGCACCGGAACTCCCATTTACGTCCATGCCAAGATCTGCATCGTCGACGACACCTGGATGACCTGCGGCTCAGACAACTTCAACCGTCGATCCTGGACCACCGACAGCGAACTCACCTGCGCGGTCCTCGACACCAGTGCCGACACCAGTGCCGACACCAGTGCCGACACCCGGGAACCACCCGGCGCAGGGACCGGCAACGATACTTCGCGACCGCTGGCGCACGACCTCCGCCTCCAACTCTGGGCCGAACACTTAGGCCTCGACCAAAACGATCCCCACCTCCATGACCCGGCGGCTGGCCTTGAACTCTGGAACACCACCGCCGATGCTCTCGACCACTGGTACGCGAGTAGCCGCGGCGCGACCCGGCCGACCGGCCGCGTGCGCCACCACACTCCCGAACCCGTCCCGCCCATCCAACGTCTCTGGGCGGTCCCGATCAGCCGCTTCGTCCTGGACCCGGACGGCCGCCCTCGCCAGCTGCGAGGTACTTCACAGTTTTAGGCCAACAAGAAGTGGTTCCGTGCCTAGGCTCAATCCATCAATGAACGGGCCAGAGCGGTCATTCACTCACGGAGGAAGAAGGCGAGCGATCTCCAGGCGCGGTTGATTGAAAGAGTTTTTCGGGGACTTGCCGCTGGCGCCGCAGGAACGACGTCACTCAACCTCGCAAGCTACCTCGACATGACGATTCGCGCGAGACCGGCGAGTGACACTCCTGCCGCAACGGCGTCTGGGCTTGCGGGGAAGGTCCGAATTGATCTGGGGGACGGTACTACCGGTGAAAATCGAAGCAGTGGCCCCGGCTCTGTTCTGGGGATCGCCACACGGATCACTGTTGGCGTGGCCGACGCGCTCCTGCCCGGCACGCGGCGCCCTCCCCTTGCGGTTGCCAGTGTGGGTATCACCGCGGCAGCCATGGCGCTGGCCGACCTGCCGATGACAGCCCTCGGATTGACGGATCCCTGAAAATGGACGTTCGCCGACTGGATCACCGACATCGTTCCCTACCTGGCCTTCGGCCTCGTCACTGCTGCCGTGTGGGATCGCTTCGCACACGTCAGTCCAGCTCTACCCCCGGGCTGAGTGCAGCGACGCGCCGCCTGATAGGCGATTGGCTCGTCACCGGAGCGAATGGTCAATCTGCGAGCAGAATCACGACTGTCACAGGATCATGACGGCCACAGTGAACCGCAGTACTGGCTCAAGACCGCAGCCTCGTGATATTCACGGGCACCGTGTGGCTTTCCGCTCCTCAGCGTCACCAGGGTTGCCGGGGCCGCGGCCAGATCCGCACGATTGTCAATGATTCGTTATGCGCGTACCGTGGGCGCCACGCAAACAGAAGATGAGGTAGGTCGCATGAATGCAGCAACCACAATCGGGATTTTAGTCGTCATAGTCATCGTCGTCATCGTCGTCGTATTGTTCGTCGGGCGCCGAAGAAGGCTCGAAGCGAATCGCGTCAAGGCGACCGAGATCCGGAAGAGCGCACAGGATGACGCGTTCGCGGCCCGTGAGGGCGAAGCAAAGGCCGCCAGCGCTGCTGCGGACGCGAAGCAAGCCGAGGTCGACGCCGAGCGCCTGCGCCGAGAATCCACTGCTCGCGACGAAGAAGCGAACGCCGCCCGTGCACACGCAAACGAGCAACTCAACAAGGCCGACCGAATCGACCCCGACATCCCCCGTCGCGACCGGGGAACTGCCGACGGCCGCGAGGGCGAACGGGTGGCGGAGGCCGATGAGCGCGAAGCTGTCCCACAGCAGCCTCCGGTCACCGACGACAGACAGGGCACACGGCCGCCCCTCGCCTGAGTGTGCTCGGTCGCCTCGAGTGGATCGGCGAAGGCGGGCAGGGCCACCATCCATAGCGACGCCTCGGCGGGGCATTCCGATCAGTGACAGTTCCCCTCCCGGCGCCTCTCGCCGTTCACCTCCCTGCCGGATCGGTGGGGCACAAAACGCCATTTTCGTGCGGAAGAAATCCTCCCGAAGCCCGGGCCTCGCCCAACTGCGCGGGAGATAGGTCACATTTCCAGTCAATGCGCAGTGACGCCTGGTCTGTGCCGGGTCGACTACATCTCGAAGCCACGGCCGAGATCCTGGTTTCCGGGGTCCGACCGTTAGCCCCTGAAACGCGCTCCACCGTGCACTTTGCGGCCGTGAAGCCCCATCATCCGTTCCGAAACGTCATTATTCGTCCCATGTCGGCTCGGGATGAACAGGAATTGACGGTTCGACTCGTCACGTGGTCTCACGACTGCGTGGAGCAGTGCCTCGATCGCGAGAGAGAGATCGCCACTCCCTCCACACCAGCCAGATAATAACGAAGTCGAGTATTGCCAGCAACACGAATCCCACCGATGGGCTCTGCACCAGAGCGACCAGCTGGTACACCGCGAACAGGCCGAGCACCACGAGCGCGTAGGGATACACCCAGCGGTATTCCCTGAGCAGGCAGTAGACGAGTACGAGCTTCACGATCCCGTGGGTCAGCAGGAAGAAGATGACGAAAAAGCTGCCGCCCCGGGCCAGGCTGTCGTCAATCCTGCCGGCGGCGTGTGCGATGAGCACATGTAGTGCAGCGTCGTCGGGCTCGGTCCGGAGGATAGGCGCCAGGAGCGCCCGGATGATTCCGGGGGCCAGCCACAACGCGAGCCCCGACACCAGCTCGATCAGGCCGTCCACACCCTTGAGGATGATGCCGAGGCGGTATACCCACTCCAGAAGGCGCTCGGGGCCCTTGATTCGTGCGGGCTGGTCTTCGCCTGCACCACTCGATCGTGACACGCTTGCCCCATCCCTTTCGTTAATTCCCGCCCTCGGTTCTCACCGCTGTGCGTCGGTCCCACGATACTTGCGAGATTCTTAGAAGCCTGAGGAGAAAGTAGTGGGGTGATGACACCATCGGCACGCCGGGTTCGTGCCTCAGTTCCCGTCAATGCCGCACCGGGTCAGATTCGTCGCCTCCCCGCCCTCGCGACCACAGCCGTCATCGGTGTGGTCGCTGTCGCGGTGCTGGGGTTCGGAATCACCGGGTTCGGCCTGCTGTCCAGCTTCGACCGGAGCGTGTCGCGGTCGCTCAACGAGCTGCACACCGGCGTGCTCGGTGGCCTTGCCACCGGCATCTATTCCGTACTCAGCCCTGTCTTTGCGGTGGTCATCACGGCTGTGATCGCGGCCGTCATCCTCGCTGCCACGCGCCGAATCCGTATCGCCATCACGTTTGCGGTGGTCGTCGCCGTCACCTGGCTGCCGAGCGCCGCCATGAAAATTCTCGTCCACAGAGCGAGGCCGGACATCACCACGCTGGCGCATCCCTTCGCCCATCAGCCGGTCGACGGCTCATACCCCAGTGGACACCTGGTGTACGTCGCCGCTGTCGTGGTCACGTTTGCCCTCCTCGCTCGGCCGGGCGCCTGGCGCGGGTTCGCCCTCGTCGCGGGAACGATCCTGTGCATACTCGTGGGAGTCGCCCTGGTCGTCGATGGCGTGCACTACCCGACGGATGTCTTCGCCTCGGCCCTATGGTCAGTGACCATCACCCCGCTCGTGTTTGCGCTGTGTGCTCGGGTCCTCCTGCAGCGGGGGACGCTTCGTTCCACTTGAGGCTTCGCACCACAGCCTGGCACCGGCGAGGGCCTGCTCCTTCCATCACTCTCCCGAACGGCGCCACCACCCGTTCGATCGGATGCAACGCAACCGCGTTCACGAAATAGTCGAGGTGGTCGAGATCGGCCGGATCCAGAATCTCGGAATACAGGACATCTACGCCCACCGCTTCGAAGCAGCGGCTTGATCAGTACAGGTCGTTGCGCAGTACACGTCGTTGCGCAGTACACGTCGTTGATCAGTACACGTCGTTGATCAGTACAGGGGCTCGATCCGCGGTGTCGCGGCCATCCGGGTTGCGGGCTCGGTCACGTACCGGTGACCAGTGGGCGAGACCCATTCGAGGTCACCCTCGCCGATATGCTCGACGGTCCACCCGGTGTGGTGCTTCTGGTCGTGGTGTTTCGGGCAGAGGTGCGCGAGATTGTCGTGGTTCGAGAGACCGTGATACTGCCAATCCTTCGTATGGTCGAGATCGCAGCGCCGAGCGGCGGCACCGCATCCCGGGGCCCGGCAGGTCTCATCCCGCATGCGAAGCCAGGCGCGGAGGTCTGGAGAAATCGCGTAGCGGTCGCGACCGAGGGAGAGCACCGCGCCGGTCTCCGGGTGGGTGAGAATTCGCACAAGACCGGGGGCTCCGGCGGCAAGTCCGCGGGCGGTATCGATATCGATCGGACCATAGCCCTCGAGCACTGCCGGCTCCGCGCTCCGACCGAGGAGAGTGAGCACCGGCACCGTGACGAGCACGCGAGCACGGACACCCGTGCCCAGGTTCGGGTGGGTGGGGTGGCTTTCTGCGGTCACACCGTCGATGAGCAGGTCGCAGAAGACATCCGCCCGCAGTTGGGTAAGGGTGCGCGGCTCATCGGGGGTGTGGAGGCCGGCAGCGACATCCGCCACCCGGTTGTAGATGGCCTGGACGCTCGCCGCCGGGAGGTAGGCGGTGAGCCAGGCCATGCCATCCCGGTCGGAATCGACCGATAGCTCCCGCTTGTCACGACTGATGGTGTGCCGCACCTCGATTGACTCTGGATGCACCCGCTCACGCAAAACGCGAGCCCGGCTGTCGAATCGGCTGGCTGTGAGCGTGAGAGCGAACGGCAGTGCGGCCCGTTCGAACGGCAGTGCGGCCCGTTCGAACGGCAGTGCGGCCCGCGTCGATGGGTAGCGAGTTGGCGTGGTCGATCATGACCTGCGCGTGCCGGTAGCTGATGTCTCCTTCGGCGAGGGCCGTCATCGTGGCGGGCAATTCGCGCAGCAGCGAACGACTTTCTTCGATGAGGTTCTCGGTGGTCCGCTCCGGCAGTTGCAGGGCCGCCGCGAGCTCGCTCACCAGGGAGGCCGGGCTACCCGGGTGGCGCTCCAGCGGTGTACCTGGGAGACATCGGTCGGCATGAGGGATGCTGTGGCCTCGCTCCAGCTGCGCGCCTGGTCAATCAGGGCAGCCCGCTTCGCGGCGGCCCGCGCAACGGCACGATCGGCCTCCGCAACGTCGTGATCAGATCGCCCATGGTGTCGAGCCAGCTCGCCGACAGAGCAGGGGTCAACACGAGCGAACCTGGCGCGCGATCCAGCTTGGGAGCTGCCATCGCGGTGATTGCCATGTCGTCACCCAACACGATGCCACCGACATTCCGGGGCCGATCCAGCCGGCAGGAGAATTCCCGTGAAGACGAATTTACGAGCTTGAATGAGGAGAAGAAAAACGAGCCGACGACGGCACGGCACGTGAGGGATCTCGCCCCAACGAATCCACACCGGCTCCTCGCGCGACGGCTGCCGCTTGCTCGTCGTGTGCCGCGGTCATCCCGGGCGATGACAGCCGATCATCCACTGGACGCGTGCCGGCCGTTGGCGCATCGAGGTAGCGTCGGTCGGCGTCGAGCCTGGCGAGTCCGTCCGGCCCCGGAGCACCGTGGCCAAGGATCACGAGGGACGAGGACGTGGCATACCTGGCGAGCGCGTCCAGTGCTTCCCGGTAACGGTCCAGGGCATCCGGAATGTCATCGAGCAGTGGAATTCCCCATCACTCAGCATGTCGCCGGCGATCAAGACACGGCAGTCCGGGATCCACGCGGCGGTATGCCCCGCAGCGTGCCCATCGTGCACCACGAGCTATAGCTCGCGCCCGGACCACGACAGGGTCGATCCCGCGATCGCGAGACTGGTCGTGGCCGCGGAGGCCCAGCGCGGCACGTCCCCGAAGCGCGGATGCCAGAGCAGATGGTCGTAGTAAGCGTGGGTTGCGAGGCCGGCGACAGGCACGAGGCCGCGCTCCGCGAGCGATCGGGCGAGGGCATCCAGTTCGTCCGACTCCCAGCCGGGATCGATCAGCAGCACCTCCGGCACGGACTCGCCGGCGGCAACAACGGCGCTGTTCAGCGAATCGTGCCGACTCGTCGCACCGAAGACGCCAGGGCCGATCTCGCGCAGACTCTTGGCGCAAAACTGCGCGCGAGGTTCAGCCTGCCGATCCCGGCACGACCTCGTCCGCATCGACGGCCACGTCGTCTGGCAGTCCGGCTGCCTCGTTCGCGAGTCTCGTCTTGCTGCCGAGACGCCAGAACAGCACACCGATTCCGATGAAGACAAGCACCGGAACCAGCTCGGTGAGGAGGTACAGCCCGCCCTCGGACTTGCCCCAGCCATCCGGCCGGTAATCGCTGGCGAACCAGTTGAATGGTGCACCCGGCGCGACCAGCTGCACGACGGTGAAGGCGAGCAGGATCATCAGGATCACCGTGAGTGTGCGGTGATAGGGCATGCGAAACGGGCGCGCCACATCCGGATGCGTCTGGCGGAGCTTCCAGAGCGCGGGGTAGATGAGCAGGTAGCTGATGAGCGTCGTCGAGATCGTCACGCCGAGTACCGCGCCGAAGAACTTGGCCGCGTCGCCCTGCGTGATGAGCTGCGCGAGCACGAAGACGATCGTCGAGACGATGCCGCTGAAGATGTTCACGCGCACCGGCGTGCCGAAGCGCCGGCTGATCACGCCGAGGAATCGGGGAGCAGCACCGTCATAACCGGAGACGGCGAGGGAGCGGTCGGAGCCCATGATCCAGGTGACGCCAGAGGTGAGAACACAGAGCACGAACAGGATGGCCGCGAAGTCGCCGAGCACGACCCCCGCGCCGGTGAGCACAGGCGCCCCGTCGACGACCGATCCGCCATACACGGTGAAGACCATCTGGATGGCGTTGACGAATCCGCCGAAGTTGGTCACCTGGCTGAGTGGCAGCACGAGGAGGATGCCGAGGATCGGAAGCGCGTAGAGCAGGAACGCGAAGATGGCCGACCGGAAGATGGCGAAAGGCACGTCCTTCGCCGGATCCTTCATCTCCTCCCCCGCGCTGTTCGGAAGCTCGAAGCCGACGTAGTTGAACAGCAGGAGTCCGACCAGAGCGACGAAGCCGGCGGACGTCGGAACAAAAGCGCCCGCGGTCAGTCCGTGCACCCCGTGCTGCAGGGCGAAGAGGATCACCGAGATCGTGAACACGCCGAGAAGCAGGAATCGTGAAAAAGCGCCGACCGTGGTGATCCACTTGCCCACGCGGAACGAGAGCACGGCGGCGAGTACGGCCGTCCAGATGAAGGTGAGCGCGACCACGTACAGCCAGAACGTGGACAACGCCTTGCCCCCGTTGAAGAAGACCTCGATGGCCGTGATCGCCGAAATCGCCAGGGTGCCACCCAACCAGACCGGGTTGGTCACCCAGTACATGAAGTTGTTGACCGCGCCGGCCAGATGGCCGAAGGCGAGGCGGGTCCACAGGTATGGGCCGCCCTCCTGCGGGAAGGCCGTGCCGAGTTCGGCGAACAGCAGCGCCTGCGGGATGAAGAAGATGAGGGCGAGGATGATCATCCAGGTGAAGGCCTCACCTCCGGAGGAGGCGACCGAAGCGATCGTGTCGACACCGACAATGGTGCAGATGAGGAAGAACAGGATGTCGAACCGGCCGAAATGGCGGCGCAACTTGCTGCTTTCCTCGAAGGCGGGCGATACAAAAGCTGACTGAACCGTCATTGAGGTGGTCTTCTCTTCCGGGGTGCCGACGCGCGACTCGGGTAGTTGCGATTGTGCTCCCCCACTCGCCGTCGACTGTTTCTGGCGTGTTTCGGTTGAATTAACTGCTGGGAGGGGCCGGCCCCGTTCCACTTCATCACCGTTCTTGATTACCTCGCGTAACGAACTCGAACCGACACGCGGACAGGTACGCCCGCGAGATCGCCGCGGTGAATATCCGGGCGCCTCGGTTCGCTGCTACGGCGATGACGTGAGGATCGGTGTGTACCGGTCCACTCTGCGTCGGCGAGCACCCTGCGGCAAGTGGCTGGCCTCGCCTCAGGGGGCCAGCCGAT
>Ga0209512_1005138_pt1 | contig 11027 bp, 10 predicted proteins | sample frozenSSSSmetaG_FD_184142 | JGI IMG/M metagenome (GOLD analysis project Ga0209512, IMG submission 184142) | Glacier valley bacterial and archeal communities from Borup Fiord, Nunavut, Canada, to study Microbial Dark Matter (Phase II) -... | ecosystem: Environmental > Aquatic > Freshwater > Ice >... | reverse complement strand
ATCACTTCATTTAGCTTATCATAATGATGAAAAGGATGTTTTAGAAGAATTTTATTCAAATAACTCACATGAATATGGATGTAAAATTATTACTGATCATTCAAAAATAAAAGATATAAGTCCTGCAGTAAATACAAATGGTTTACTCACCGCTCTTCATAGTCAAAGGGAAATTAATGTGGATCCGAGAGAAGTGATAAAAAAACTGCCTGTATTTTTAAAAAATAAATATGGCATTCAGTTTAACTTTTCAACAGCAGTAAACCAAATTTCTGATAATGATTTTACAGCAGGTGGCAAAGATTGGAGTGCTGAAAAAATTATTATTTGCAGTGGTGCTGATTTCGAAACTTTATACCCTTCGCTTTTTGAATCTTCCAATTTAACAAAGTGCAAATTACAAATGATGCGTACCTATTCCCAACCTGATAATTGGAAAATCGGTGCATCGCTTTGTGCCGGATTAACTTTAACCCATTATTCTTCATTTAAAAATTGTAAATCATTGGCAATTATAAATGAAAGAATTGATAATACTATGCCTGAATACAGAAAATATGGCATTCACGTAATGGCATCACAAAACGGAATGGGGGAAATAATTATTGGCGATTCGCATGAATATAGCCCAACACCTGAGCCTTTTGATAAAGAAGAAATCAATCACTTAATCCTTGATTATTTAAAAACCTTCGCAAATTTCCCTGATAATAATATTAAAGAACGTTGGCACGGAATCTATCCTAAATTAACGGATGGTAAAACAGATTTAATAATTCAAGCCGATAAAAATGTAACCATTGTTAATGGATTAGGTGGTGCAGGGATGACGCTGTCTTTTGGTTTAGCAAACGAAATTTTATGATTATATTGATATCGTTATTTTGATATTTATTTTTTGCAAACCCATGCAACCTTTTGTTTTTTCAAAAGTCTTTATAATGAAATTGGATTTATAATTTAAAATCCACTTATCTTAAATCACCTATTTAATTTTTTGGAAGCATTAGAATATCTGGACATTCACAGGCCTGTAATTGAAAGGTGCAGAGAAGGTGATCGAAAAGCGCAGTACGAAATTTACAAGCTTTATTCTAAAGCTATGTTTAACGTAAGCGTTCGGATTACTAATAATATTGCGGAGGCAGAAGATGTTTTGCAGGAAGCTTTTTTAAGCGCCTTTCAAAATATTCAATCTTATAAATGGGAAGCATCTTTTGGTAGTTGGTTGAAAAAAATTGTTGTAAACCAATCCATAAGTGTTTTAAGAAAAAGAAGGTTAGAAATGAGCCCAATTGAAGAGGAGAAAGATATAGAGGATGAAATTGAAAATTTTGATGAGGATGAAATTAATTTAAAAGTCGATGTTGTAAAAATGGCTATGAAACAATTACCAGAAGGTTTTCGATTGGTTTTGTCTCTTTATCTATTTGAAGGATATGATCATGCTGAGATTGGCTTGATTTTAGAAATTACTGAAACTACCTCAAAGACACAATATATGAGAGCTAAAAAAAGATTGTTGGAGATAATGAAAAAGATGGGAATAGATAATTAATCAGAAAAAAATATGACTAACGATAAATTAAAAAACTTTATCATTCAAAATAAAGATCAATTTGATGATTTTGAGCCCATGGATGGATGGGCTAAAATTGAAGGAGCCTTAGATGCACAAAAACTAAATATAAAGACTCACAAAAGAAATCACTTATCTAAAGTTTTTGATTTTCAAATTCAGATATGGAAATATGCTGCAGCCATATTATTATTAGCGGTAATAGGGATGGGATCTTATATTTTCATACACCCTACCATTCAAAATGTAGCAACTGTACCTATCGAAAAATTATCACCAGAGTTAGCAGATGCCGAATATTATTACGGTTCACAAATTGCTGAAAAGCAAAAAGTTTTGAAAAGCTCCTCATTATCTAATTATTGCACAAGCGATTTAGCAGTTTTAGATTCTACTTATATTCAATTAAAGCAGGAATTGTTTAAAGATGTTAACAATCAGCAGATTACAAATGCAATGATTCAAAATTTACAAATCCGAATGAAGATTTTGAATGAGCAGGTTGAAATGTTAAAAACAGTGAAAAAATATCAAAATAAACAAATTAAAGGAAAGCAAATATGAAAAAGAAGATGCAAAAATTATTAATTTTTCTACTAATTATCTTTAATTGTCAAATCATTTATTCACAAGATAAAAAAGATAAATCATCTGATAAATTAGAAAAGGAATGCAAAGATTTAGGGAAAAATATTAACAGAATCCTTTCATGCAGTATCAACGAGATAAACAAAACATTTAATAATATAAGCGATGAAGATGTAAAAGATTTTGCGACACATCTTAAAAAGAAAATAAAAATAACAATTAATGAAATTGATTTCGAACAGGATTCTGTAAATGGAAATTCAAATGATTTTAAAATAAAAGATCATTTCAATTCTGAGAAATCAAAAAAAATAAATAAGACCTTTAAAGTAAATCCATCCACCAAGCTCGACCTTGAGAACAAATTCGGGAAAATACAAATTACTACTTGGGATAAAAATGAAATAGCGGTAGACATTAACATTATTGCCAGAGCCAATTCAGATCAAAAAGCACAGGAGATTTTAGATAAAATAAATGTGGATATAAATGAAGGAAATGATATTATTTATTTCAAAACTAAAATGGAATCCATATACAGTAAAGGCGGCAACAAAAGTTTTGAAATAAATTATACTGTTAATATGCCTCGAAACAATGCATTGAAGGTAAAAAATAGTTTTGGTGATATGTTTTTAGGAAATTTTAATGGTAAAACAGATATTGAAGTAAAATATGGTGGTTTAAGAGCTGAAAAACTTACTTCTAATGAAAATAATTTAAAAGTTGGCTTTGGAAGCGGTAGTATTACTTACATCAAAAATGGAAATCTTAACATTTCATATTCAGATTTTAATTTGAGTTCAGGAGGAAATATTGATTTAACAAGTAGTTTCTCCGATATAAAACTGGAAGGAATAGATATACTTGATATAAAAAACAAATATGGAAAAGTTGAAATAGGTTCGGTTAACAGTGTAGCGGGCAGCAATAGTTTTGCAGATTTTAATTTAAAAAAATTAGCACTGGGTTTAGATATGAAGGTAAGCTATTGTGGTGCTTTTGAAGTGCGAAATATTGGTAAAAATTTTAAAAATATTAATATAAATGGCTCATTCAGTCATTTTGATTTAGACTTTGATGATGGAAATGCTTTTAACTTTGATGTAAATGTGAGTTATGGAAATGCAGATATTGATAAAAATAAAGCGCAATTTAATATTTCGGAAAAGAAAAATACTTCTGCCTATTATAAAGGAAGATTTGGAAAAGGTTCATCGCAAGGTAATGTTAATATAAAATCAAGCTATGGTGATGTTAGTTTTCAAGGCAATAATGATTAAAAAAATAAAATTTATGTAAAACAAAAAGCTTCGATTTTCGAAGCTTTTTGTTTTTTATTGCATTTTGAATATTAAATATCTTAGTTTGAAGAATAAATAATTTTTTATGGTTGATGGGGAAAGTGCACTTAATGAAATTATTACTTTATTGATCTCTGTAGGTGCAGGGGCAATTGTTGGTTTTGAAAGAGAATACAGAAGTAAACCTGCTGGTTTTAGAACAATGATATTAGTTAGCCTGGGTTCAACACTATTTACAATGGCTTCAATAAAAATGGGCAGTTCATCTGCACACGATCGTATTGCAGCAAATATTATAACTGGTATTGGCTTTTTAGGTGCGGGTGTAATTTATAAAGATGGATTAAATGTGGGTGGTTTAACTACAGCAGTTACTATATGGGCAGTTGCAGCTTTAGGAATGATGATTGGGATAGGAGAATATCATTTGGTAATTTTTTCTTTAATCGTTATTTTAATTATTCTTTCCTTATTAGAAACTGTGCAGTTTAAAATTGACAAACTGCATCAAAAAAGAAGATATTCTTTTAAAATTGATAAATTAAAAAATCCTTTATCTGCAATAGAAAATAAATTTTTGGAATTAAAAATCAATTTTAAAAATATTAAAACTACTTGGAATGATAAGGAAATCACAATTGTATATGACTTGATGGCAAGCAATCAAAAACTTGAAAAATTTGATTTGTTTATTGAAATCCATCCTGATATAAAGGAAATTGAACAAACCAGTTACTAAAAATTAAAATTACATTGAACTGGAAAATTTACATCAAGAATTTTGGGGATTATTTAAAATTAGAACGTGGATTAAGTGAAAATTCTATCGACGCCTACCTCCGTGATGCTGAAAAATTGTATCAATATATAGATTTAACCGAACCTTCTTTATTACCAAAAGACATTACCGAAAAACATCTCCATAATTTTTTACAATACATTGGAGAATTGGGTTTGGCTGCACATTCCCAAGCACGAATTATTTCCGGATTAAAAGGTTTTTTCAAATATTTAATTAATGAAGATATTATTCTAAATGACCCTACCGATTTAATTGAAGGACCAAAGTTAGGTAGGAAATTACCTGACACTTTAAATTACCCTGATATCGAAAAAATTCTTGAATCTTTTAATATGTCAACTCATGAAGGGCTTCGAAACAGAACAATGCTGGAAATTTTATATAGTTCGGGTTTGAGAGTGAGCGAACTTATTAATTTGCAAATCACAAATGTTTTTTTTGATATCGGTTTTTTAAGAGTTATTGGAAAAGGAAATAAAGAACGTTTAGTACCTATTGGCAGGGATGCTTTAAAATACCTAACATTATATTTAAATGAAGTTCGTGGAAAAAAAATGAATAAAGAAGGCGTGGTTTTGAATATTAAAATTCCATCATCATCCGAAAATTATATTTTTTTAAACCACAGAGGAAAACCCCTTACCAGAGTTTGGATTTTTCTTATTATAAAAGAGGCAGTCATCAATGCTGGAATTGAAAAAGTTGTAAGCCCACATACTTTTCGCCACTCTTTTGCTACACATTTAATCGAAGGTGGGGCCGACCTAAGGGCTGTACAAGAAATGCTTGGTCATGAAAGCATCACCACTACAGAAATATATACTCATTTGGATAGAGATTACTTAAGACAAACATTAATAGATTTCCATCCAAGGAGTTGAAAATGAAATTTTTAAATATCTATATTAAATAAAAGTTTGTTATTAGTTATCCATTTACTAACCGATTCAATCAAAAAAGTATGTCCTGTTTCTAAAACTATTAGCTTAGGATTTTTTAATAATTGAATCAAAATTTTCATGTTTTTTTCTGTTATCACTTTGTCATATTTACCTACAAAAATCGTTAAATCAATTTTATTTTTATTAATTATATCTGCAATTTCTTTTACATTAAATTTAAAATCCGAAAATATTATCCAGGAAAAATAAACCCTTAAGCGTTGTTCGCGAGTTTTTAATTGTCCTTCCGCAAACCTTACCAATCCCTTATCAACAATTTTCAATTTTCTAAAAACTTTTGTTATTAATTGAAAGTTTAGAGGGTTAATAACTACGCTTTTAAATAATTTTCCAGTCCAACCAGGTAATGTAGCAATGCTAAACCAAAAGTTAGTATTTACACCGTCGGGTGCTATTAAAATTACTTTTTGTATCTTATCAGGAAAGGATTCTAATATGGCTAATACAAATTTACCCCCCATGCTAAAACCTAATAAGGAAAACACGTTAATATTATTTTCCAATAAAAATTCAGAAATAATTATTTTCCAATATTCTTTACTTAATTTATTTTTTTTATTCCTCCAATTTGATTGTCCGTGCATAAATAAATCAAAACTGAAAATTTTATAATCCTCACCGAGTGTAGATGCAAAATTTCGAAATACCTCATGATTTTGCGCATAGCCATGAAAAGCAAGGAAAATATTTTTTCCAGATCCATAGGTTTGATAATTTAAAACGTTATCATCAAAAACAAAGGATAGGGTTTTCATGAGTTTGAAAAATAAAAATCAAAATAATTTTAAAAAAAATAATTTATTATTGCAATAATGGAAATTAAAAATCTTAAATAGAACTTTATGAAACTAAATTCAATTTTTAAAATATCAATTATCGTTATATTGATATCGTTTTTTTCATGTGAAAAGAAAAATGAAAGAAAAGTTAATGTCGATTCACTTTCAAGTAGACTTGTTGTTTTGCAAGACAGTATTGATAAATCGTGGAAAGAAATGATTAAGGCAGATGAAGATAAAATAAACGATATAAAAATATGGATTTCAAAAATTGATAAAATTAAAAAACAAACCCCTAAAAGTTTAGATACACTTAACGAATTAGCTACAAAACTTAGTCAGGTTAAGTATTCTCAGGCTGATATATCAGTAAAAGCAGTTGATAAGAACGATAGTATTTCTACCGAAATTATGAACAGAATTATAAAAATAAAAGAATCTATTCCTGATTTAAAAAAACACATTGAAGAGGATGCAATGTTTGAAAAAATAAAAAAAACCGATAACGATGTTGTAACAGACAGAATAAAATATCAAGGCTTTGTGCTAGAATATAATAGCATTGTAAAGCAGTTTGGAAAAGATTTAAAAGAAAAAAATGAAAAACTTAAAGATTTAAAATATAAACGTGGTTTTCAAGCTGATTCAACAGAAGGAATTTAAAACGTTAATTTACAAAATGTAAAATTTTACCTTACTTAAGTGATGTTTTATTTGTCTTTAGAAAAAAAACATGATTTATTTTTAAATACTGTTATTTAATATCAGTTTTGAATTAAAATATTTTTTTTATAATTAAAAACATAAAACTGATTTACGTTTTACATTATTTAATTATAAACACATATAATAAAAAAATTTGTATATGGCATATATTGAACCGGCTCCTATTAAGGATAAAAACAATCCATTAGAGTCTATGATGTCCCGATTCGACGAAGCGGCGCGCTTATTAGGTTTGGACGAACAGATGTATTATATATTAAAAGTACCTGCCAGGCAAGTAATAGTTGGTTTACCAATTACAATGGACGATGGGTCTATCAGAGTTTTTGAAGGTATAAGGGTAATCCATTCTAATATATTAGGGCCATCTAAAGGAGGTATTCGATTTGATCCTGATGTTACTTTAGATGAAGTTCGGGCGCTTGCTGCCTGGATGACTTGGAAATGTGCTGTTGTTGACATTCCATATGGAGGAGCAAAAGGTGGTATTGCATGTAACCCTCGAGCAATGTCGGCGGGTGAAATAGAAAGATTAATGCGGGCATATACACAAGCTATGATGGATGTATTTGGCCCTGATAAAGATATTCCTGCACCCGATATGGGAACAGGTCCAAGAGAAATGGCATGGTTGATGGATGAATATTCAAAGTCGAAAGGGATGACAGTAAATGCTGTTGTTACAGGGAAACCTTTGGTACTTGGTGGTTCTGTAGGTAGAACTGAAGCAACAGGTAGAGGGGTGATGGTTTCTACAATGGCTGCAATGGAAAAATTAAAATTGAATCCATACAAATCATCTTGTGCTGTTCAAGGTTTTGGAAATGTTGGTGCCCACGCAGCCGCATTGCTTCATGAAAGAGGTGTTAATGTTGTGGCAGTAAGTGATTTATCAGGAGGTTATTATAATGAAAATGGAATCGATATTCAGGAGGCTTTAAAGTATCGGGAAACAAATAGAGGTTCATTAGATGGATATAAGGGTGCTGAAAAAATTACCAATGAAGAACTTTTATCTTTAAATGTGGATGTACTTGTTCCGGCAGCAAAGGAAGATGTGATAACAATGGCAAATGTTCAGAATATTAATGCTCGCTTAATTGTTGAAGGTGCAAATGGACCAACTTCTGCTTCTGCTGATAGTATTATCAATGAAAAAGGGATAGTTGTTGTTCCAGACATCCTTGCTAATGCAGGAGGTGTTACTGTTTCTTATTTTGAATGGGTACAAAATCGATTAGGTTATAAATGGACTTTAGACCGAATTAATCGCAGGAGTGATAGAATTATGAAAGATGCTTTCGATAAAGTTTATCAAACATCTTTAGATTATAAAGTACCCATGCGCATCGCTGCTTATATTGTCGCGATGGATAAAGTGGCAAAAACATATAAATTTAGAGGTGGGTATTAATAATTAAAATGTTAGGGAATAAAAAAATCCGGAAATAAATTTCCGGATTTTTGTTTTTTTTAAAGACGATAAAAATTGTAAAAATTAAATTATTTTTGTTTTTTGTTAACAATGCGTAATGATGATTTGCAAAGAGATTCTAAACATCAAGATAATAAGAAAATCATTTTTATGAGTTTTAATAAAGATTTACCATTCAACAGCCTTCCTGATTTACCACCCGCTGCGGATTTGGAAACTACAGAAATTTTCAGACTTGCAATTAGAGCCAATAAGTTATTAGCAGAATTAAAAGGTTATTGTCATACGCTGCCAAATCCTCATTTACTTTTAAATACAATCGTTCTTCAAGAAAGTAAAGAATCAAATGCCATTGAAAATATTGTAACTACACAAGATGAATTGTATAAAGCAACATTAAACCTTACCAATAAAATAAAAAACACTGCGGCCAAAGAGATATTACAGTATCGTGAGGCTATGTTTTGGGGTATGGAACAAATGAAAAAAAATGGTTTAATTACTACTAACTTACTGGTGGGCATTATGCAAAAATTGAGAGATACCAACGAAAATATCAGAAAAAATATTGGCACAAAGTTGGTAAATCCTACTACACAAGCCATAGTCTATTCCCCTCCCGAAGGCGAAACTATTATTAGAGAAAAGCTTTCAAAACTGGAAATATTTATAAATGATGATTCATACGCTAATTTAGATCCTCTTATTAAAATGGCACTCATCCATTACCAGTTTGAAGCTATACATCCCTTTAGTGATGGAAATGGCAGGACTGGCAGAATATTAAATGTACTTTACCTTATTAATAAAGATTTATTGGGTTTGCCTGTTTTATATTTAAGCAAATACATTATTCAAAACAAATCCGATTATTACCGTTTGCTAAAAGAAATTACTGAATATGGCAATTGGGCGGCATGGGTTAAATTTGTACTAGAAGGTGTAGGCCAAACTGCTGAAATAACTTTAAATAAAATAAATGCCATTTTGGTTTTGAAAGCAGAAACCGAACCCATTATCAAAAAAGTGCTCAAATCTTCTTATACCAAAGAACTGCTTGATATTCTTTATAGCAACCCATATATAAAAATTAAGGTTCTGGAAGACAATGGGATTGCTAAAAGATTAACAGCATCTTCCTATCTTAAAAACTTAGCAGATGCAAATGTTTTATCACCTGTGCGTATATGGAAGGAAACATATTATATTAATGAACCTCTATTGAAAATTTTATCAATGTGATATTAAATATTAATTTATCATTACCTCAATTTATGTTTGAACCATTATCATGTATGTATTTTTTATTTTTTTATACCTGAAATATCTATCATACATATTCAACATACATGATAGACATTTCACTTTTTTTTAAATTTCAACAAGTTATGCACTTAAGTCTATTTAATGCTGGTTAATAAAGAACTAGTAAAACGGTTTAATTAACACTAAATATATTTTATGTAAATTAGTCTCATTGCCTTAAATTATTAATCTCCACGTTACCACAATCATCATATGACAATTCATAAAGAAGGTTTTAAAATCCTTACTTTTTCTGTTTTTTTTCTTGTTGCATTAAATTATGGAATTTATTATTTATTCCCTCTTAATGCATTAGTACAAGAAATATTTTTGATACTAAGCCTTATCTTTTATTTAATTCTATTACAATTCTTTCGTAATCCAAAACGAGATGTCAGTATTAATCCAAATAATATTATTGCTCCTGCCGATGGAAAAATAGTCGTAGTTGAAGAAATACTTGAAACTGAGTATTTTCATGATAAGCGAATTCAAATTTCAATATTTATGTCGCCGTTTAATGTTCATATTAATAGAAATCCAATAGCTGGCGTAATTCAATATTTTAAATATCATCCAGGAAAATTTTTAGTTGCCTGGCATCCAAAATCCAGTACTGAAAATGAAAGAACCACTATTGTAACCAAAACAAATAATAATCGAGAAGTTTTATTCAGACAAATTGCCGGAGCTTTAGCCAAAAGAATAAAATGGTATATAAAACCAGGTCAATCAGTAAAGCAAGGCACTGAGTTTGGTTTTATTAAATTTGGATCAAGGGTTGATATATTTTTACCTTTAGATGCTAAGGTAAATGTAAAAATAGGTGAAAAATCTGTTGGAGGAAAAACAATATTGGCTGAATTTAATAATTAAAAATAATAGGGTCAAAAATAATAAGTCTTAAAGTTTCAATCTTTTTATTTTACTTCATAATAAGTTTTTAAACTTCAATCCTTATCCAAAAATAAATACAAGATAATTCAATAAACATTAGTTTATTGATATCAGTATCAATCAAAGGCGCCTTATCAAAAAAAAGAGCAACTCTTTAAAGAGTCGCTCTTTTAAATATTTATGAAAAATAAGTTTATTTAGACATTGGCAAATCTCCTCTTTGCGCTGCCTTTTTCAATTTATCGTTTGCCCAAATAGCAACTTCTACTCTTCTATTTGCTGTTCTACCAGCTTCAGTAGAATTATCAGAAACAGGATTTAAAATTCCAAATCCTCTTGTTCCTAACCTTTCAGATTTTACGCCTTGTGCAATTAAAAAATTATGAACCGCATTTGCTCTTTTTTCAGAAAGTTTTTGATTGAATTCGTCTGTTCCTGTGTTATCGGTATAACCATCAATTAAAACATTTGTATCGCTATATTTACTTAAGGTTTTTGCTAAAGTTTTCAAATTATCTTCTGATTGTGCAGAAAGTTTATCAGAATTAATATCGAATAAAATACCTGAATTAAAAGTAATTTTAATTCCTTCACCTTCTCTTTCAATTTTAGCATCTTTCATATCTTTTTTCAATTCATTGGTTTGATTA
>Ga0209512_1005136_pt1 | contig 11028 bp, 15 predicted proteins | sample frozenSSSSmetaG_FD_184142 | JGI IMG/M metagenome (GOLD analysis project Ga0209512, IMG submission 184142) | Glacier valley bacterial and archeal communities from Borup Fiord, Nunavut, Canada, to study Microbial Dark Matter (Phase II) -... | ecosystem: Environmental > Aquatic > Freshwater > Ice >... | reverse complement strand
GAGACCTACAACAAATACTTACTGACGAATAAAAAGTTCACGATTGATTCAGATACAGTTCTGATTGGTCACTCGTCGGGTGCTGTCGAGATCCTCAGTCTCCTTAGCGAACTACCGGATAACATCGTCATCAAGGGCGCTGTCCTGGTAAGTGCGTACAAAGACGACCTAAAATGGGACGCGCTCGAAGGCTTGTTTCAGAAAACATTTGATTTCGGCGTTATCAAGGCTCACTGTGAACAATTCGTTTTCATCCATTCGGACAATGATCCGTACGTTCCGATCGTCCAGGCGGAATACTTAAGCCACAAATTAGATAGCGACCTCGTCATCATAGAAGGGCAGGGACATTTTAATATTGAAGCTGGCCCTGACTACGTACAGTTCCCAGAATTACTTGAAATTATCAAATCGATTGCGTAAACAACGAGGCGCGTAGACCTTCGGAATCCTAAAAACACCAACTTGGTACCGCAGTCTTCTTAACATGAGCGTATAATAAGAAGGTTGTATAAATTAGGAGGACGTAATGAAAATTTCTGATATTAAAGCCCGACAAATCTTAGATAGTCGTGGAAACCCAACGGTTGAGGCCGACGTTACCCTAGAAGATGGCACACTTGGCCGCGCTGCAGTACCCTCTGGTGCGAGCACTGGATCGCACGAAGCGATCGAACTACGGGATGGCGATACTGCGTATGGCGGCAAAGGCGTCACAAAGGCAGTTGGATATGTAAACACCGAACTTCGCCAAGCGTTGCTTGGTCAAGACGTCACTGAACAAGCTGTTATCGACCAAATTATGATCGATCTTGATGGCACACCAAACAAAGCTCGATTTGGTGCCAATGCAATCTTGGCCGTATCACTTGCAGTCGCAAAAGCAGCTGCTTTGTCTGAAAAACTGCCATTGTACCGCTACGTTGCGAATCTTGCCGGCACAAAAGAACTCAGCCTGCCACTCCCTATGATGAATATCATCAACGGTGGCAAACACGCTTCAGGCAGCACTGACATCCAAGAATTCATGATTATGCCGATTGGTGCAAAAGATTTCACTCACTGTATCCAAATGGGTGCCGAGATTTTCCAAGCACTAGGTAAGGTTTTGCAGTCTAAAGGCTATGGCACAACCGTTGGTGACGAAGGTGGCTACGCACCAGCCGTCAAGAACGGTAATGCTGAAGCACTTGAACTCATTAGCGAAGCAGTCGCAAAAGCTGGTTACACGCTCGGAGAAGACGTCGTACTGGCGCTTGATGTTGCGAGCTCGGAACTCCTCGAAGATGGCCTATACGTTCTTAACACTGAAGGCAAAAAGCTTACCAGCGAAGAGATGAGTGCGTTCTACAAAGACCTCGCTGACCGTTTCCCGATTGTTTCAATCGAAGACGGCCTCGGTGAAGACGACTGGGCTGGCTGGAAGACATTGACGGCAGAACTTGGTGACTCGCTACAACTCGTTGGTGACGACCTTTTGGTAACAAACACAGAGTTCCTAAAGCGTGGTATCGAAGAAAAAGCAGCTAACTCAATCCTCGTGAAAGTAAACCAAATCGGTTCACTAACCGAAACGATTGCGGCTGTTAAAATGGCCCAAGACGCTGGTTGGACTGCTGTCATCTCGCACCGTTCAGGTGAAACAGAAGACACGACAATTGCACACCTAGCGGTTGGACTTAACACTGGTCAGATCAAGACGGGTAGCCTTTCTCGTACTGATCGCGTTGCGAAATACAACGAACTGCTCCGCATCGAAGAAGAGCTTGGCGATACAGCTGTTTTTGCTGGACGAAACGCTCTCAAGCGAGGCGCGTAAGCATGTCGTACCTCGTACTGGTTCGCCACGGCCAATCAGAATGGAACGCCCTTGGACTCTGGACAGGCCAAGAAGACATCGCCTTAACAGAGCAGGGGAAAGCCGAAGCACGCAAAGCGGCTGAATCACTGCGTCAAATTACTCTTCACAAAGCCCATACTTCGTCACTGACGCGCGCCAAGCAAACACTTGAAGAGATCAAAGGCGCACTCGATCACACCGACCTCGAGACTGTTCATGACGCTGCGCTGGATGAACGTCACTATGGTGACTATCAAGCAAAGAACAAATGGGACATCAAGGAAGAGATCGGCGAAGAAGCGTTTACGAAACTTCGCCGTACGTGGGATCATCCCGTTCCAAACGGCGAGACACTCAAGGACGTTCACGCCCGCGTGCTACCATACTACGAAACGCATATCTTGGCTGATCTAAAAGCTGGCAAGAATATCATTGTCGCAGCACATGGAAATTCACTTCGAGCACTCATGAAGCACCTCGATGAAATCGACGACGACAAAGTACACGAACTAGAAATTGGTACTGGCGAAGTTGTCATTTACGAGATTAGTGAAGAAGGCATCGTGATAGGGAAGAACATATTGAATCAGGGCGGTAAAGCCTAACCCCAACAAAGAGTCTCCGGAATGGAGACTCTTTGTTATAGTGAGCTGTAATGATTCCCGAATACTTTGCAATTGTTGGCTCTGTCATTGCGTCCCTTGGCGGTCTGTATTATCTCTTTGAGACAATCACCGGTCGGTCAAAACCGAATAGGGTCACGTGGCTCCTGTGGGGCTTATTTCCGATGATCATCTTCGTCGCCCAAAGAGTACAGGGCGTCGAAGGGGTTTCGTGGCTGACATTCGCAGCCGGATTTACGCCATTCCTGATCGTCCTCGCCTCGTTTGTAAACAAGAAAGCCTACTGGAAAACCAAGCGCAGTGATTATCTATTAATGATCGCGGCGCTTGCAGGAATTTTAGCCTGGCTCCTCACGGATGAACCAAACTTAGCGATACTCTTTGTCCTAGTGGCCGACTTGTTCGCTGGCATACCAACGATCATCAAGTCATACACACACCCAGCGACGGAAAGTTGGATCGCCTATGCCATCAGCGCCCTCGGGTTTGGTATCGGTATACTTTCTATACAGACCTTTGATTTTCAAAATAGTGCTTTTGTCATCTATCTCTTTATCATGGAAGGTTCACTCGCAGTGCTATCTATGCGCAAACAAAAAAGCCCGAAGCTCGTTAGGTAGAGCGTCGGACTATGTCTGTTTCAAAATGCGATATTCGTATTACTTGCGTCGTGGCTTGGTCGGAAGCGCACTCAAAAGGCCTGCTTTGAGCAAATTCCAAGCAATGGCATTCGACAAAAAGACCAGGATCGCAAAGATAGCGACGAGGACAAGGTTATGACCGACTTCTGCATTGAGGAGGCTAGTGACACCGGCTACTAATATACCGACAACAATAATCGCAAGATAAAGCTGTTGCAGCTTTTGGCGCTCAGTCGTTTTCGTGTTCCAGATGACTAATGATGACTTTATAGATTCGTACATACTAACTCCATTTATGTATATATAGTATCACTATAACGCAATAATGTCAAGTACAAGTGCCGGCGCTAATCGTCGAGAGCGCGAGGGGGGATAAGGGCGGTATCTTGAAGCAAGGTGACTCGTTGTAGTGCGACTTCGTCGTCCCATTGGTCGCCAGATTCCTTTTCAATCAGGTAGATATTGTAGTCAACAAACCCTCGGCCATCGGAGATGAGCTCGGTATAGAGAATATCTTCCAGAAGTTTAGAGTGGAGCTTTTCGAGGAGTTCTCGTGCAGTTGCTTTATCCATTGACATAAATTATACCCCATTTTTAGCATAAACGGCAAGTAAACAGGATTCAACGTAGTGTCATTATAGGAGATAAGTATACTCCTTGGTATACTTATGATATGCGTAAGCGTTCTGATGAAACTAAAGGGGTTATTATTGCCGTTGCGCGCGATCTTTTTTTTAAGGTTGGCTATCAGCTGACGACAATCGAGAAGATTGCTTGCCATGCTCGCATAACAAAACGGACACTCTATGGGTACTTTCCTGACAAGAAAGCGCTTTTCTTGGCAGTCATTAAAGAAACTGTGGGACTACCATTAGTATTCAGCGCACCGGTCGATGCTATTGATTCATCAGACGATCTATACCGAACCCTTGTAAACATTGCCAAAGGCCTTAATGATACCTATTCTAGCCCGAATTACGTCGGCCTTTTACGCGTGATTATTTCAGAATTAAGCAATCAACCAGATTTAATTGACGTCAGAGTCAGTGGCGTCACGCAAAGAGCCTACGAAATAGTCGTCGAGATCTTCAAAGATGCCGACAAAAAGGGGATCATCGCGAGCAAAGAGCCCGAACTACAGGCTAAGTCATTCGTCGGTGGACTGTTATTTGATTACTACATGAGCGGCCTGCTTTCTCCGGACACTGCGACGATGCGCCGATTGACCCACGAAGAACTTCTCACCTACGTCGGTACATGTGCGCCATTATTAAATGTAAACATCCTAGACAAGCACTGATATGAGTACCGAGCAAAGGCTACCCCAGGTAAATAGCGACGACGGAGTATGGGGAACGATACTTAATCAGTTTATGAGTGCCCAACACTACAATACGGGCGCTGATAATCCAGCCAATGGCTCACACAAAACAGTCACTATCCGACCAGGCTCGGCAGTCGCAGGAACAGCACCACTCAAATTCACCACAGGGCCTCTACTGACAACACCAGAGGCTGGAGCTATCGAGTTCTTGAATGACAGACTCTTCTTTACACAGACGACCTCACTGACTCGAAAGATTCTTGCGACCTACTCGAGTACAGGAGCGGTGGGTGACATCTACTATCGCGATTCCAGCGGTAACTTTGCGAACCTTACGGCCGGTTCGACCGATCAAGTGCTCTCGATCCAAAGCGGGCTACCTGCGTGGCGTACGCCCGCCAGTAGCATGAACAACTTCGATGGCGGCAACGCCTTTAGTGTCTTTGGTGGATCGTTTCAAATTGATGGCGGTGGCGCATAATGAGTAGCTTGATTCAATTCCGTCGTGATACTGCAGCCAATTGGTCTAGCGCCAACCCAATTCTTGCACAGGGAGAGTTAGGACTCGTCACAGATACTGGTGCCTACAAGATAGGCGACGGTATTTTGAACTGGAATACGTTGACCTATAACCAGTTACAACCACAAGTATCGACGCTTACTATGACCAATCAGCAAGACCCAACGACACCAGGCGCTGGAACGACAGTTATCTACGGGCGCAGCGTCTCTGGTCGCTCAATGCCAAAGTTCATCGGGCCATCAGGCCTCGACAGTCCACTTCAACCAGCTATATTCCAAAACTCGATCTGGTTAGTACAGCCAAATACAACGAGTTCAGTCTCTGCAATCGGCGGAGCCGTCACGAGCGTGGGTACTATCTCGACAATCACCCCGTCATCAAATACATTCGGACTTTGTTCAAACTTCGTGAGCGCAGCAACCGCAGCGAGCACAACTGGAACGGGGCAAACGATTGCACCACTCAATACGTCGGCAGGCGCAGCCAGCAACGGCGGGTTCTTCTTTGTTACCCGTCTTTGGTTCCCTGATGCCAACTACGGCACAGGCGCAACGGGCTCGAGAATGTTTGCTGGCATCACCGATCAAACTATGGCCGTTTCCGTCGGAGCAGATAACCCCGCCGGATCACGCATCGGGTTCGCACTCAGCACAAACTTATCCGAAGTAAACTGGATGCTCACAACAAGAAATGGAACGACTGAAACACGAGTTGATACGGGGACGCCTTTCGTCGTCAACAACCTCTATGACTTTTATCTCTTCATGCCAGGTGGCAGCACGACGGTCAACTGGCGCATCGATAACCTGTCTACAAACGTTACCACCGAAGGTAGTACTGCAGCCACACTACCGGGATCGGGCGTATATATGCGCGGAGGCTTCCAGATAGCAACGCTTACGACGGTGGCACGCAACGTACGTATGAAAAAGATATACATCGAGACCGATAACTAGGCCACCAGAGCCTTTTTCCTCAAAATGGTATACTAATAATATGAACAAGAAGACAATATCCATACTTATCGTCATCATTATTCTTATTGTGGGAGCGTTGATATATGTCCTGTTAACTCCTCCTCAAGAGACGGACGTAGAGAAAGCCGCCACATCCTCCACTCAGAAAGAAGCAGCGACAAACACAACGCCAGTCACAAGTGAACAACCAGGAACGTACGTTACATATTCCGAAGCAGCTGTTCAGAACACCGCTGGCACAAAGCTCCTCTTCTTTCATGCGCCGTGGTGCCCTCAGTGCCGAGCAATGGAAGCAAGCATAGAGAATGATGGCGTCCCAAGTGGCGTGACCGTGTTTAAAGTTGATTACGACACACACCAAGACTTGCGTCAAAAATACGGAGTCACACTACAGACGACGTTCGTTAAAATTGATGATAATGGGGATAAAATCGCTAGCTACGTTGCTTACGAGGAGCCGCAGTTTAGTGCAGTGAAGCGAGAGTTGCTTCAGTGATAGAGCTGTATATTGTCTCTTTTGTTGCCGGTATCCTGACCGTCCTCGCGCCGTGTATTTTGCCACTTTTACCGGTCGTCATCGGCGGAAGTTCGCTTCAAAATAACGATCAAGGCAAAGTCTCCTTGAAACATCCACTCGTTATCATCACGAGTCTTGTGCTCTCAATTGTCATCTTTACGCTCCTACTGAAAGCAACAACAATTCTGCTCGGTATACCAACGATGATATGGGCAGTTATATCCGGTAGCATCGTTTTACTGTTTGGTATTAACTTACTTTTCCCAATTTTATGGGAAAAGTTAATGATCGTCAGTGGACTGGCGACTGTCACGAGTCGTTTGATGGGAAGTTCTCGTGGTAAAGAAGGAATCAAAAAAGATATCATCCTTGGTGCAGCACTCGGGCCTGTCTTTAATAGCTGTAGCCCGACATACGCCTTGATCATCGCGGTTATTTTACCAGCATCATTCATTACTGGCGTCGGCTACTTGATTGCGTATGCACTTGGGCTGGGTTTGATCTTGCTGCTGATTAGTATTTTTGGTCGTTTATTGGTCAATAAAATGAAATGGATGAGCAACCCGAGAGGGATCTTCCAGAAAGTTATCGGCGTACTGTTTGTTATTGTTGGACTATTCGTTATCCTCGGCGTCGATAAGAGTATACAAAGTTACGTTCTAGAGAACGGCTGGTATGATCCGATTATGCGCATCGAAGAGTCTTTTCGAACAAGGTAGTGCAGTGCCAAAGCTAGGATTGTAACGCCGCGAGTATCAAGGCCACGGCGTCATCTGCGTGTGCATCCTGACTGATAACTATTTTTAGCATGAAAAACCCCGAAGGGCTTCTCAAGCAGCAATGCCGCGAGTCTCCTTTCGGGGTTGGGCGCTACAGGGGCATCCAGTAGCAGATGTGATCAGCTCCTCCGTCGTCATGACCGAGAAGTGCGGATGTGCGCACGAAACGACGGGTTTGATCCTTGGGATCAAGCAGGCGATAGGCGACATGCTCGACGCCGTTGTACTTGTAGAACCCAGGGTAGCTATCAATGATGATTTCCTCCGTTGGATAGTGTCCGCCGTTGGCAACCTTTTTCCGTCTGACCATCTGGATTTTTGTACCTGCGACAATGTCGGTTTTTTCGACCAGGCGGTGAGAATTGCTTTCGCGCGCGAGACGAGGTGTAAAGCTTTTCATGACTGCTCCTAGGTATGTACATAGATCGTCTGGATGACAACCTTATGCGACTATTTTAACATATTAATATAGTACGTCAATACTTAAAAGCCTGCCTAAACAGGTGTGCGTATTAAGGAATCTATAGATTACGACAAGCTGAATATCATCAACGAGTCTGCGATATTTGTAGCTATTGAATCGCGATAAGTTCGATATCAAATACCAGGTCGCTATTTGGAGCGATGGTTGCAGAGGCTCGTCGTTGACCATATGCCATCTCAGCAGGAATGACGAGGCGACGAGTGCCGCCAACTTTCATACCGGGGACACCTTTAGTCCAGCCATCAATGACTTGGTGGAGACCAAACGTTGCTGGTCGACCAGAGTCGTGGCTGCTTTCAAAAATCGTACCATCTGTGCAAAGTGCACCGGTGTAGTGGGCGGTAATAGTTGCGTCTTCAGGGACTTCTTCGCCCTCACCGACAACAGTATCAATAATCTCTAGTTCTGCGACTTTGTTCTTTTTTCCGTAGGGGGTGAAATCTTGAAGGACGGTGCCCTTCAGTTTTTGAAATATACTCATACCCCTATTGTAGCAAGTTGTAAGGATAATTATCTATTTAACCGATATCGCGTCGGTTGTAGCCAAGCCACATCACGACGACAACCAGCACGTAGGTCACGCCAATGTAAATAAGGAGTTCGCTGCTCACCTTGCCACTCAGTAGATCGGACGTATTGTAGTAATGATATGGAACGGCGTTTGCGATTGGCTTGAGGCCGTCAACGAATCCACCGAGTGACGAGACGATATAGCCGCCGAAGCTAAACACGATCGCGACAACCCCTGCAATTGGTCGAAGCGAGCGACTGGCCGCAATCAGGGCAAAGGAGATGGCTCCAAATGAGGCAGAGAAGGCAAAAGACAGCAGGTGAGTAATCAGAAGGTTCTTTTGATCAATCTGCAGCCCAACAAGCTGAGCACCGACTGCTGTCACGATATATGACGTCACGCAAACGATAAGGACGATCGTCACGCCTGCTATCGCCTTACCGAAAAGTATCTGCGAACGACTGACTGGTCGCGCCAGTGTTAACTCGATCGTCTCGTCGGTCTCGTCTTTACTCATCAGGCTCGAGGCTAACGTGACGGCCAAGATAATGACGAGTAATGGCAAGATAATGTAGTATATCTGTGAACTCAGGTATCCAATTGGTGAAAAGAAGTCTGATCCGCCAAAAAACGAACCGGCCGATTCACTCAGACCATTAAAGGCTTTGTTGAATTCATCAACCTGATCTTTGATCGCCAAGAACGATGCCACAGTCATTCCGATCAAGGCAGAGATACCGATTGACCACCATACGGTAAACATTTTTCGTCGCCGTAATTCCCAGAGATAGATCGGTATCATTTTGCAGGCTCCTGATTATAAAAACTCATAAATTCATCTTCGAGATCATCCTGAGAAGTACTCATTGAGGTAATTGATACTCGAGATAGTGCAGCCAACGCCAGAGAGATAGTGGTTTTTGGGCGCACCGATAATGACGTACCGTCATGAGTGAGGACGGTGAGGTCTTTCGATTGCTGTAGCTTGGTAGCGTCGCTCTTCCGTACAACAACGACATTCCAGGTCGGGAGATGCTTTGCCGTCACACTCGCGACAGTGCCCTCGTAAACGAGTTTGCCGTCGCGGATGATACCAACTCGATCACAGATCCGCTCGACTTCCGAGAAGCTGTGACTACTCAGGAAGACCGCAGATCCGGCCTGTTTTGCTTTGGCGATAATCTTATAAAACTGCTCTTGCATCATCGGGTCGAGTCCACTGGTTGGTTCGTCGAGAATCAACAATTTTGGCTTGTTCATGAGTGCTTGAATCAAGCCAATCTTTTGTCGGTTACCTTTTGAAAGTGTGCCGATGCGCTTATCAAGTTGTGCCTGAAACTGCTGTTCCAGTTCGGCCAAGTAGTCTTTATCAACTCCACCACGCAGACTGGCAAGATAGTGAAGTAGCTGGCGTCCAGTGACTTTATGAGGCAGAGCGACGTCACCAGCCAAATAGCCAATGTCTTTCTTTATGCTCACACTGTCGCGAAGGCTGTCTTTGCCAAAAATTGTCATCTTCCCTTCGGAGGGTCGTATAAAATCGAGCAGTAAGCGAATCGTTGTCGATTTACCGGCACCGTTTGAGCCTAGAAAACCATAGACCTCACCGGCATGAATGTTGAGAGAAAGCTTGTCGACCGCGGGTATAGTACTGCGACCGTAGCGTTTCGTGAGCGTATCGATAACGATTGCTTCTGTCATATAGTTTAGTATAGCTGAAGAAACCGAATCTCGGCAAACGACCTATTTTTTCGAGGCTAGGGGAGTGCAGCCCTCCCTCTCTGCTGTGCTTTTTGGTATGATAGATGGAATGAAGCAAGTTATCGTCATCCACGGTGGAACAACTTTTTCTGATTACACTCAGTACTTGGACTCTTTGGTCCACAAACCATTACACCTCGATCGCATGACGTATAAACCAATGTGGAAGGAACTACTCCAGGAAAAGCTTGGTCAAAAGTATCAGGTTATCCTTCCTAGTATGCCGAATACGACTAACGCGCAGTACGAAGAATGGAAGCTATGGTTCGAACATCTGACGGATATCTTCACGGATGACTGTGTCTTGATCGGTCACTCGCTTGGTGCGATATTTCTCGTTAAATACCTTTCCCAAAATATATTTCCTAAAAATATCACAGCAACCATCCTTGTCGCTGCGCCGTACGACGATGAAACAGAGGAAGACCTAACCGATTTCAAAATCGAGAGCCTCCCAGACATGTTTAGCGAGCAAGCAGGGCAAGTCATACTGTATAACGGCATCGACGATCCGGTTATTTCCGTGGCGGATCTAGAAAAATATCGAAAGCACTTACCGTATGCAGAATTTAATCTTTTACCGGCACCTGATCACTTTATGCGCGTCGATTTTCCAGAACTAGTCAGTCGCATCAAAGAAATGGAATAATCGTTCTCGCTTAAAGTCCGGCAGCCGTCTTGATCGATTTTGTCACCGCCGGGATATACGCACCAATCATCTCGTGACCAGCAATCACGACAGACAGATTGACCCTTTTGTTCATACGGACAGCCTCGTTGAGGTTTGCTTTGATGACGACAGGGTCAAACGCACCATGTATTATCCGGACTGGTTTTTTCAGCTTCATAATATCCTCTAACGACGTCTGGTGCATAATACTTGATTCGAGCGCTGCCATATAAGCCGCTGCGTTATGACGTGAAATCTTAAAGATCTTTCCGATAAGGCTAAACCTCGTACTAATAGGAGCGGTGTCAATAATACGTTTCGAGTTTTTTATTACTAAGCGATAGAACTCTTGTAGAATCTTCGCTTGATCAGGTAAGC
>Ga0209512_1005135_pt1 | contig 11028 bp, 7 predicted proteins | sample frozenSSSSmetaG_FD_184142 | JGI IMG/M metagenome (GOLD analysis project Ga0209512, IMG submission 184142) | Glacier valley bacterial and archeal communities from Borup Fiord, Nunavut, Canada, to study Microbial Dark Matter (Phase II) -... | ecosystem: Environmental > Aquatic > Freshwater > Ice >... | reverse complement strand
GCATCAATTTCGATTACCAACACGATCCATTTTCAAAAGAACGAGGCAAATATGAAGGCAATGTTTGCAAGAGAAAGTAATTCGAGAGCCAACTACAGTCAGAAAATAAGGGAGAAAAAAGATACGAGTGATGATTTTTACAAAGACGATGATTCTAAAAAATAAAAATTCACTTGTACCGTTTTGAACCAAATTTCTGCATATTTTGTTGTTTTTCGTCTCAATATAAGGGGCAATAATTACCCGTTATCCTTAAACAAAAAACAATGTCAAGAATTTATCAGTTGCATAATATTTCAGAAGAACGACAACGATTTATTTAGATTATGAAACAGTTAAGAGTGATCCTTTAACATTGTTCGAACAAATATTGAATTAATACGCCCCTACCCTATTTCTAAAATATTAAACTAATAACTTATGAAGGTTTGCATTCATCGTGGAAGTAAAGAAATTGGTGGAAGCTGTGTCGAAGTTATTTCCCATGGAAAGAGACTAATCATTGACCTTGGTCTACCGCTTGATGCCGAAAAAAATGACAAGAAGTATCTTCCAAACATTTCTGGTTTAGATGGTAGTGATGATTCACTACTGGCTATCCTTATTTCACACCCTCATTTGGATCATTTTGGGTTACTTGGTCATATATCAGGTAAGATACCTGTCATCATGGGGGCTGATGCACGCCGGATATTAACCCAGGTATCACCATTTTTACCGGACTGTTGGCCTATTCCTGCCAACGGAATGAATCTGCAATCCGGAAGATCCTTTGATCTTGGTCCATTTAAAATCACCCCTTATCTGATTGATCATTCTGCATACGATGCTTATGCAATCCTGATTGAAGCTGATGGAAAACGATTATTCTACAGTGGCGATTTCAGAATGCATGGTCGAAAGGGGAAACTGACTGAAAAATTAATGGCCAATCCTCCTGAAAACATTGATGTTCTTTTGATGGAGGGGTCAACGCTAGGAAGGCTCGAAAACGATGAGTCGTTCCCCTGCGAAGCTGAAATTGAGGAACAGCTTGTAGCTGCTTTTTCAAAATCAGCGGGCCTTAGTCTCGTGCATACATCAGCACAAAACATCGATCGTATTGTCACCATTTTCAGGGCTTGTAAGAAAACAGGAAAAACCCTGGTTATCGATCTTTACACTTCCGTAGTTCTTAAGGCTACCGGCAACAAGCATATTCCGCAGTCTGACTGGCCAAATATTGCCCTATTTATTCCTCATAAACAACGAATTCAAATAAAAAACAACAATTGGATTGATCTTTTAAAAAGCCATTCCAAAAATCGTATCTTTATTGAAAACCTGCAGGCAATTTCAGATCAGAGTGTTCTTCTTTTTCGCCCAATTCATATACGAGATCTTGAAAAGGCAGATTTGCTCAATGATGCAGTATATATTTATTCACAATGGGAAGGTTATTGGGAACAGGATTCAAACGCTTATCTAAGGGAATGTCTGGGAAAACATAAGATCACAAAAGAAAGCATTCACACATCTGGTCATGCGAGTCCTTTGGATTTAAAGCGGTTTGCTGATGCATTGGCTCCATCCAGAATAATTCCAATCCATACATTTATGCCTGAAAAATACGGTGAATTATTTGATAATGTTGAATTAAACGCCGATGGCGAATACTGGGAGGTTTAACTATGAGAGAATTATCTAAAGAATTTCTAAATTCATTGAAAAATGGTTTATTACAACCAGTACTCGAGAGAGTGAAAAAAGATGATACGTTAATGTTGGCAATCCGGGATGGATATATCAACATTTACTATCGGGGAGGCAATCTCCTCAAAATTTCTGAAATGCCAAATTTTCATGAATTTTTCTTTGACAAAAAGTATGATTTATCATTAAACCATAAAGCTTACGTCGAATTGAACTTGTGCGAAAGAATAACTGAATCTGCTCAAATAGAAAAATGGGTAACATCAATTGCCAGTCTCAAAGAACTAATGGATTTTTGGCTTAATCAACATCCCAAAACAGAGCGGGAATTTCAGCAACTTGTTGAAAGAGAAAATAACCGATCGTCAATTTCAAATGAAACTGAATATTTCATTATAGATATTGAAATGGCGGATTCGGACATTAGTGCACGTTTTGATATACTGGCAATAAAATGGCTTGCATCAGGAAGACAAGATGGCAGAAATTGCAAAGCCACATTTATTGAGATGAAATATGGAGATGATGCACTTGATGGCAAATCGGGATTGATTAAACATCTGGAAGGAATAAGTGCGCTTCTTGAAAATAAAGAGAAATATTCAGGAATTCTTCAAGCAATGACAGGACAATTTAATCAACTTGTTGAACTTGGTTTGATCATATTCAATCAATCTACAAACAATACTAAAGTTGAATTAAATCCTGTTGGAAAGCCTGAATTTATCTTTTTGATCGCGAATCATAATCCGAGAAGCAAGAAGCTTCAAAATATTTTGCTTAGCGAGAAATTCAAAAAGTATATTGGATCAGAATTATTTGATCTGCGTTTTTTTGTCAATAGTGATGCTGGTTATGGAATGCATAATTATAATATGCAGACTTATGAAAGATACCTTACCCGTTTAAGTGAGTGAGCTCCTCCTTTCACACTCCATTTTCAAGGTATGTAGTGTTGATATCAAAAAATAATCATTGCAAAAACGTGTTAAATAACAGATTTTTTAAACAACGTTTCTTCGTTCAATTGAATTATATCACTAATTTTGTTCAGTCAATAAATTGACTTTCAAACTTGAATTCAGCAATAAAAAAGCCTAAATTACGAAATAGTCAGACAGAATTAAGAAATTGAATACTAAATAATGAACACAGCTGTACACAATAAAATTGTTTCTTTTATATGGTCTATCGCAGACGATTGTTTGCGTGATGTTTATGTACGTGGTAAATATCGGGATGTCATACTGCCAATGGTGGTTTTGCGCCGACTGGATGCTCTGCTTGAACCTACCAAAGACGAGGTAATGAAAGAATTGGCTTTTCAACGCGATGAAGCCAAATTCACAGAATGGGATCAAAATGGATTAAAAGACGCATCCCATTATGTGTTTTATAATACAAGCGAATGGACCTTACAACGATTGCACGACACTGCAACCAACAGTCAGCAAATGCTTCAGGCGAATTTCGAAGATTATCTGAAGGGCTTTAGCGCCAATGTTCAGGAGATCATAGAGAAGTTCAAGCTCAAAAGCCAGATCAAACATATGGCTTCAAAGGATGTCCTGCTGAATGTTCTGGAGAAATTCACCTCACCGTATATCAACCTGACATCTTCTGAAAAGAACGATCCGGAGGGGAGAAAACTTGCGCCGTTGACCAATCTTGGAATGGGTTATGTGTTTGAAGAACTGATCCGGAAATTTAACGAAGAAAATAACGAGGAGGCAGGAGAACATTTCACACCACGCGAAGTGATTGATCTGATGACGCATATCATCTTCGAACCCGTTAAAGATAAACTGCCACCCGTAATGACGATTTACGATCCGGCCTGTGGTAGCGGAGGGATGTTGACAGAATCACAAAATTTTGTGAAAGACGAAGAGGGTGAAATTTGTGCGAAGGGCGATGTGTATTTATACGGGAAAGAAATCAACGACGAAACCTATGCCATTTGCAAGTCGGATATGATGATCAAGGGCAACAATCCGGAGAATATCCGTGTAGGTTCAACACTTTCGACCGACGAATTTGCCGGAACAACCTTTGACTTTATGCTTTCGAATCCTCCATACGGTAAATCGTGGGCAAGTGAGCAAAAATACATTAAAGACGGAAAAGACATAATTGATCCGCGGTTTAGGATCAAGCTCAAGGATTATTGGGGAAAGGAAGAAGAAGCCGATGCCACTCCCCGATCTTCCGATGGACAGTTGCTCTTTTTGATGGAGATGGTCAATAAGATGAAACCAATTTCGCAAAGTCCGTTGGGTTCACGAATCGCATCAGTACATAATGGTTCCAGTCTTTTTACGGGCGATGCCGGTGGTGGTGAAAGTAATATCCGCCGCTATATCATCGAAAACGACTGGCTCGAAGCCATTGTCCAATTGCCAAACAACCTGTTTTACAATACGGGGATTACCACCTATATCTGGATATTAAGCAATAGCAAAGCTCCTAACCGAAAAGGGAAAGTACAGTTGATTGATGCCGGACAACTCTACCGCAAACTCCGTAAAAATTTGGGAAACAAAAATTGTGAATTGGCGCCCGGGCATATCCATGAGATTGAACAAGTATTTACGCAAATGTCAGCTATTGATGCAAAAGAAGTGGCAGTTGAAAGTAATGCTGGCGTCCTCTCAACCAAAGTTTTTGACAATCATGATTTTGGTTATTATAAAGTAACGATCGAACGGCCGAAACGTTTGAAAGCGCAGTTTACCGAAGAGCGCATCGCAGAATTACGTTTCGACAAATCGCTTCGTGAACCGATGGTTTGGGCGTATGAACAGTTTGGCAATGAAGTTTACACCAATTTGTCTAAATACGAAAAGACTATTTTGGATTGGGCTGAAAAACAAGAGTTAAATCTGAATTCGAAACAAAGCAGGGCGCTGGTCAATAAAGAAACCTGGAAGAAACAACTCGATTTGCTGAATGCTGCCAAACAGATAATGAAGGTCATTGGCACAGCCGAATACAATGATTTTAATATTTTTCGTGATAAAGTTGATGTTGAGTTAAAGGATTCGAAAGCAAAGATGTCGGCCTCTGAAAAGAACGCGATTCTGAATGCCGTGAGTTGGTACGATGCTACTGCCGAAAAGGTTATAAAAGGGATAACCAAACTGGCGGGAGAAAAACTGGAACGGCTGCTCGATCATTTGGGCTGTGTGGAAAATCAGTTAGCTGACTATGGCTATTTTACCACTAAAAAGAAAGGTGAATACCTGGAATACGAAACCGAAAGTGATTTGCGTGATACCGAGAATATACCAATCAAAGAAAATATTTACGAATACTTTTTGCGTGAAGTAAAACCTCATGTTCCGGAAGCATGGATTAACCTCGATGCCACCAAAATAGGCTACGAGGTCAGCTTTAACAAATACTTTTATCACCATAAACCACTTCGAAGCATTGAAGAAGTAAGCGCTGATATTTTGCAACTAGAGAGCGAAAGCGATGGTTTAATCCGTGAAATATTAAGTCTCGCCTGATGGAAAAGATACAGATTGAGAGATACTCTTCCTACAAATATTCTGGGGTTGAATGGTTGGGAGATATTCCGGAACATTGGGAATCACGAAAATTGAAACATATTTTCCTAGAAAAAAAAGGGAAAACGAATCCCAAATTAAATTGTGGTTCAATAAGTTTTGGAAAAGTTGTTACTAAAGATGATGAGAAAATACCTTTATCAACCAAGGCTTCCTACCAGGAGGTTTTAAAAGGTGATTTTCTGATTAATCCTCTTAATCTCAATTATGACCTAATAAGTTTGCGAATAGCGCTTTCAGAAATAGATGTTGTAGTAAGCTCCGGTTATATAGTAATAAACAATCAAATAGAAATTAATAAAACGTATTTCAAATGGCTACTTCACAGATATGACGTTGCTTATATGAAATTATTAGGCTCCGGCGTTCGTCAAACAATTAATTTTAATCATATAGCAAATAGTATTTTAGTAATACCTCCTCTCTCTGAGCAAACCAATATTGCCAATTTTCTTGACCATAAAACTGCCCTTATAGATCAGGCTATTGGCATTAAAGAAAAACAAATTGAGCTGCTCAAAGAACGCAGGCAAATACTAATTCACCATGCCGTTACGTGTGGGCTTAACCCCAATGTAAAGCTAAAAGACAGCGGTGTAGAATGGATTGGCAAGATTCCGGAACATTGGGAGATTGAGCCAATAAAATATTCTTTAAATGGAATCATTGATTGTGAACACAAAACAGCCCCATTTGTGGATGAAGAAATCTGTTTTGTTGTAAGAACTTCAAATGTTAAAGAAGGTAAACTCACTTTTGATGAGGCAAAATATACACACGAAAAGGGATTTATTGAGTGGACTCAAAGAGGAATTCCAGATCCAGGTGATGTTCTTCTAACAAGAGAAGCTCCTGCAGGAGAAGCATGTATTGTACCTGAAGGAACTAAACTATGCTTAGGACAAAGAATGGTTTGGTTAAAGATCAATAAGAAACTCGTTGACCCCCAATTGATAATTTATTTCATTTACTCTAAGATTGGCCGTACTTATATTGATTTTTTGTCGGCTGGATCAACCGTTCTTCACTTCAATATGTCTGATATTAAGAATATTCCAATTATGGCTATGCCATTAGATGAACAAAATACCATCGTTAACGACCTCGAAAATGTCAACACCAAAATCGCAACTTCCATTTCCCTCAAAGAGAAGGAAATTGAGAAGTTGAAGGAGTACAAGGCGAGTTTAATAAATGGGGTGGTAACGGGGAAAATAAAAGTAAACTAACATATAAAATAAGCATATGACACCAATAATTGATAAATATATCGGACAGGAAGCACTCGAACTGGTTTTGAGCCAAAATGAATATGATGATGACTGTTTAAATGAGTTTATAAGGGATTTGGATAATTTTCTTACAGGATTGGAACAGGATGGTGCAATCGAAGAAGAGGATACAGCGGCTTATTTACTCACGTTTCCAGTTGAGCACACGAAATATTATGCGAAAAGAAGAAATGATGGATTTAGCATTGCCTGGAGCAGAAAATATGCAGAAAATAAATCTTTAGGTGATACTAATAACTTGTTAATGTATTGTTACGAAGCCTCTGAAGAGCAAGACAAGCAACAAGCCGATGCCGATTTAATAACTTATTTCAAAGTAACAAAACGCGATCAATTGTTCATCGACTATTTATTAAAGCAAATGTCAATTGGAAATCGTTTCGGTAAAAGGTCAATTGAAAAAGATGTTGAAGAATTTGTTTCGAATTATAACGAGCAAATTAGTAAAGGCAAATCAAAATTGTATGCTTATCAATATGCCGATTGGCTAATCGATGGTTATCATCCTATATTTTGCGAAGATTACGCTTTTATTTATGAAGAATCAATTAATAAGGGCAAAAGCGAAAAATATGCAAAGGAATATGCCAATGAATATGCAAGTAAGCTGGTCGATGTAAAAAGAAGATATGGCATTTCGGATGATGAAGAATCGCTCGATTGGGCAAAATCAAATGCTAAAGCTCACATAAATGCATGGGAATATGCGAATGAAAATGAACTAAAAAGTTGCGGTAAGTTCATAGAATGCTACAAACGTGCCTACTTAGACACCTTATATTCGGATGACCCTAATGAATGGAAAAAAATTGAACAGTGTGAGAAAATTGCACTTGATAAGGCATTGAACGAATACGAGAGAATGATAAAAAAAGAATAGAAATATTCAAGTGTCATGGCAATTAATAAAGGCTGGAATATACAAGTTTAATAGGCATGAAATTGAGAGTTGAAGGAGTATAAGGCGAGTTTGATAAATGGGGCTGTAACGGAGAATATAAAAGTAAATTAATATGAAAGAAATAAATGAACAAATAAGTTATGAAATACCTTTACCGCAAATAAAAAAGATCGTTGACATCTTTAAAAATAACTTATGTATACCATACTATCAGCGCCCGTATAGATGGAAAGCAGAAAAACATGTAAAGCAACTAATTGAAGATATAGAAAGAGAATTATTTAAGAAAACTCCTGAATATAGAATCGGGTCTATAATTCTACACAATGAGAATATTGTAGATGGTCAACAACGATTGGTTACCTTAACACTGATATTACTAGTGTTGGGTTATGAAGGAAAACGAAGTCTTTTAAATCAAGAATTTAAACATGTTGATTCAAAAAATAATATTAAGCACAATTACGGATACATAGAGAAATATTTCCGATTATATACTGATGATAAAAAGGAGCTTATTAAAAACTTCATTTTAGACAACTGTACTTCAGTTGTAATTACATTGATTGATGTATCTGAAGCTTTTCAATTATTCGATTCACAAAATGCAAGAGGTCGATCCTTAGAACCCGCAGATTTATTGAAAGCATTTCATTTAAGGGAAATGTCAGACAACACGACAACCGAAAAAATAAATTGTGTAAAAATATGGGAACAGGCAATAGATGAAGATCTCTTGAATGATGTAATCGGTAAATACCTGTTCCGAATCAGAAAGTGGAAAAAAAGAGAATGGGATTACTACTTTACAAAAGATGAAATTGAAGAATTCAAGGGTATTAGTATTATCCGAACCATTAAAGAAGGGAAACTCTATCCGTTTGTATTAATTTCAATGCAGAACAGTATGAGTGTAAACTTTCAAATAAGTGAGTCAATTGTTAACGGTATCCGTTTTTTCAAATACATTGATCACTATGTACAAATGTATAAGGAACTCAAATTGTTTCAAGAAAATGCCGGCCTACATGGGTTGAACTTTACTTACAGTGGTTGGTATCGAATAGGCGATAGACGGATAAAAACAGTATTCTTAAATATCTTGATGTGTTATCTTGACAAGTTTGGGAAAGATGAGTGTTTTATTGATTTTAGCAAAGATCTTTACCGATGGGCATACTTGACAAGATTAACTCAAACTCAAATCCGATATCAAACAATTAGAAACTTATTTAAGGATGATCAGCACAATCCAATTCAACAAATAGAATCCTGGTATTATCCGGATATTCAATCGTTTCGTCGAAAAATAAGATTAAAACAGGATATTCAAATTGTAAAAGAAAATACTGAAATTGAAAAGTGTATTACCGTAATAGAAGAAGCATGGAAAAGATAGTTAAATTAAACATAAGAAGTCTACTTCAAAATGAAGCTTATCTAATTCCATTATATCAGAGAAATTATGCCTGGGAACGAGAGGAAATTCAGCAACTTCTTAAAGATATAAATGAAACGAAGGGAAATTACTATTTAGGTACGCTTGTCGTTTCAAAGAATAAGAGTAGCCAGTTCGAAATAATTGATGGTCAGCAAAGGCATACAACTCTGAGTATAATTAACGCTGTATTAAACTACAAAGGTTATGATGCTATAAGCTCACGAAATTTAAATTTTGAAGCTCGTGATAAAAGTGAAAAAGTTATAGACAATCTGCTTTTGAATAAGGAGAGTTATCAGAAAGCAAAACATGCTTCAATTGAAGATAAAGGAATTCAGAATATTCTTAGAGCAGTCCAAGATGTTGAAGATTTTCTTGTCGATAAGTTTAAAACAATTGATTCTGAGAAAGAATTTGTTACCAGATTTTATAATGAAATAATTATTTTTAGAGCTGAGTTGCCTGAGAACACAGACTTAAATCATTATTTTGAGATAATGAATAATCGAGGTGAGCAACTAGAAGAACATGAAATTCTTAAAGCTGCATTTATGAGTAACCCTGAGGTTGAAAGTAGAGAAAAACAGGATTTATTTTCAAAAATATGGGATGCATGTTCTCAAATGAATTGTCATGTACAAATGTGTTTTACTACAGAAGAAAGAACATTATTGTTTGGAGATCTTTATCAAGATATACCTAATTTGCAAACACTGAATAATTATGTTCTAAAAAAAGAATCAGATAAAATATCAACTATTATTGAAGAGGAGGAAATCGGAAAAAAAGGAGAAAATAGTAATAGTTCTTTATTATCAATAATTGAAAATTATATTCTACCTGCGACATTTAATCAAAATAAAAATGAAGAATTTGTTGAAAAGTTTAATTCAATAATAGATTTCCCGAATTTTTTATTGCAAATACTTAAACTTCAAAACGATGAAACATCACTTGATGATAAAGCACTATTAATCAATTTTGGATATCCAAATCATTTGCCTGATGCTTGGGACTTCATATCTAACTTACTGAAATATAGGGTTATTTTTGATAGATATATTGTAAAGCGAGAAGGAGATTCTAATGTTTGGGGCTGGACTTTGAAAACTGTAGTTAAGAATAATGAATATCAAATTACTTTTCCATACGATAATGATATTATTTATAGGCGGAAAATAAGAATGATCCAAGCAATGTTTCAGGTTACTTTTTCTTCAAATAATTACAAAAACTGGCTGTTCGACATAATGGTATTATTCAAAGTGCATGAAGATATTCAAATTTCAGCAGATTTATTCTTATGCGAATTAGAAAAGCAAGCTATTAGTTACTATAACAAAAACAATTTAGGTGATTATTTTAATTTTGGATTACAAACACCACGATTTTTATTCAACTATCTGGATTATTTATTGTGGGTAATGTATTATGACAGAGTAAGAGGAAACAGCTCAAGCTTAACTAACGAAGAAGAAAAAATATATTTAGGCAAAATCAAGAAAGAACGAGACAAATTCGACGCTTTTAAATTTGTTCAACGTTCATCAATTGAACATTTATTTCCTCAGTCGCGATATAAAGAAATTGCAGCTGAAAATGACGAAGCAAAGAAAGACGTGCTTAATTCATTTGGAAATCTTTGTTTAATAAGTAGAAATAGTAATTCTGCGTATAATAACGATATGCCATTTCAAAAAAAACATGATTCAAAGGGTAAAAATGAGAGTTTAAAACAACTAATCATGTTTGGATCATTTGATGGTGAAAATTGGAATACAAATGAGATAATAACTCATCAAAAGGAAATGAAAGAGTTATTGACTGAATCTACTAAACTATGAGTAGACAAACCTGCAAACAAGCTGCTGGATCATCCATTGAAAAACAATGATGAGTGATTTTTATAAATATCTTTAAAACATAAATAATTATTGCCGTGAAGAAACTCAAAGTATTTATATCGAGCGTACAAAGCGAATTTGCCAGAGAACGGGAAGAATTGGCCCGTTATCTTAGGCACGATCCTTTGCTGGGTACTTTTTTTGAGCCATTCTTGTTTGAAGAGGTTCCTGCCACTACGCATTCGCCTGGCAAGATATACATCAGTGAGGTAGAAGATTCGGATAT
>Ga0209512_1005131_pt1 | contig 11033 bp, 6 predicted proteins | sample frozenSSSSmetaG_FD_184142 | JGI IMG/M metagenome (GOLD analysis project Ga0209512, IMG submission 184142) | Glacier valley bacterial and archeal communities from Borup Fiord, Nunavut, Canada, to study Microbial Dark Matter (Phase II) -... | ecosystem: Environmental > Aquatic > Freshwater > Ice >... | reverse complement strand
GTAAGCTTAAAACCTGGCCCATACCGTTCCCTGAATTCTGAACCAGGCTTGTTCTCCCCGCCATCATCAGGAACGGATAATTTATCGCCTCGTGAAGACGGGCCCTCATTTCCGAAGCTAATGCTTGTTTACCGTGAATAGTCTTCCCGTCAGTCGAAACCATGAATTGTATGGCGTCGCCCGTAGCGTAGTTCTCAATGGTGCTGATGTTTTCCTTTAAGTGTATGTCTGCTTTGGAGCAGATATCCATGCACTGGCGGGCCGTCTCCCACTCTTCCCGCAGCCTCACAAGATCCGCAAGTTCCTCCTCAGAGGTCATCGCTGCCTTCGATTTTGTCACCAATCGGTCGATTAGATCTTTCATATACCCTTCCAACTTCGCGGCCGTAAGAATAAGGCTATTCTTGCATTCCTGCAGGCCCTCATTGGTAAGTCTTTCGGGTAAGGCATCTGTATCCATGGGACCGGGAGAGCTGCCACTGCGCTTGGGTGTGAGCTGAATCTGATTAATGTGGTCGGACAGCTGCGCACAGATTTGGAGACACTTTTGCGTGCTCATCCGCTCCTCCTTTATGAGTCGCAGTTCCGTTGCATCTGAGCCGGACTCTTCTGTCACGGTTTGTCTAAATATGGTCTCGAGCTTTTCATCGATGTTTTGAAGATGAGCCTCGAGATCATCAGTGGCAGTCTTTATAAGGTCTCTGTAAATTTCGAGGCCTTCGGCGGTGACGGAGGATTTGCGACTGACCAGGACAGGAAAGTGGTTAGAGCTGCTCTGGTTTGCACAGGAATAGAGACTTACAGGTTTGCGTCGGTGAGGGCAATATTGATAGTAGACTTATATCCAGCCAGCAGTTGCCTGAAACCGTCGATGTCGTCACCCATGTACCTTAATTTGGCCCAGTCTCGAAAGCTTGTCCGACTGCCACCGGACCGGGACGAACATTTCATAATTTCCTGTTCGAACTCTTTGCAGGCATTGCCGCATCGTAGCAAAGGAAGATCGAGAGCAGAGAGGTCTACGTCAGTAGTGGCACTGACTGTCTCGGTGAGCGATCCCAGAACCCCGCTCAAAGCCTCAAGCTCCTCTTTGAGATCGCGTACGCGTTTGGGATGAAATTGAAAACTCTGGACCGTCTTGTAAAGTGTGATGCTAGACTGGCAGGCGAAGGTTGCCAAAGCCAGCAGCCCGGAAGCCAGGCTTATAGGTTCTGCCATCGTGTCAATCACTTCGATGCGAGGTAGGAGGCAGCGGAGACAGGCAAGAAGTTGATGCTTATAACGAAGAATTGCGGGATCGAGCTTGGTTAAATATCTGTTATGGGCAGCTTATGAATAGCTGCGAGCTCCAATTAGCCCCGCGGGGTGTAAGCGCCCATTTGGTGTGATGCAGACCCATGCTGATGCATTCCTCAGCGTCTATTTAATTGGTCTGTAACTTGCGCCGACCAGTGGAGATGCCTTGGACATGCAGGAAAATCCTCATGCGCCGGACAAGGCTTACCTGGTTAATCCCGATAGGCTCTTGGCCAGACGCTAATTACCGGGAAGCGCGGACGTGACGTGATTGTCTCGGACGCGTCTGTGGCTACTACCTCTGCGCAGGTGGCGACGACGAACGGCGAGAAACCGGCGGAACCCAAAACGACGGCGAGTGAGAAACCTGCAGATTCCAAGGCTACCACAAGTACGAAACCCGCGGAGCTTAAAACAACGGACGCAGAATTTTATGCGGACGAGGGATCGGCCTCAACGAAGGCTTCAAGCACAGCAGAGCCCACAACTCTTACAGCACCCGCATCAACGTTTACGCCCGCACCTTTTGACTCCGGCGACAACGAAGAATATCTTGCGATATACGTCTCGGTCAAAGACCAGTACCTCGATCTCCTGGAGTGGCTGACGCACCACTACCACCACCATAATGTCCGTCGATTCTACCTCATGGACGATGGTTCAAACCCCCTCCTTGCCACACTGAATTACAGCACGGCAGTCGATCCGCGCGCAATCACCCACCGCTATTATCATCCCGCAACGCGATTGCTCAAGCACCAGCTTGTCGCCTACGACGAATGCATCGCGCTCTTTGGCCACAAACACAAGTGGATGGCTTTTATCGACGCCGACGAGTTCATTGAGGTCCGCGGCAAGGATACACTCCACGGCATGCTCCTCAAAGTTGACGGCGACGACAAGATTGGCGCACTTGCGGTGAATTGGCAAATCCACACCTCCGGTCTCCTGAAGCGGCCAGCATCGTCGCAGAAGTCATTCGTGACATGCATTGTGAACTACGACGCTAACCACGACCCCAGCGATGGGAAGGAGAACGAGCACATCAAGACGATTGTCAAGACAAAGTTCTATGCTAGCCCGATGAACCCGCATAAGTTCAACATATAGGAAGCAGAATTGGTATATGGGAAGCAGAATGGGTCCCGCCTGCTGAGGGATTGCCTCAACTCAATGACACGATAAGCAGGTCAAATAGTGACTAGACCCAAACGCCAAACGTCAAGTGGAGTCGCATTGCAATTCCCCCCTCTGGAATTTTGTCAGCGCCTCAACTTTGAGAAAGGCCGAAGTGTCGGGACGTAGCTATTGATCACAGCCGGACACTGGTTACTATAAGATTGGAGATGACAGAACCTTGCCGTCATCATCCAATATGAGGGCCATTCAACATGAGGGCCATCCAATATGAGGGCATCCAACATGAGGGGGCCATCCAACATGAGCGCTAGAGGGCCATTCAACTTGAGGGCCATTATCTCCACAATGGCAAGCACCTCAAACTCAGGTGCCCAACGTTGGTCTCGCAATGGGCGAGTGTGAATATATATAGGGTCTTAAGTTCGCATTATCCATCTCCCTCTCCTCAAGCGCATCATATTCTAATTAGCCATCCGCAACCAGCCACAACGCTGCTTATGCCTAGAATCATGAACCACCTCGCTTAACACCGATCATCCAGCTGATATTAGCCCCTCGTCAAAACACAAACGTTTCCCCTGATGAGGTTATGTGAGAGGTAGGAGACTTTGCACTTGATGTTGTATCAATGAGGCGGACAGCAAGCGACACATGTTAGAGCGCGCTGGGACATACCATCGGTGATAGGGGGCGCGTGCCTCTCTGAGAGGAGCCGCAGAAACGATGCCGGCGACAGCAGACAGTGATGACGGATTGTGAGAATTTCATGTTGGGAAAAAATGACGGTAACAAAGCCCGGGCATCAGACAGAGCTCCGTTAGACCTACAGGTGATCAGTTGGATTGCAATTATGGTGATTAATAGTCTTGAGGTAACAAATTGAAATTGAAAAGGGTCTCGGAGTACGATGCGTATTGTTTTCCTCAGAAGCGACGAAAATCGATCGCGGTGGGGGACTCTGGGGACTTTGATCTTACATCATAGGTGTTCAAGAGAACATGCATGAGGGAGGTTGGCGCATAGCAAGCTTTCGAAGTTGTTCTCCTATGTAGTAATCAAATGAGCTTTCGTCATTTCCTCAAAATTCTCAAAGAAACTCCGTGCATTTAGTACAATTTATATGAAGGGTGCCTCCGTAAAAATAGGTGCCTACAGGAAGAGGCACCAATATAATAAGAGGTGCCCCTTTTCGAGGAGGTGCCTACCATAAAAGGTACCCACAGTAGAGAAGGTGCCTTTCCAAAGAAGGGCACCTACCAAAAAAGGTACCTATAGTATAGAAGGTGCCTTCTGAAAGAAGGGTACCTACCCAAGAAGGCGCCTTCTAAAAAGATGGTACCTACCCAAGAAGGCACCTTCTAAAAAGATGGTGCCTACCTCTAGAATGCCACTGGTTTATTCCAAAGTTGCCAGGGAACAAGTTCTCGCGATGGAGTGGAGATTGCTGACTAAGGGCATATTACATGGTGATATTCGGCCGCCGAATGTGCTGCGTGATCCACACCATCCAACATGAGAATGGGCCTCCAACATGAGCGGGCCATCCAACATGAGCGCCAACCCATCAAACTTAAGGGCCATCGTCTGCAAGGTGGTATTTATCGCAACCACTAATATCAGATAGCTATCAAAGTATAACAGGCATAGAGAAATGCTCTTGTCAGATGTTAATGGTACGTCAGATGCTGACGGGCATCCAAGGGAAGGATGCACAAGGGCCAAGGGAATTTAGTCGAGGGACAGTGACGATGTTGTGGGGTTCCTAGCGTTGGTGCTCATTGTTGAGATTGAAAGTTGCGGTGCAACCTGCGCATTGTATAAAATTGAATTGATTTATTGAAAACTACAGAACTGTAGAATACAAGCTCATTATATAGAATGCAGTGTGCAATGTGAGTCATATGCATGACTCACTACACTGCCACAGCACTGCCACCACCGTCGACAGCATAGTTGACTGAAGCTGAAATTCTTAGCTCAACACTCATGAGGCGGATGCTTAGCGCCACAGCTCGTTCTTCGGTCGCAGTGTTGCTTTCTGTCCCCTTTCACCTCCAAACAGGTTGCCATGGGAGAAGAAATTACCAAAACGTCGCTACTCTATTGAACAACGCCAATATCTTCATCAAATCTAGACCAGCATCTCGCACGTTCTTGTCTTTACTGGATAGGCTCCAGATCTCTTCCAAGAATTGTCCATCGTGAGCAGCACTCTAGGGAGTGACCATGCCTGCATTGATAGCAACAACGTTCAGACCAACATCTTCGAGGACGTATCAGCTGCCCGGGATACTCATCAGGTTACCGTCGCAATATCATCTCGTCTACGCGAGTCCATGCCAATACAGCAATACAATGGATGGGCCAGATGTGATGAGACCTGCAGCAGGTCTCACGAGATCAAGGATCTGGACGCATGGCCAAACAAAAACTGAGCTCAAACGCTCAAATCTACAGAATAATAGCAATGATAGATTTAGACAGAATACCGAATCGAGAGCTCTTGTTGATTGGCACAGACAGTTGCTCAACGCCCAGATTGGCGCGACGAACACTTCGAGGTAGAGGGAGAACTTTCGTCTGACTCACTCACCCCTGCTTCGTTTCTTTCCACGACCTTCGTCCGCCCACTCTATGTCAGACCTAATACCTCCCTTCATAATGTTCTCGGATTGTTCTTCCCTAAGTGTTTTCTCAATCCGCAGTGGTTGATTATGATGTTCATAGGCGATTGCGGAGTTCTCCAGGCTTCTGCACTCTTCTTGAAGATGTCAGTAAGCGGACGACACGACGAAAACGACTGGAACTGACCCTCCAATTTTCGCTTTTGTCTTTCAAGCTGAGTGATCTGTCCTTCTCAGGATATTAATGCCGTTCGCAATCTAGCTGGAAGAAGAATGGGACTTTACCTTCCATATCCACGTTTGCTTTCTCAAACATTTGAATCCTGTCTGAGCTGAATCTCAGTGAGGTTCTTCAACGTTGGTGGGTTAGGTGCGGTATGCCCACCCTGGAAATATGTATTACCCCTATCGAGCGTATCTATACGTTCTGCAGTGCCTGTTAGTTGTGGCCAGAACAATATCAAAACCACATGACTCGCCTTGCATCTGTCCTTGTTTCGTTTGCCGCTCTGACGTGAACTCTGACGAGGTAAGCTAAAGATTACTATTGGCAGATGAGAACATACGAAAGACACCTTCTATCACCACCAGCAGGAATTCAATGTCCCAAGATGGGACGATCGGCTTGCTGTCCACAGAATCTCTCATTATCGTTTTGAACATTGTACCCACGGCTACCTGAGTGAGTATGTGTTATCCAAGACTACAACTTCATACTGACCTCTTAACTGGGTTATGCGGGCATCCTCAGAAATCGCCGTATACTTGTCCAGCCCAGCAATGAGGTCGATTTCGCCGTGCGCAAATGTCTCTCCAGCATGGCTCTGGAGTCCTCTACCAGGAATAATTAATGTCAGTGATGGATTTGAGAGACAAAGAATCGGATTGTTGCTTACTCTTCTGTTCCAGATGTATTATCAAGTACAGCATCTGTTGTGGCTTCTACGTCTCGGAATAATTTTCGTGCAGAATTCTCTGCGATCAGCTACAAACGCATGATACACTCTTGTCTCGGACTTACTAGCACAGAGGACGCATGAGGATCACTAATGACAAGACTGATTTCTGTTGGTGCTGATGAACTCATTTTGTCGAACAAGAGTCTGGCTGAGATTTAAACAGACAAACAACGCCCAAAGTCGATGTCGACCGCCTTCTTATAGATGACGGGCAGGAGTCTGCCTTGCGCTTCATGGTTCCTGCCGTCTGTCACATACCTCCATGAGAGCATAAAAACTATACCCCTTTTAGCAGCTGACGTGGTGGGCAGTCAGCTCGCTGGCCGTGGCCCGGTCAATTCTCCCATATGATCTCCCCTTACTGATGTATCGCCTTGCCGCAGTCCTCTACATATCCACACAGCTGAATATTTGCTGTCGTATCTGTAGTCTAACGAAGAATGGCGGTAGCTAAGAGCCATAGAACCTCGCTCTTAGTGCGGACGAGCCACACGTACGTTGCTCTTTGTCGGGACTATTTCGAACGGACTGATTCAGGGGCTGTCGACAAAACGCATCATGGAAACTCCTCGGCGTCTCAGTTTTCGATGGATCTCGCCCAGAAAGTGGGCGTGTATTGATCTTCTTGCGTGTATGCTTTCCTATCAAGACTCTGCACGTACGAGACTTCGTTCTGATAAATACAAAGACTTGAAATGCCTGTCATCTCCAGCTGACAGAGAGTAGCTGCTTCATTCGAATGCCTTGGCAGCCAGTACGCCCCCGACTTTCGCAAGTATGCCTTGAGCTAAGGATTTCGTCAGCTTCCTCCTCGAAACCCATTTGACTGCAAGGTAGGCCCTCTGATTTATGTCGAAGCGGTCTAGCATACTAGGGTGGTGTGCTTATCGATTGGTGCTTCTCAGTCTGGCAGTCATGATAGCCACCCAGGGGCTATGCTCAAGGATGCCTCTGCAAGCTTCTCTTAAAAGCATCACTAGGTATGCAGCTGAGGGGCCATGCATGTAGCCCTCTATATCAGAACGTCGGGTCTGGTGTCGTATATGCAGCTGATGCGGATACCAAGGATCGTCCGTGCCTGTTCTTGAGCGGGAAACCGTGGGACTTTGATCACGAGGTCAGATACTGTGGCCATTTTCTCCGTTGTCCTTCCATTCGCCCACGAATCAGCCGTTGATGCTCGAAGAATGGCACAGCTGTCGCTCTGGAGGCCGCTCGCTTGATGGCCCCTGGGAATAGGGAGGCCTCGGTTCGGATCTTCCTTAGCAAAGATCTGGCCAAGGAGATGGAAAAAGGAATATCTGATAGCTCCGAACACCGCCCTGGTCTCCAGCCCAAGGCACTCCAGTTATTGCTAGTTCCGGGACGTAGTGCTGAGCCAGCTGGTTGTGCTTCTGGCCGTGTGCAAACACTAATTATATCAAGCTCAACACTAGGTATGATACCAACTTGAACTGTATAGGCGTATCTGATTCGCATACAGGATTGCAGTCCATCAATACTGGCATGACCAAGTCAAGCAAAGAGGCCGTGCAGGTGACTGGTGAAGACATTGATGAGCCGAAAACGTGGAACATGAAGGTCTTATACTGACGATAGCTAGATTCTGCGATCGTCGTCCACGTCTACTATACTGTCACGTCTACTATATAGTAATTTCTACTATATTGTAATTTCTACTATATAGTAATGCCTACTATATAGTAACGTCTAATATATAGTAATGCCTACCTATATAGTAATGTCTACTATATTGTAATGTCTACTACATAGTAATTTCTACTATATTGTAATTTCTACTAGATAGTAATGCCTACTATATAGTAACGTCTACTAGCAATGCCTACTATATAGTAACGTCTACTATATAGCAATGTCTACTACATAGTAATTTCTACTATATTGTAATTTCTACTGTCTGTTTCAAGAGGTTATAAAAAGTCCATTTGCTATCTTAGATGACTATTCTATCTAATTGACTACTTCCTACTTGATCGAGTTCTGATTCTTTCCTCAATATCCCGAGGAAGCAGGTTCTTTGGCAGTGGATATGTACTTTGCTATCTCAATGTGGGTATGGTGCAAAAAACTAAACAAGAGGTGATACAACTTACTATGTGCTCCATATTGGGCGGCCATGACTTATCGTCTATGGATCTATAGGTGTAATAGCGACTGTTCATACGAATAATAACTGCAACATCGACACCATCTTCTTGTCCGAGCTCATAGCACTTGTTGATAACTGTTTCTCTCCTCCGGCTTGAGTTCTGTCTCTTTTGTTTCAAGGTGCGATTAGCCATGATGCAAAGAAACAGTCGAGGTAATCATCTAGTGGCTAGAAAGCTTATATGTATAGCTGTTTCTCAATATACAACAGAATCGCTTATCACATGCAAAAAGAGGTAAAATGACAGCGAACATGAGGGGTTCAAAGTGTTCAAGAGTGGCCAAGGAATACGATTTATGCAAAAATAAACCTCATATTCTGCGATCCGAGAACCTTCATGCTTCAGCAAATGTGCTTGGAGGTTGGGTCGCTTTTTGCAAAAGTTATATATAGAAGTGCCAAGCTGCCAACTATAACTAACTGTGTGGCGGTCTTATGTACCTCGGAAATACTTGCAGGGATCAAATTCGTAATGGCTTTTGCCCATTACGATTCTTGACCCCCCCAGTCCCGCACCGTCCCCTCCATCTTGACCTTTTCTGTCGCTTCGCCCTCTGTCCACCGCGTACATGCCATTTCCTCGTTGACCATCTCTTTCCCCACTCATGACCTTCAAAACAGCCGATCCAAGAGACATATTAATTTGATGGCTCGTCCAGATCTAGACGACGATTCAGAGCTGAATATTTTGGACACGTCAGACGTTGACAAGGTCTAGCATCATCCACTTCTTCCATTTCCTTCGAACGTAGCATTGCTGACAGCCTCTCAGGCGGTTAAGTCTGTGGTCCGATGGCTACGGAATGAGAACACTACCCGATACTTTGAAAAACACCCAGTCGCTCGTGACGCAATCGTGACAGCAGTCCGAGAGGTAGCGCACTCGACAGCGCTTGCCACTCCCATCTCGACACCTTATAATCCACACACATCTATTGACCAGGCTCTGACACCTCTCTCGTCACCGTCTATCGCACACGAGGAGTCTGATCCTGGCGACCAGACTTCTACCCTTCTCCTACCTCTGCACATTGCACAGACGGAAAGGGTTGACTTGAATGACTCGACCGACCTACGCAAGCTCTCTCGAGAGGCTTCCGATCAGACCTCTCCAGCCGCTCAACAAGAGCTCGAGAACGGAAGCCAACCCCCATACTGCTCATCTATCGAACAAGGAGACACACTAGACAGCGAGCATGCGACCAATGATTCTCAGCATTCTGCGAGCCTCGAGGTCTCCACTCCGGCTGAACATAACGATGTCAGTGATAATGATGCTCATCCTAATGGCCTGCCATCTACGCAGACCCCTACGTCTTTAGTACAATATCGATCGAACACTGCACGATGCCAGCCCCGAAAACGCAAACACAACTTCGAGGACTGTAGTAAGTTTAAACAGGCCCGTATTGAGGTTACAGACACAACAGATGCAGAGCTCGGGGACAAAAGCCTTGAATGCTCTAAGCAAATTATATCCCAGCCTGTTCCTATCAGGGACGAGCAGTTCGGCCAACATCCTGAGATGTTAGAAGGCGCCCAGGACACCCAGCTCTCAATAGCTATCACACCGCCAGCACTGCCGGAGGCGGCTGTTACATCACGGCATTCATCCGAACCGCCGAGCGCGGCTGAGCCGCCAGAGGGACAAAGCGATAGGTTCACGGAGCTTCCAGCGGACCTACGCGCAAAATTACGTATGATTGGGGATGAATCAACACTCGCAACTATTATGGACTACATGAAGTACACAGCGAACCCACCTCCCTCTGCAGATAATTGCGCAGATACTTTAGAAGAATATCCAGGTCCTGACACTACCTCGGATCAAAGGTTCAGGGTCCTCAGAAACCGCATCGTTCGAGGTGAGGCGGAGGAAGATATTGTGAAGTATTTGAGAATAAACATCCGCATCTCGAAGCTATTTGCCCTAGCGGAGCTGAGTGTCAGGTACAGTGAGGAAAAAGACGCTAGGAGTGCTGTGCCTAAGAAGAGACGGAAAAAGGAATTGCCTGGGTTGTCGCCGAAAAATCGCTTTACTGACCTACTCTTCCCCGAAATAGGCAAGATCGAGGGGAAAAAAGAGAGGAACAAGGCGCGAAAGGAAGCTAAGGGAACATTTAGTTATTGGATAACCTTGGGAGAGCCGCTGGCGGAAATGGCACAGCGATTTGGCAGTCTCATTCTACTTATCCTGCCTGAGAATCTGACGATGTCGGAGTAAGTTGTTCTTGCTTGAATACTAGTAAGTCTCGCTACCTTTTCGGGCTAATTATGATTTAGCCTTCATCACCTCGACCGACCTCGGATTCAGGATGTCGTAGATTACGTCGACTTGATTCGCCCAGGTTTGAAGAAAGAACTTATAAATCTGTCCGGCGTCCTCCTACAGATAGTAGACACTAGCCACCCTGCACAACGGCAACTGTTCGACATATTAACATCTAACTTATTATCAGAGAGTAGAATTAGACAACCGGAAGAACTGCTACAGTTCGCTAATCACCCGTCCAAGTCAGACCTAGCCCAAGCGGTGGCTAGCCCTTCATTTGATCAGCCGTACGCTAATAACCAGTTATCGCATCCCCAAAGGATCGTGAAGTCATTAGAAGCTATACATCTAGACTGTTCTTTTGAAAACTCTCAGTGGCAACCTTCTAGCGCTGGCATTGAGGACGAATATTCACTCAACGTTGAACTAGATTTCAATGAGTACTCACTCCCCTTAGCATCTCTTGGGAATTCTGATGAGCAGTCCACCAGGTATATGGCGGGTCAATTTTATTCCCAGGACGGTGATTGGCGTGAACAGTCGTATTTCAGTGATCACGAGCCAGAATTTCT
>Ga0209512_1005130_pt1 | contig 11033 bp, 3 predicted proteins | sample frozenSSSSmetaG_FD_184142 | JGI IMG/M metagenome (GOLD analysis project Ga0209512, IMG submission 184142) | Glacier valley bacterial and archeal communities from Borup Fiord, Nunavut, Canada, to study Microbial Dark Matter (Phase II) -... | ecosystem: Environmental > Aquatic > Freshwater > Ice >... | reverse complement strand
TCCGTCCGAGCAGCGGCTTTGCTGATTACACCATGATGCTCGGTATTCCGGGTGATGTAGGCGTGGCGGGCGATCGGGACGGCAACGGCATCAGCAGCCCTGGTGTGTTCCGCCCGGACATCGTGACGTTCTATTTATCCGATCAAGTGGTGAACGGCTCGGTGTTCGGTGATCACACGGTGACGCTCGGCTACGCGGGCGATATGCCATTCGCAGGCGATTAGACAGCGCAGGGTCACGACGGCGTAGGCGTGTTTCGTCCGACCAGCGGGCTGATCTACCTGAAGAACGCGCTCACCACTGGTTTTGCCGATGTTAACATCGTGTACGGAATCCCGAATGACATCCCGGTCGCCGTACATTGGGGGATCAGCAGTCCTGCGCCACACAACTCGGTCATCGTGCCGAACACGGCAATTCCAGCAACTGCGACAGTGACACTCACCACGCCGCACATTACGGTTACGCCGCAAGGAAGCTACGACGGCTAAACGCCTCTTACAATTTATCGCCTGATACGGAACGCGCTGTATCAGGCACTTTTGTTTTTTGGAAAAGCGATAAAACGTACTGGGGTTTTCCGCCTGACAAGCGCCTTTACGCAAGGTGAGTTACTTTATACAGAGAACATTTTGGCGAGCGTGCTTAAGACAGAGCCTCTAACACGCCTGAGAGGAGCAATAGTTCGTTACAACAGGGACCTCACACGCGCGGAAGTACCCCTTCCCTCTTTGTGGGGGAAAGGGCAGGGGAGGGGGGGAACCTTCAGCAATCAATCCCCTCCCTATTACGGTGCAACATTTTACTGTGCTGCTGGCTTCAGGAGCGCGCTGTCCGGTACGCCGTACACATCGGAGCGCACCCACAGAACGATCCGATCGGTGACGGCTGGCTCAGTGCGTGTTTCGCGATCATAAGCCCACGCGAATATATCCCAGGCGGCCATTGTCGAGCGATCCCAGGTGCGATATACCGCGAACGGCTCGCCCACATAGGCCGCGCCCAGCTGCGGCTGCGCATTCGTTTTCGGCGCGATGATTGCGGGGCCGTTGAGCGCTGCACTGGTTTCAGTGACAAACGTCGTTTTTGTGTAATTGCGGATCATCCAGGCCACCGCACCGTCGTCCGGCCAGGCGACGCTCAGCGGCATATCATAGGGCATTCCACTGGCGCGCAAGGATGTATCGAGCAGCGCTTGATTGAGCACCGTCAAGTTTTGCGAAACTGGATGCGGTCGCCATAATTCGCGCGAGTCGTCGGCGTTGGTGACTGACGCGCGCCAGCCGCTGCCCAGGCTGTATACGCCCAGAAACATCAGAAAGCCGATGCCTAAGCCATGCCAGGCTGCCCGCGATCCCCAGATGCTGCCCACCAAAAAGTACAAAATTACCAGCAGCACTAGCGTCATGAACACTAATAGGATTCGGAAGGGTTGATCGATTGTCGGGATTACAGCGGGCACGGTGGACAGCGCAGCGCGTGACACGTACAGCAGGTTGATCCCCATAATGCTCAGCGTTGCGACCACGCCAACGCCATTTAAGAGCGGTCCCCAGATCGGCACTTGCCAAAACTGATCCTGCACAGGCGCTAAAATGCGCTCTAAAGCGATCGCGGACAGCCCGGCCAATGGCAGCGTCAACCACAGCGCATGTTCCGCGCCCGCGCCCGGATAAACGACGCTCACCACAATTGCCACGATCAGCCACCCGATCAAGCCGCGCTGTACGAAGCCGCTGTCCTCCCGTAGCGTGAGCCATGCCCCGATCAAGCCGAACAGCCAGAATACCGGCTCGTAAAAGAGTGACGTGATCAGCGGATAGGCGGTCAGGTTGAAAGCCGGGCGGTACACAAAGCCTTGCAAGCCACGTGACACCACATCGCCCAACGCGCCCACGCCGTCAATGTGCAGTAAAAAGACGCTGCCGACAATGCCGAGCACGATCACGCTGATCGCTAATCCGCGCAGCCACGGCCAGCCGCTGATCGTTTCGCGCACACGCTGCCGAATACTGTGATCGGGATCGTCGGTAGTGAGCAGCGCAAACAGCAGGCCGCCGCCCAACATGAGCACCACCAAAAAGCCTGCGCTCTCCGATGCCAGCAGCATGATCGCCACGCACGCCGACGCTGCTAATGCCCACAGCATACGCCGCGTCTCCGCAAAGCGTCCGACAAACCACAACGCGCCCAAAGCCAGCGCGATCGTCCAGACTGCGCCGCTCATGGTGCGCGAAGCCGTCAGCAGCACAGGTGACAACGCCAACATGCCCGACACCAGCAGCGCGCCCGTTTGCCCGATCCAGCGCCGGAACAGGTACGGCAGCATCACGATCAGGACACCGACGAGCGCCGTTGCCAGCCGCGCAGTCAGGTTGTTGGAGCCGCCGATCGCCATGATCAGCGTGTTGGCCGCGAACATCAGCGGCGCGTGTGGAATCAGCGCCGAGCCTGCCGCGTTGGGCGTAATCACGCGAAACACGCTGAGCGCTTCGTGCGCTTCGCTGTCGTTCAAAACGATCGTGCCGAGCTGAATCAAGCGCAAGCCGAGTGCCACCATCAGGAACACTGCGTATAACACCTGATAAATAGACAGCGTGAAGCGGAACGGCACAGCCTGTTCGATCAGTTCGGCTGATCCAGTTTGGGCAGCATCCGTTACGGGCCGCGCCTGATCCATGTAAGCCGCGTCCGATAAATCGACAGGGTCGATCGGCTGGATGGACGCGGGATTGATTTCGTAAGAAGTGCTCAACTTATTGCTCCGGAGGGGTATTGGCGGCGATTGTACCCGCATTCAGCGTATCAGTGGCATAGACGGCTGACTCACCACTGCGACATATGGGCGTCAGGTTGTCAAATTTGCTCAGGCCACCGTTGGCATCGTACAGGTTGTGCTCGGTCGGTCCGACGTAAATGTACGTCACATGGTACTTCTTGATGATCTGCTGCGCTTCGACCAGGTCAAGCGTATTATACAGCTTCGCTTCATCTTGCACGCGCGTCCCATGAATGGCATCATAGGTACTGCCGCGCCATTGACTCTCGTGGTTTGACCAGCCCATGATCGTTGGAATGCCGCTCAACACGCTGACGCGCCCATACTGCGCGTTATAGGACATTGGCTCGATCATACCTTCTGCAACGACCGCCATATCGCCTTTGACCAAATTGCTCAGGCAGGTAATCACGGTGTAATCATCCGCGCCGGATGCCAGTGTACGCCCACCATCCAGAGTGAGCGCCGTCACCGTGCCGTTGGCGTGACCGCCATCCATGATAGCGCGTGAGTCGATTGCCAGTGGTAAATAAATCATGCCAGCGCCGATCAGGATCACCGCAGCAGCGCTGAACGCCAACCGCACGCCACGCGATACGCGAAGCTGTGGCAAAGCCTCCGCTATCGGATCGGCCAATACAGACCATACCGCGTAAGCGCTGGCGATGCTCCACACTGCCCATGCTTGATAATACAGCTTGAATACGGTATTCATGCGGTTGCTGAATACATCTCGCAGATACACGAAATCCGGCGTCAGGACGAGCACCGCACCTGCGCCGATCAACATCAGCACGAATGCCGTAGCAGGCGAATAGGTGATCAGGTTGCGGGTAGGTATACCATCCGCATTGCGCGGCTCACGCACGAACAAACGCCCGATCACGCCGAACACCAACGCCAGCAAAAAGCCTTCGGTCACCGCGCCGAGTAAGCGCCGTCCGAGCACCGTCGGCAGCACACCGAGCACGCCGCCCGATCCATCCACGATTGAAAACACCGCTGCTCGAATATCCGGGCTGATCCAGGCGATCAAGGTGGTGGCGACCAACAGAAAGGCCAGCAACCCGGCGCTGTACAGGATGATCTCACGCGCCAATCGGGTGTTGAACGTGCCGCGCCCGCGCCATGCCTCGACTGCCACGTACACGGCCAGGATCACCGCAAAAATGCCAAAAAACAAAAAGAACTGCTGCGGACGCGTTGCCCAAATGACGCTTGGCAATGGGCCGCCCGCCTGTGAGCGAAAGCTGATGAAGAACGGCGAATACAAAATGCCGGTTAGCAGCGCCACTAATCCGCCAAATCCGGCAATGCCGCCAAAATCTTCGCGCGTCAGCCGCCCCGTGCCGTTTCGCAATAATCGGCGCAGCGCTTCCGACGCGACCAACAGCACGATGAACGAGGCATCCCACGAGTTGAGAAAGGCCAGCCCACCGATGCATACCACGTAGATCAGGAATTCCCATGGATGTGCGCCGCGTTTGGTCAGCACCAGATTGAGCATCAGCGTGAGCGCCAACAGTACAAACGGCAGTGATAAAACGTGCGGGTGAACATCCGATAACACCCAACTGAAAGCGGGTATTTCATCGATGATCTCGATCGGCACATTCTGAATGTCACGATCGCGCACAACGCGACTCCAGGCAAACCACCACCAGTAACATTTTGGCGGTATTTGTCCAGTTTGCGGACAGGTAGTGGGGCCGACAATATCGCGCTCTTTGACATCCATCATTTGAAAGTAGCTATCGGGCAGCGCTTTCGTCTGATACGGCACTTCAATTAACGCCGGTCCCAGGTTGCCCATCAAGGCCAGCATCACCATTGCCAATAAGCCTACCGCATACGGTGACCAGCGTAATCGACGCTTCTCCGGCGGAAGTTCGGCTAAGCGCGCGGCCACCAATTCGTAGCCAATGCCGAACGCGCCCGTACAGGTCAGCGCGAATAACAGCGCCGCCGATAAGTTGAAAGCCATTCCATTTGTGACGCCGCTCAGGTTAGCGAGCGCAGCGATCATGATATAGCCAAAGTGATAGTAGCTGATCGCGTAGCCGCTCATCCACATATCATTCGGTGGAAAGCTCAGGCTGCGCCGCGTCGCTGCCAGAAAACCCATCTCCATCGGCTTCTCAGTGCCTGTCACATCCGGGTTGAGCGCGCGTATCAGTGCCCAACTCGCGAACGCTGCCACGAAGATCAATTCAGTGGCGATGATCAGCCGGTAGTTGGCGCGCAGCCACGGGATGATCGGCTCACGGTCGCGCCACGTCGCATAGCTGATAATGCTCAACACCAACAACCCGATCGCGACGAGCGCTGTATTGCCCGCGTCGTTGCGCAGCAAGCCGAGCACGTTCAACAGCCAGAACGGGTACGCGACAAGAATAATGCCAGCGGTGCGCGCCAATGCGTAACCACGTCCCGGCAGCCCACGCATCAACCGGAAGGTCAGCGGGAACACTGCGATCCCGGCAAGCGCTGTCAGCAGCCACCAACTGAACAGCGCACCCCCTTCGCGGCCTAACCAATCAACGATAGAACTTAGCATAATCGCCCTTTAATTTGCTGCTCATTTGCTGCTTTTGCCACTTCCAATTACAAGCCTTCTCTTGACCCCCTTCCCCTGTAATCGGGGAAAGGGTTGGGGTTAGGGGTCTTTGCCTTACTGCGTATTGCTCACCTGCGCCATGTTCAGCCGATTCGCGGGCAGCACATGATAAACGCGCGTGCCATTGTCGCTATACACCACGTTGAGCAGATGCTGCGTGACCATCTGATCGAATTTGGCAAGCCCCGCCGGACTGTAATCGGTGCGTTCCAAACCGCCAACGATGATGTACTGCACGTTGTAGAAACTGAGCAGTTGCTGCGCCGTCTGAACGTCCAGCGTGTTATACATGGCGGCCACGTTACCCACCCGTCCCCAGATGAACGTCGGCAGCGGATCAAGCGAGCGCTGTTGCGACTGGTGGAAGCGCCAGCCGAGCACAGTAGGCAGCCCCGTATACATCGTGATGCGGCTTCCCAACCGATATTCCGGCTCTTGCGCTTCAAGGATCACGGGCGAGCCGCTGATGTTGTCTTGCAACCAACGGATCATCTTGTAATCGTCGATCAACGGGATCGGCGTCGTGCCATATCCGTAAACGGCGCTCTTCATGTATTCCATGCCATCCAGCGTATGCGGCGCTTGGGGTGCCATCCGCATTGCGATTTTGCCCTGCGTCGCCATGATCGGGAACAATCCGGCGATGCTCAACAATACCGCCATGACCGCCAGCCATGGTGAGCGCAAACTGGCGTGCCAGCGCTCCGAAGCGCGCACCAGCCATGCCAGCGCCACCCCGCCCGCGATCGCGAACAGCAGCCATGCCTGGGTATACAGTTTGAAGATCGTGTTTTGCCGTCCGCTGTCGTTTTGTAGCGTGACCATTTCAGTTGCAAACGTCAGCGCAATGGCAAGGATCGTAATTGCAAGCACTGCCCGCATTTCGCGGCTCTGATTCGGTAAGAAGAACAGGATCGCCGCCCACACGAGCATCGGCAAACAAATGATCGCCACTGGATAAGGCGGATTGAAAATCCATGCTTGCACCGATGGTACGGCAAACACGAACGTAATCGCCAGCGTCACGCCGATCGCGCCCGCGATCAGCAGCGCCGCGCCTGCATTGCGCAGCACATCGCGCACATAGGTTCGGCGCAAGACGCGCGCCGTCTGCCAGATCAGCAGTGAGAGCAGCAGAAAGATGAACACGCCGTGAATATCCAGATACGCCCAGATCGGCGTTTTCTGCCCCAAAAAGGGATCGACACTGCTGTACGCCGTTGCGAAATAGGTACGGAAGGGTATCGTCGCGATCTGTTGAACGGCGAAAAATAAGCCGATCTGCGCCAGCCACCCCAACAGTGGACGGCGCGTGACATGCCGAATGCCCTGCCCAAATCGCAGATAAGCCGCGAACGTCAGGCCAAGAATGGCAAGCACCATGTACACCGGCCAATCCCAGGTGTTAGTCGCGTACATCAAGCCAATTGTGATTCCGCCAATAACCGTCGATACGATCACGCTGAACAGGGTACGCTTGATCACACCTGCGTCTAGAATCTCCGCCAGCAGCCAACCGATCGCCAACATTTCCAGCGGCATATCCATCATGTGCGCGTGCATATCGGCAAAGACGTAGGTGAAGGCCGGGAATTCCGTGATCTCACTGCTTGCGTTGGGGATTTCGCCGATCACGCTGCGCGGCCCCCAGAACCAGCGATCCGGTCCAACGGGCAAATAGCCCTGGCTGAGTGAGCTGCTCAGCCCACGTCCCACGCTGCTCACCCAACGGCCAAAATCGCTGAGGTTCGCCGTGATGCCACTGAGCGGGCTAGCATTTTGGGATTGCTTGAGCAGTTCATTATTTTCTTCAGGTGACGGCGCGCGTCCGTTTTTGGTGACGAACTGGTTGACCGCTGCCGCATACGGATCATTGACAGGTGCGCTGTAACCGCCAGCACTTGCAATACCCGTCAGCAGCACGCGCGGCGTATCCAGATTGCCGACGATCACGCATAACGCCATTGCTGCGATCCCTGCCACATACGGGCTGCCCGCTGGCGCACGCAATGCCCAACGGCGGCGCGCGATGAATGGCGCAGCCGGATCGCTATCGCCCTCGTCACGCGGCATGACCAGCCGTGAAGCGACCACGTTGTACGCGATGGAGAACGCGCCGATCCCCGTGAATGCATACAGCATCGGCAGGATCAGGTTGTAAGCGACTGCTGGCACGACGCCCAACAGCTTGACAGGCGTGGCGACCAATACAAAGCCAAAGTAGTAGTAGTTCATGAAACCGCCTGAATACCACGGATCATAGGGCGGGAAGACGGTACTGCGCAAAACTGCATTGAAGTACGCAAAATCCATCGGCTTTTCACCGCCGAGCGTTTGCGCCCACAAGTCCGGGTTGCCGAGCCGCACCAGCAAGAAGCCGATGAACAGCGCCAGCGTAATGCCTTCCACGATCAGCATATGCCGCCAGTGACTGCGCATGTAGGTCAGCAGTTCGGCGCGGCGGCGGACAGCAAAGTAGGTGCTGAAAGCTGCCAACAACAGCATGGCGAACGCAATACCCGGTGCTGACCAGGTGAGAAAGCGCAGCGTGCCACCCGTCCACACAAACCACGCGACCAACAGCAGTCCGGCGATCTTGCTGAGTGGATAGCCGCGATCGGGCAACCCTGGCAAGATTGCGAACAACAGCGGCCATGCGATCAAGCCGAGCAGCATCAGCGTCAGATACCAGATCAGCACGGTTGCCAACGGTGACGAGTTCACCAGCGAGTTCAGGTTGAACAAATCCGACCAGGTGCCACCGCTCTGCTGAATGCTCGCCAGCTCAGGGGACATCATGAATCCGCTCGGCGCGGCATTGGCGGTGTACGTCGGCCACGAAATCTTATTGGCGAGCGTCGTTGAGTCATAGCTGCCGGGCGTGATCGCGGTTACATCGGTGATGTTCGTGCCATTCAGCACAGCGGCCACCGCTTTTGAGTTGTACTGCGCATTCTTTTTGAGTACGTACACCGCCGGATGATCGTAGACAGTGAACGCTTCTTCGGATTGCCACCATTCTTTCATGAACGACGGCCAATTATAAGTGGGCAGCGCTTCATCGGGAATGCTGAACGGCCCGATATTGATATACGATGTGAAAACTTTGACCACATCGTAGCCTAACTGTCCGGCAAACAATGCCCGATAGTAGTTGGTGGTCATCGGGAAACGTGCCGGATCGCGCGGCTCCGAGTCGTAAAAGCGATTGCTGCTGATCGTCAGGTAGTCGGATTTATCAAGTCCGTCCTGCATGTACTTGATTTTGGCGGGCGTATCATCGGCGGCCATGTACAGACCGTCATTGCTCGGCACGGTGTAATAACCCGCATTGAACGGTTCAAGCCCGTTGCAATTGCTGTAATCGCGCAGTCCGCTCGGTGTATTATCGGTCAGCTCGATGCTCGCAGGCAGTGGGCAAACCTTGTACGGGACTGCATCATCCCAACCACCCTCAACGCCAACGCTGGTACCTGTTAGTTGAACAGGGCTGTCATCGGCGTACAACTGGATATTGATCTGCTGAGCGGCGGACAACGTGACGGGTTTATCCAGCGTGATCGTGTACGGATTGCCGAGCGGTGAACTATTGATCTGAGTGAAATCGGCGCGCACCTGCCCTTGTGCCAGCGGCTGATTGGTGATGCTGTCGAACACTTTAGCGTGCAGCGTGCCGCCCTGTCCGCTGCTGAGTGCGTGGGTGATGTTCAGCGTGGAGAAAGTGCCGCCCACTTCCGACGTTTGTTGCAGGATCAAGGGCGTGGTCGCATCGATGGGCGCAACCCCACCGTAGGGCATATTGAGCAGCCACGATTTGCCGTCGGCGGTGCTAATCGTTGCGGATACGGAGGCTGGAACGTTGCGCGCGAACCATTGCGACGCCTCAACACGCGTTAGCAAGCGTGCGTGAATCTGCGCGAAGCCATTGCCCCACAGGATGCTGAAGCCGGTCACAAAGATCAGCACGGCGGACGCTGCCACCAACCCAACGCGCCGCACTGAAGCCGGATGCGTGATCGTCCAGGAACGCCCGCGCTTGACCATCTCGACCAGCATCCACGCGCCGAGCAAGATCAGCGCCGGATACATCGGCATGAAGTAGCGCATGGTGGCGACCCAGTTGCGCCCAAAATAGGCGAAGTACACGAAAATCCAGGCGACGAGCAAGGCGTGGCGTGTCCACAATTTGCGCGCCCGGATCACTTGCACCATTGCCCAAATCCAAGCGCCCCACGCCACTAAGCCGAGCGGAATGCCCATTCCCCACTCGACAATGTTGCGCCACGCGAACAAATACGGCGCGCGGTCGATCCACTGATAGTTCGGCGGGCCGTCGTAATGGCCGCTCGTGAAATATTGCGCCTGACTCAATTGATACAAAAAGTCGCGGTACGGCACAATCCCAAAGATACTGGGGCCGGTGAACGCGTGCGGGTTGGTCACGCGAAACACGATCAACGTGGCCGCGCCCGCGATCAACAGTCCGATGATCGCGCGTGAGAAAATTCGCCCGCGCTCTGACCAGGGGATCGTCACATCGAACAGCGGCATACTATAAATGATCGCGGCCAGCACGATCAGCCCGGCCAGCGGCGCTACGTTGATCCGGCACGCGATCGCTGCGCCGAGTGCTGCGCCAAAGCCGAGATAATCCTGCCAGCGGCTGCGATCCAGCACGCGCACTGCGCAATAAATGGCGATCGACAGCGGTAAGTTGGTCACCGCGTCCATCGTCCAGAAGTGCGACAACTGGATCGGCAGCACAGCCACTGAATACAACAGCGCCGCCAGCAAACCCGTCCAGCGTCCGTACAACCGCCGCCCGATCAGAAAGATGAAAAAGATTGTAAAAATATCGGCAATGGCGGATACCGAACGCCCCACAAAGTGAATGCGATCGTAGGCTGCCCATGTCGGATCACCCGTTGCCTGCGCCACCAACTTTGCGGCGTAATGCACGATGAACAACGGCAGTTCGCCATACACGTAGGTGCCGTGACCGATGTTCGGCGGATACAAATTCGAGCACTCAGAGTCGAAATAGCCGCCAACGCCATTGGTAGCCGGGTAGCGCTGCACACAATCTTGCATATGGGTGGGGCTATCGCCGGGCGTGCTGCCGATTTGCAGACCTACCGCGCCAATTTCGGCGGCAACTCCGGTTAGGAATCGCTCATCCGGGTGTAAATCGGTGAAATCATCCCAATTCTGGCCGACAAAACGCAAATAGCCGCCGAACGCCATGATCGCGATCAGCAGCACTGCCGTGATCAGGCTGTCGCGCGTCAGCCACGCAACAGGGCGACGCTTGCGCTTTTCAGGCACAGCGCCGTTTACAGGACGCTCAGGCATAACGTCGGGCGTAACAGGAGTCGCGTGCTGGTCGTCACGCGCTACGGGTTCGTTCATCATGGGCAATAACTCGCTCGGTTTAATGGGCGGACGGAATTATAGCGCACCCTGTCAAGATCGGTGTGCTGGTTCTGAAAGAACATTACACGCGCTGACGGACGATTCCTCACTGGAAAGCGTTATAATCGATGGAATTGCGAAGCAAATTCAATGAGTACCATGCAGAATCCTACGTACTGCCGCTTGTCGATCATTTTAGCAACAGATGCGCCCAAGGGCGTCATT
>Ga0209512_1005129_pt1 | contig 11037 bp, 8 predicted proteins | sample frozenSSSSmetaG_FD_184142 | JGI IMG/M metagenome (GOLD analysis project Ga0209512, IMG submission 184142) | Glacier valley bacterial and archeal communities from Borup Fiord, Nunavut, Canada, to study Microbial Dark Matter (Phase II) -... | ecosystem: Environmental > Aquatic > Freshwater > Ice >... | reverse complement strand
TTTTTAGTGATCAAATCGGTCTCTTGCGCTTAGTGGGCGGGCGCAAGCAGCTATTTAAATCATAGTAATTTCTGATGCCTTTCCCCGCTTGCACCGCCTGGCCGGCAGGCACCTGAGCCCTTCGGGGGCTTGAAGTGAGGGCTAAAGTCCCCATCTTGCTTGTTTCGCCTGGCGCGCAGTTCGTTGCAGATTTTTCCAGTTCCCACGTTTTTTTAGATTAGGTAAATACCATGAGCTTGATTCCCGTCACCATCCTCACCGGCTTTCTGGGTTCGGGCAAAACCACGCTGCTCAAGCGCATCCTGACCGAGGCCCACGGCCAGAAGATCGCCGTCATCGAGAACGAGTTCGGCGAGGAAAACATCGACAACGAAATCCTGGTCAACGACACGCAGGAAAACATCATCCAGATGAACAACGGCTGCATCTGCTGCTCGATTCGCGAAGACCTGCGCGAAACGCTGCAACTGCTGGCGGCCAAAAAGCGCAAGGGCCTGCTGAACTTTGACCGCGTGGTGATCGAGACCACCGGCCTGGCCGACCCTGGCCCGGTGGCGCAGACCTTTTTCATGGACGAGGAAATCGCCGAGCAGTATTTGCTCGACTCGATCCTGACGCTGGTCGATGCCAAGCATGCACAAACCCAGCTCGATGACCGCCAGGAAGCACGCCGGCAGATCGGTTTTGCCGACCAGATCTTCATCAGCAAGACCGACCTGGTGGCGCAGGATGAGGTGAACGCGCTGATGCACCGCCTCAAGCACATGAACCCGCGCGCGCCGCAAAAAGCCGTGCATTTCGGCGAGGTGGCGATTGCCGATGTGTTCGACCTGCGCGGCTTCAACCTCAACGCCAAGCTCGACATCGACCCCGATTTCCTCAAGGCTGACGAGCCGCACGATCACGACCATGAACACGGCGAGCATTGCGACCATCCGTCGCATGCCAGCGAAGGCCAGGGCCATCACCACCATCACGATGACGACGTCAAAAGCTTTGTGTTCCGCTCGGACAAGCCTTTCAGCCCGGCCAAGCTCGAAGACTTTTTGGGCGCCGTGGTCAATATCTACGGCCCGCGCATGCTGCGCTACAAGGGTGTGCTGAATATGGAAGGCACCGAGCGCAAGGTGATTTTCCAGGGCGTGCATCAACTCATGGGCAGCGACCTCGGGCCGGCTTGGGCCGAGGGCGAGGCGAAAACCAGCAAGATGGTGTTCATCGGCATCGACTTGCCCAAGGATATTTTCGTGCAGGGCCTGGAGCAGTGCCTGGTTTGAGGCAGACTCAGGGCGTACCCCTGAAAAAGAACAAAAAAACAAATGGAGTGTATGAAAACTTCGGTTTCATCCGGATTATTCTTCGATTCGGCATGCTGGTCCGGCGTGCCGTTACAATCGCGCGCCGACCAAAATACCCGGAAATTTGAATCGGGAAGCCAGCCAGTTGGAACTCAGCCCGCCACACGGGTTGAACGCCGCGTCACCGCGGACACTCTGGCAGGAGTTGGCGCAGACACACCAGATCATCTGGAACCAGGAAGGGCCGGGCTGCCGACGGCAGGCTGGCAAAGAAACGGTCCAGGCAGTAATCCGAGGCCGATTCCCAGAGGAGAGATTTAGTGAACACCCCAGAGAAAAAAATCAAAACGTCTGCACAGACTGCGGTCAAACCAGAATCCGCAACGACCGCCCAAACGGGCACTGAAGCTGTGCGGAAAACAGCCAGCCCTGTCGTCAGGTCGGTTCCGAAAGATGGCAAAACTGTCATCAAGGCAAGCGCCTCGCCGGCCGCCGGGGCCGTGCGCATGGACTCCGCGCCGTTGAAGCCCGGACGCAGAAGCTCGGCCCGGACGGCCATCCAGACCCCTACGCCCGCACCGATGGTGCCAACCCACGCGCCCGACGCAGCCAAAGCCAGTTATTCCACCATGACCGAACGCGTAATCGCGCCGCCCGTTCAGGCTGCGGCCCCCAAGGATCCCAAGCTGGCCGACAACTGGAAAACCAAACCTGCAAACCAGCTGACGGACCAGGAAATCAAGGCGATGCCCGATTCCGAGTACATGAACGAAGTGCAACTGGCTTTCTTTCGCCACAAGCTGTCAACGCTCAAGCAGGAAATCCATAACAGTGCAGGCAAGACGACTGAACACCTGCGTGAAGATGCTGCCATCGTGCCCGATCCGGCAGACCGCGCCACCATTGAAGAAGAGCATGCGCTTGAACTGCGCACCCGCGACCGGGAACGCAAGCTGCTCAAGAAAATCGAGCAGTCGATTGCCCGCATTGATTCGGGTGATTACGGCTACTGTGACGAAACCGGCGAAGCCATTGGCGTGGGTCGCCTGATTGCACGCCCTACCGCCAATTTGTCGCTGGAAGCGCAGCAGCGCCGCGAGCTCAAGCAAAAAATGTTCGGGGACTGATTTTTCACTGTCGACGCGACGCTTTCACTGATTGACTGACATGTCCAAAGACGATACTGCCTCCGGCCTGTTATCCAAGCTGGTCAAGTTTGTTCGCAATCCGGCCACCAACTGGACGGAGCTCGATTCTCTTGACGCCTACAAGGATGATTCGGTCAACAAGCAGTTGCTCAAGGAGATGATCGAGCGCAAGCGGCGAAATGATTTTGTCCGCAAGCGTGAATTCGACATGCTGCGTAAGTTGCGCCAACTCGGAGCGCAGGCCGAAATGAGCCTGGATACTGCCAGCAAACCGTCATTTTTTCACAGCAGCATGACCTCCAGTCCTGAGGATCGGGCAACAACGATCAAAAAGATCGATGAAATTGAAGCCCAGATGTCCATGCAGTGGTGGAAAAGCAATAGCCAGGCGAGCTCTGACAACAAGCGCAAACGGCCGTTGCCGCCCGATAGCGGCAAGGAAATGCCGAACGCCTTGCCGGACCGTCTTGCGCCGCCAGCCTATCAGGCCACGATGCCGGCGGGGATGGACTCCATTTCACCAGCCTTTGCACCCGTGCCGGAGCCCATGCTGGACGATCTTCTGGCAGGCTTTCCGCAATGCGCCGTCCAACCCGATGCATCGAGCAGTCCTGATGTCTGGAATGCCAGTGAGCAGGCTTTGAAGCCTGTATCGGCTCCGGCTTTCATGACGGCATCTGCGCAGGATGCGATTGAGCACGACGCTGAACTCGAAGAAGCTGCCATTTTGTTTGCCAATGGCGACGATGCAGGCGCTGAAGCCGTTTTGCTTGAAATACTTGCGCCGGGTGCTCTGCGTGCCGACCATGTGCAGACCTGGCTGACCCTGTTTGACCTGTACCGTGCCACCGGGGAGCAAGACAAGTTCGAGGCGGCGGCAATCGAATTTGCGGAACGTTTTGGTCGCTCTGCCCCGCAGTGGTTTTCCCTGCCCGACATGGTGAAGGCGCTGGTCAAACCGGTTGACAAGGTGATCCACGGGAGCGCTGCCGACTGGATTTGTCCTTCCGTATTGGGGATGCAGACTGTCGGAGCCCTCAATGCAGCCATCGCCCGGGCGGCGATGCCGTGGCGTCTGGACTGGAGCAATCTCAAGTCCATTGATACCGCTGCGCTTGATCCTTTGTACAAGGTGTTCAGCGCCTGGGCAAGCCAGCCCGTCCAACTGCGGTTCATGGGTGATGCACAACTGCAAAAAGTGCTGCTTGATGCCACGCCTTCAGGTGAGCGCGCGGTTGACCAGAAGTGGTGGCTATTGCGCATGGAGTTGCTGCGTGTCATTCATCGGCCTGATGATTTTGAGCTCACGGCGCTTGATTTTTGCGTTACCTACGAGATTTCTCCGCCGGCATGGGCCAGCGCAAGCTGTGATTACAAATCTCTGGACGAAGAGAGCGAGGCGATGGGCCGCTCCACCATCATTGGCGAACCGTCCCGTTCGCCCGTGCAGTCAAGCTTCAACTTGATGGCCATGGACGGAGATGCTGGTCTGGACTACCTGTCGAGCATCCCTGAAAATCACTTTTTGTCGGTGGAACTCTCCGGCCAGATACAGGGCCATGCGGCCGCAGTGCTGGACCGGCTGGAAGCCAGCCTCATGGGTGCCGACATGATGCAGATATCCTGCGCCAAACTGATCCGCGTTGATTTTTCCGCTGCAGGGATGCTGCTCAATTGGGTTTCCGCCCGCCAGGCTGAGAAGCGCTCGGTCGAGTTTTCCGAAGTCAATCGACTGGTGGCGGGTTTCTTCAATGTCATCGGCATCACCGAGTACGCCCGAGTAGTGATTCGCCGTGACTGATTTTGTCGCTGGATCAACACAAGATGCCACGCTAAACCAGCGCTATCGCAAGGCTGTGGAACTTCCCGTATTCAAGTAAACAGGCCTTGCCAGACAGGGTTTGGGCGCTTTGGGCTTCGAGGGTTGCATGGCAAAAAAGCCGTCTAGCGGGATTTTTTTCGTTTCTAAAATAACGTTTTGTAGCTATTTTTTAAAAAATTCAGGCTACCGGTGTCCGGGCAGGTTGAATACCGTGACTCGAAAATGATTGATCAGCGCTCAAACGCAGCAGGAATTTCGCAAAATTTTCCGCAGAATCCGGGCAATCTGCCTTGCTACATTTTTTCTAGCTGTTTCTCCTTATGCCTTATGGGCGACAAGCATTTTTCTTCTGCTTGTTCCTGAAGCTTTTTGCGTATCCATTGCTCGAAATGGTCGCAAGCCCCCAATCCCCCGAAAATCAATTCTTCACACCAGAATACATGTCTCTTATATGCGCCGGATTTTTAAAGTCAAACCTTCAATATGCTCTTCAAGTTATTAATTTAGAACAACTTTAAAGTGGCTTACAGCTTTCACATATTTCTCTAAGTTATTGATTTCATTGAAAGAGTTTGTTTCAAATTCCGATCTAGCAGAGGGTTCCCTGATACAGTGGGAAAATGTGCAGATTAGTGGTGAAAAGTGTTGGGTAGAGGGTTTTAAAAGTGTTTCAAGGTGCGTCATTTCTGGCTCTCGATGCAAAAGGTCGGCTTTCTGTGCCCGCCCGTCATCGCAGTGCGCTGGGCGCAAGTAATTCAAGTCAGTTCACCATCACCAAGCATCCGCATGGCTGTCTCATGATTTTTCCGCAAAGCGAATGGGAAAAATTTCGTGAACGAATTGCTTCCTTGCCCATGCAGGCCCAGTGGTGGAAACGAATTTTTTTGGGCAATGCCATGGATGTTGAGATGGATGCGACGGGCCGCGTCCTGGTTTCGCCTGAATTGCGCAAGACTGCCGGCATCAGCAAGGAGGCTGTTTTGCTTGGCATGGGTAATTATTTCGAGCTCTGGGACGCCGCGACTTATGCGGCGCAGGAAGCTGAGCAGATGAAGGGCGAGATGCCGGACGTCTTTAAAGATTTTTCTTTCTGAAAGTAGATGGTGAAGGGCACATGGATACACCGCACCGTCCTGTTGAACGAAGCCATCGCGGCGCTTCAGGTCAACCCGGACGGTCATTACATCGACGCGACTTTCGGCCGCGGCGGGCACTCACGCCTGTTGCTGTCGCAACTCTCTGCGCACGGACGACTGACTGCCTTCGACAAGGATCTTGACGCTATTGCGGAGGCGCAATCCATCGCTGACCCACGGTTTTCCATCCGTCACCAGGGCTTCATGCATCTTGACCAGATGCCCGAGGCCAGCGTCGCGGGCGTGCTGCTGGATCTGGGCGTGAGTTCGCCCCAGATTGACAATCCGGAACGCGGCTTTTCCTTTCGCAATGAAGGCCCGCTGGACATGCGCATGGACACCACGCGCGGCCAGAGCGTGGCCGAGTGGCTGCAGGACGCATCCATAGAATCCATGACCGAGGTGATTCGGGACTACGGTGAAGAACGCTTTGCCGGACTGGTGGCCAGGGCGATTGACCGGCACCGGCAGGCGCATGGCTTCCTTCAAACCACCGCCGAACTGGCCGACGTCGTGGCCAGCGCGGTCAAGACCCGCGAGCCGGGCAAGGATCCGGCGACGCGCACCTTTCAGGCCTTGCGGATATTCATCAATGCGGAACTTGAAGAACTGCAGCAGGCGCTTCAGGCTTCGCTTAAGGTGCTGCAGCCAGGCGGGCGCCTGGTGGTGATCAGTTTTCATTCGCTTGAAGACCGCATCGTCAAGCAATTCATCGCTGCGCATTCGCGCGAGGTGTATGACCGGCGCGCGCCCTTCGCGGCGCCCAAAATCATGCAACTGAAGTCGCTGGGCCGCACCAAGCCCAGCGAAGAAGAAGTGGCCGGCAACCCGCGCTCGCGCAGCGCCGTGATGCGGGTGGCCGAGCGTACGGGAGAGGCCGCATGAACCGCTTCAAGCGATTTACTGCGAACGGAAAGGGTTTTTCGGAAGTCCTCCGGGAGGGCGTTCAATGGCCCGTCTGAATTTTGTGCTTTTGCTGGCTGTGCTGGTCAGCGCGCTGTATCTGGTGCGAACCCAGTATGAGTCGCGCCGTTTGTATGTAGAGCTTGAAAAGGCCACTTCGCAGAGCCGGAAAATAGCCACTGAGACCGATCGGTTGCAGGTGGAAAAGCGTGCGGAAGCCACGCCTCTGAAAATCGAAAGCCTGGCCAGGGATCGCCTGCAGATGCGCACGACTACCCCTGCCATTACCCAGTACGTCAAGTACAAGTCTGCCGCCGATGTGGCGTCGGCTGCCGGGCAAAAGGCTGAGCATGCGCAGTAAAAGCGTTCTCTACACTTCAAGCCCCTTGCTGGCCAGCAAGACCCCGGTCTGGCGCAGCAAGCTCATTGTGGCCTTGATCGCGCTGGCTTTTACAGGGCTGGCCATCAGGGCTGCCTATATTCAGGTTTATGCCAACGCATTTTTCCAGCGGCAAGGCCAGGTGCGCTTTGCACGGACCCTGGAACTGCCTGCCAATCGGGGCCGTATTCTGGACCGCAATGGGCTGATCCTGGCTTCCAGCGTGCCAGCCTTCAGCATCTGGGCCATCCCTGAAGACGTGAAGGCCAGCCCTGCACAGCATGCCGCGCTGGCCAAATTGCTTGAAATGCCGCTGGCCGAGCTGAACAAGAAATTCAGCGACGAGGACAAGACCTTTGTCTGGGTCAAGCGCCAGCTGGACGCGCCGGTCGCCCGAAAAATCCATGCGCTGGGCATTCCCGGAATTTACCAGCGCGAGGAATACAAGCGCAAATACCCCGAAGGCGAAACCATTGCGCACATCGTCGGTTTTACCAATGTGGAGGACCGGGGGCAAGAAGGCATCGAGTTGACCTTCAACAAGGCGCTTTCCGGCAAGACCGGTTCACGGCGTGTCATCAAGGACCGGCTGGGCCGTGTGGTCGAGGGTGTCGGCGAGCAGGTGCCGCCGGTGGATGGCCAGGACATCCAGCTCAGCGTTGACAGCAAGGTGCAGTTTTTTGCCTACCAGAAGCTGCGCGACGCCGTGATTGCGCGCAAGGCCAAGGCCGGCAGCGTGGTGGTGCTCGACACCATTACCGGCGAGGTGCTGGCGCTGGCCAACTACCCGAGCTATGTGCCCGACAAGCGCCAGAACCTGACTGGCGAGCAATTGCGCAACCGGGCCTTGACCGACACCTTCGAGCCCGGCTCGACGATGAAGCCGATCACGGTCGCCATGGCGCTGGAGGCTGGCCGCATCAAGCCGCAGACCCTGATCGAAACCGGTCCTGGCCGGTTCAGCATTGGCGGCTTCACCATCAGCGACACCCACAACTACGGCACGCTGACCGTCGAGGGCGTGATCCAGAAGTCCAGTAACGTCGGTGCGCTGAAAATCGCACAAAAAATGACACCCCACGAAATGTGGGACACCTACGTCGCCCTCGGCTACGGGCAGAAACCCAAGATCGAGTTTCCGGGTGCTGTGACGGGCCGGCTGCGTCCCTGGAAAACCTGGCGGCCGGTCGAGCAGGCGACCATGGCTTATGGCTACGGATTGTCCGCCTCGCTGTTCCAGATGGCGCACTCCTACACCTCTTTTGCGCATGACGGGGAAATCATTCCGGTCACCATGCTCAAGCGCAGTGAGCCGGCTGTAGGCGTCAAGGTGTTTTCTGCCGAGAATGCGCGCGCGGTGCGCCGCATGCTCCAGATGGCGGCGGCGCCGGGCGGAACGGGCCAGTTGGCACAGACCGTCGGTTATTCGGTGGGCGGCAAGTCGGGCACGGCCCACAAGCAGGTAGGCAAAGGCTATGCCAGCAATAAATACCGCGCCTGGTTTACCGGCATGGCGCCCATCGAATCGCCGCGCATCATCGTCGCGGTCATGATCGACGAGCCCAGCGACGGCAAATATTACGGCGGCCTGGCCGCTGCGCCCGTTTTCAGCGAAGTGGTGCAGCAGACGCTGCGCATGATGGGCGTGCAGCCCGATATGAGCGTCAAGCCGCAAATCGTCACGCAGGCCGTGGAGGAGTCGTTTTGACCGCAATCCAACTCCACACCCCTGAACAGGCTGCCCGCTGGCTGCATGAGCGCGTGACCGGCACGCTTTCAGCTGACAGCCGCAGGGTGGGCAAGTGCGACGGCTTTATTGCCTGGCCGGGTGCGGCCACCGATGGCCGCAAGTACGTCAACGCCGCCCTGGCCGCCGGAGCCAGTGCCTGTCTGGTCGAGCATGCGGGCGCGCAGGCTTACGGGTTCAGTGATGACCGGGTGGCGACTTATGAAGGACTCAAGGCGGCGACCGGTCCGATTGCGGCCGTTTATTTTGGCGTGCCCAGTGAGCAACTGCAGGTGGTGGCGATTACCGGAACCAACGGTAAGACTTCTACCGCCTGGTGGCTGGCGCAAGCGCTGGGCCGGCTGGGCCGCCCCTGCGGCATTGTGGGGACGCTGGGGATTGGCCAGCCCGGTGCGATGGTTTTCAACGGGCTGACCACGCCTGACCCTGTGCTGCTGCAGCAGCAGTTGCGGCGTTTTGCCGATCAAGGTTTTGCGGCCTGTGCGCTGGAAGCCTCCTCGATTGGCCTGGAGGAGCGACGGCTGGAGGGAACACGGATCGAGCTTGCCGTCTTCACCAACTTCACGCAGGACCATCTCGACTACCACGCGTGCATGCCCGACTATTGGCGCGCCAAGCAAATGCTGTTCAGCTGGCCTGGCCTCAAGGTTGCGGTCATCAATATCGACGATGCCAAGGGGCTCGAATTGAATCAGACGCTGGCGCAGACCCCTCTGGATGTCTGGACTTTTTCATGCGCCGGTCCTGCGCGGCTGCAGGCGCAGTCCATTCACCACGGCGCACATGACTTGAGCTTCGATGTGGTCGAAGGTGCCGATCGCCACAAAATTTCAATCTCCATGGTCGGCCTTTACAACGTGTCCAATTTGCTGGGCGTGATGGCATCCCTGCGAGCCATGAAGGTGCCGCTGGTCGACGCCGTCAAGGCCTGCGCCGACCTGTTGCCCGTGCCTGGCCGAACCGAAACCCTGGCGCTGCCGGGCTTGCCTCTGGTCGTCATCGATTACGCGCACACGCCCGATGCGCTTGAGAAAGTGCTGACCGCGCTCAAGCCGGTGGCGCTGAGCCGGGGCGGCCGGCTCTGGTGTGTCTTTGGCTGCGGCGGCGACCGCGATGCCGGCAAACGCCCCCTGATGGCAGCGATGGCGGAAAAAAATGCCGATCAGCTCGTGGTGACCAGCGACAACCCGCGCAGCGAAGACCCGCAGGCCATCATCGCGCAGATGCTGAAGGGCTTGAGCCGCCCGGAGGCCGCGCAGGTCCAGGCTGACCGAGCGGCTGCCATTGCCGATACGCTGCGTCTGGCGCAAGCCCGGGATGTGGTGCTGCTGGCAGGCAAAGGACATGAAAATTATCAGGAAATCAAGGGTGTGAAGTTAGCGTTTTCTGACCGGGATCAGGCCCAAGCCGCTCTGGACGCCCTGGTGGCAACACGAAGTGTGGAGGTGGCTTCATGATGCGCTTGCAGCAAGCCCTGGGCTGGTTGCCGTCGGCCCGGCTGGTCGGTGATGGGCAAATCACACCTTTGCGGGTGCATACCGACACGCGAAGCCTGCAGCCGGGCGACCTGTTTGTGGCGCTCAAGGGCGAGCAGTTCGACGCGCATGCGTTTTTGCCGCAGGCCAGAGCCCAGGGGGCGATTGCGGCCATTGCCCAGCAGGGTCTGCTGGAGGCGGGTTTGCCCGGTCTTGAAGTTACTGATACCAAGCTTGCGCTGGGCCAGCTTGCCGCGGGCTGGCGTTCGCAGTTCAGCCTGCCCTTGATTGCCGTCACGGGCAGCAATGGAAAAACCACGGTTACGCAGATGGTCGCAGCGATTCTGCGGACCTGGAAACAGGAGGCAGCCTTTGCCACCGAAGGCAACCTCAACAATGACATTGGCGTGCCCCTGACGCTGCTGCGCCTGCGCGCTTCGCACCAGGTCGGCGTGGTCGAGCTGGGAATGAACCATCCGGGCGAAATCGCGTATCTGGCGAATTTGACCCGGCCCACGGTGGCGCTGGTCAACAACGCCCAGCGCGAACACCTGGAGTTCATGGAAACGGTGGAAGCGGTCGCCCGCGAAAACGGTTCCGTACTGCAAGCGCTGGATGCACATGGCACGGCCATTTTCCCGGCCGACGATGCCTATAGCGCCGTCTGGCGCCTGCTGGCCGGAAAGCGCCAAGTGCTGACTTTTGCACTCGCCGCACCGGCTGATGTGACGGCCAGCGCGCGTTGGGAAGGCGATGGCTGGCAGGTCAAGGCCCAGACCCCGTCTGGCCCGCTGGCGTTTGACCTGCATATCGCCGGCCGGCACAACGTCAGCAATGCACTGGCAGCCACTGCCTGCGCGCTGGCAGCCGGCGTGCCGCTGGCTTTCATCGCTGCCGGCCTGTCCGCGTTTGTTCCGGTCAAGGGCCGTTCACGCGCGCTGTCTATCCCCGTGCAGGGTCGCCTGTTGACCGTGATTGACGACACCTACAACGCCAATCCCGACTCCATGCAGGCCGCCATCGAGGTGCTGGCCGAATTGCCTGGGCCGCGCCTGCTGGTCATGGGCGACATGGGCGAAGTCGGCGACCAGGGACCGCAGTTTCATGAGGAAGCCGGCCGCAACGCCAG
>Ga0209512_1005123_pt1 | contig 11045 bp, 7 predicted proteins | sample frozenSSSSmetaG_FD_184142 | JGI IMG/M metagenome (GOLD analysis project Ga0209512, IMG submission 184142) | Glacier valley bacterial and archeal communities from Borup Fiord, Nunavut, Canada, to study Microbial Dark Matter (Phase II) -... | ecosystem: Environmental > Aquatic > Freshwater > Ice >... | reverse complement strand
CGCTCAATTTGCGTAACGGCTCCACTTTTCGACGGCTCATTGGCTTACTCACTTTCACGCCACTCTGTTCGCTACAATCCATTCTACAGCACCTTTATGTCGCTACGCGTGCCACTTGACCCACTAGCATTATGCGCGAGATCAGTGCTTGACTTGAATCATCAACAAAATCGTTTGTAGCAAGTGTAACATCAAATGAGCCTGTTATCAGATGATCACGTAAGCCATAAGTAGAATTCACATCTTCAGTTTCTAAAAGAATTTTATACACACTCTGCACTAGCTTTTCCGCCTCACCCAACGTCGTGACGCCGGGCGTGATGCCGATCCAGCAGGGCAGCCTGCACATATCATTCAAATGCAGCACCGAGACGCGATCCGGCAGTGGCTGCGCCCGCCCGATGAGCAGTGCGCCCGTGATCGCCGCTGTGAGCAGGAGGGTCAGCGCGAAGGGGTAGCGTAGGTAGCGCATAGGGTGAGTGTCCTTTCGTCTCGCTGATTATTTTGAGAGCACACTTGTAACACGACGCCTCACGCTCAGGCCGATCATGCCCAAACTCACCAGGATCAACATGCCGCCGCTGATCATCCCGCCGACTGTCAGCGCCAACGGCTGATAGCGCACCTGCACAACGTGATCGCCTGTTGGCACAACGATCGCCATGAGTGCGAGATTGGCGGACAAGATCGGCACGGGCTGACCGTCAAGTGTGGCCTGCCAACCGCCGTCATTCACTTCTGATAGATCGAGGATCGCGGGCGTGGCGCTGCTCGTCTTGATCGTGAACGACTCCGGCGCGTAATCAAGCACCTGCGCGCTGCCAGTATTGCTCGTATCGACAGGCAGCGCCACTTTCGGATCGGCGGTCAGCACCACCGTTTGCCGCAAATCGATATTGGGATCGCCCAAAGCGTTGAGCGCCCCGCTGTCATCCGCCGCGATCCAAGTACGGTATACCAGATGCGCAAATGGGATCGGATCGTCCAGCTTGTGCAGGTTGATCTTGCCGAGCGGATCGCTGCCCGTTGCGATAATCGTGCTTGGGATCGGCAGCGCGTTGTTATCCGTGAACACGTAACGCACGGCCAGCAACTGCCAAAGCCGTCCGGCTGGCAAGCCAAGCAGCTTTTCATAGCGATCCAGCCGCAGCGGACTGATCCCGCGAATGTCCATCAAACCGTAAATGTTGCCGTAATTTTCGAGTATGCCGCGCTGCCCATCCACCCGAAACACGCCATCATGATCGGCTTGCGCGGGTTGTACGATCAGCGGCGTTTTGAGCCGATCGAGCGCTGGCACTGCATCATAATCGGTCAGGATGGTTTGCCGGTTGAACGTGAATAACTCGAACGCCACCAACCCGATCAGCGCGAGGTGCGGCCAATGACCTGTCAAGCGCCCGTTATTAATCAGACTCAGCAGCCCGCCGACGATCAGGCTCAACGTGATCAACATCAGCTTATCCAGTTCCGCGCCGGACTCGGTAAGCTGCCAACGCATGAAGAAGATCAGCGCGACGATCGCCGTAACGCCGAGCGTGCCGCGCAGCACCGTTTGATAACGATCGGGCAGTTTTGCTTGTGTCGCATTTTGGGCTAACGGCATTTGCTGTAATAGATACGAAGCGCCCGATCCGGTTAAAACGGCACTGCACACTGCCACCGTGTACGCCGCGCGTTCCTGCCCACGAAACAAGCTGAAGCCTGGGATCAGCAGGTAGAAAATATCGTAGATAATCGTGTTGTGGCCGAAGCTCAGGCCAAGCGCAATGGCCGCACAGCCGCACCAAAACAATGCGCCGCTCACCCGTCGCCACACTGCCAACAGTGCCAGCGCCAACCCGACCACGCCAAAGTACAGCGGTGACCATACGCTGACAATGCCGGGCACGATGAACTGCGCAATATCGTACAGCGGAAAACCGTTACCCTGCGAGTCGAACGTAAAATTGGCATTACGCGCCGTCTGATGGCTGAACACCCAACCCGGTAACAACTGCACTGCCGCCAATCCACCGCCGATCGCGCCAAACGTGATCAACGCCGCCGCGAATGTGCGCCATGAATATTTTTGCTGCCAACTTCGATACGCGAGATAGGCACAGCTTACATAAATTGCTTGCAAGCTGGTTTGTGGATGTCCAGCATGTAATGAGATGCCGAGCGCTGCGCCTGCCGCCACAATCCAACGCCAATCCAAACGATCAGCGCGCATGGCTTCATGCAAAGCGAGCAGCATCAAGGGCAGCCAGATGCCTGCTTCCAGCACCGCCAATTGCAGCGGCGGGTAACCCGTCAGGTAACCGCCATAGCCAAAAATGAGCGCCCCGATCAACGCGCCCGCACACCCTGCGCGCAAGTCCGCTGTGAGCAACCGCCGGAGCAATGCATACATGAACAATGTGCCGAGCAGCACATGCGCCGCCATTTCCAGTTGCAGCGCGTTGTACATGCTCCCTGCGGTGGGCTTGGTTAACCCATTGACGAGCATCAGCGTGATCAGGCGCGGCGGATAAAATACGGCGGACTGCGTATCCGCCAAAAATGGGTGACCGCTGTTGTTATACGGATTCCAAATGGGCAGTTGTCCCGCGCCCAAACGCTGCGCCTGATAGACTGCCCACGCCACGAATTGACCGCTGAAATCGCCTTCTTTCAGCGACAATTGATTTGCAGCGTTAGGCGTGAATATTCGCCAGAAAAAGAGCAGCCACAGCGTGATCAGCAGCAGCACGCACAACAAATCAAGCGGAACACGACGGTTGACGATTTTAATCATAAGCGTTTACTGAATTGCATCATTGAACGACAATCGGTGTGCTCAAAATCAACGTGTCACCGCCTGCGCTGACCGATAGCCGCGAATCATCCGCACGATACAAGCCGATCGCGATCTGATACGTACCGGCGGGTGCGTCAGCCTTCAGCGGGATGTCGTGCGGATCGTTGAATGCGCGCCCGATCGCCCAAACCGACGTTGGATAATCATTGTTGAGGGGTGGCGCGTCGCTTTGTCCGATCAAGACGTGATCGCTGCGTTCAAGGTGGACGAACACCGTAAAATCTTCGTTGATCGTTGTCAGCGCTTCCCAATTCAGCGTCAGGTGCAGCGTCGATCCAGCTTTGAGCGTGTTTGTGTCCAGCGTGTAGCCGTTCAGCCGGATAGCGCCGCCGAATTGCGCCATTTGCCGGATCGCGGGCTGCGCTGCTGAATCAAGCGGATCGACTAATGCGCCGCCGCGTACCGTGACCGACTGCGCGCCGCTGGTCGCTTCTCTGAGATAAGTCTTGCTGGCAAACTCCCACCAGCCAAACTCGATGTAGGGTTGGCAGGGCGTCTGTAGCGTCTGCATAGCCGCATGTGCTGCGATCGGGATCGCATACGAGTCGGCGTACAGCGCGTCAGTTTGCCATTGCGAGGTTGGTAAATTGCCACCACCGGGGTACGAGTCGAGCTTGCCGATCACATTTTTATGACAATCGTAGGCGGTCAGGAACAAACTCAGATTGCGCGGATCGGGCGTGCCTTGATAGTACAGCGTCACTGGCAATGCATCTCCCGGTGCAGCGCTCCCAACTTTGTAACCGCGCACGGTAATCTGATCGAAGTGTACCGCGATTTTGTGCGCTTCATTCGGCACGGCGGCAATCATTGGGGGTGACATGTAGGCACGGCTGATGATCGTTAATGGCGCAAGCCCAGCCATGAAGATCAGCGGCACGATTGCCAGTTTTGCGAATAGTGGGCGCACATTACCCCAACCGAAAGCGCTTAAAATGGCGAGCGCAGGCAGTGCCGGAAACAGCAAACGGCCTTGTGTACCGGGCGTGAGCCGTGTCCAGTTGATCAGGCTGACGGTCACGATCAACAGCAGCACGCCTAATATCCCAAACGCCAGCAGCCGATCCCAACGTTTGGCACGGATCACGCGTACTGTGCCGATCACACCACCGATCAACGCCAACGCGGTGAGCACATCCATCAGCACCAAAAACGCATCCGGCGTGATCACGTTCAGCCAACCGAACAAACCCCACGAACTGATCCGTAAGCCTTGCATTTCCGCCAGCATGGTTTGCAGCGTATACGGCGCAGTGCGCGGATCGACAAGCTGCATCATCACGCCGAGTCCGGTCAGGTCGCTGTACAGTTGCAGATTGCGCACGTACCACCATGCGGCGATCACGCTGAAGCCGATCGTGATGATCACGCCATCTACGAGCGTTTGGCGCAGCGTGCTTTGGCGTTTGATCAGCCGAATCAGCAGCGCCGTACCCGCAATCCCGTACAGCGTCAGACCGCTCAATTTGCTGAGCGCGCTCAACGCAAGCACCACGCTCAGCAGCACTATCTCGCGCCGCCTATGCTGAGCGGGTGGTGATAGAATCAGGCGCATGATCAGCCATAAAGCGGTTGCGCTGAGCGCCGTCACCAGCGTATCGTTATTGATGCTGGCATGGATGAACAAAAACATCGGGTTGAACGCCACAAATGCCGCTGCGATCAATGCCAGCGTATTATTCAATAACACAAAATGTGCGGTCTGCGCGATACAGAAGATCGTCCACGCGCCGAAAGCCACGCTCAGCAGCCGGATCAGATGAACAGCCAGCGGCACCCCCCGCCACGGAAACGACTCGGCGCGCGTGTGAATGAATACATTGCGATTGATCCGTGCTAAGCCGATCCCAATTTGGGCGTGCGGATTCCGATCGAGTGGGTACGGCACATTCAGCGCATCGGGAATCACGGCAGCGAGCGGCGCACTGAGCAAATAATACAGCGGCGGTTGACTGCCTTCCTGCATCCACGGTGTACGGTGCTGCATATCCTGCACAGGAAGCTGTCCAGTCTCCGCGATGTGCTGGATCATGCCAAAGTGATAGTTCTCGTCGGGCGCTTCAAAGATCGGCGTGACGACACTGTACAGCACGGCCAACACCGCGTAAGCGATCAGGAGTATCGATAACCTGCGACGGAAGGCGCTCAAAAGAAATCCAGCGGCTTGATCAGCACGCGCGACAAATAGACATAATCGCTGGCGTCGCCACCGTCCGGCGTGAAGACACGCAGCCGATCGAACTTGCCATCGGGCGTCGGTTGATACATGCCGACTTCAATTTGCCAGGTGCCGGGCGGCGCGTCCGGTCGGATGGTGAAGGTGTGCGCGTCCTTGATGATCTCGCCGGGCTGCCAGGTGCTCGTTGGGCGCGTCCAGGCAGCGGGCATCGAGTCGTCCTGGCCGAAGATAGTCGTGGTCGCCGGATCAACGATATGCACGAACACATGATAATCAGCAGTGATCTTTTGTTTGGCGCGCCAATACAGTGTCAGCGTGACTTGATCGGCAGGCTGCATCGTCAAGCGCGAAACATCATAGCCGACCAGTTCAGTCTGATCGCTGAAGTTGGCGCTCATCGGGTTCGGCGCATTGAGCGACGAGTCGCGCGGCACAAGGTCCATAAACCATCGCGTGCAGAAGATATTATTATCTGTATCCTCAGTACGCACTTGCGAATCGCCAATCAGTAACCGTTGCCCTGAAGCAAGATCGTAGAATCCCATGCACACATGCACTTTTTGCGGCGCGTAAGCGTAATCAGGAATGTACACCGCGAACTTGTTAAACCACTCTTGCGCCGATCCATCCAATAATGTGGTCGCGAGCGTGCCGCCTTTCAGATAAACGTCACGCTGTGCGATAATAAGCCCGTCGTCGTTGACAATGTGAATGAAAGCGCTCCAATCACGTGTAAACAGCGGTGAATACTGATTAGCTTTTGCCCCCTCGTAATCTCCATCAGGAACGTTAATGATTTCGCCAAATTGAAAATAATGACCAACGGGTAATTGGGTCGGATCATTTTCTTGCCCATAATGGATCACTGTGATACACGATTGGTGATGATCAGGCTCACAAAAATCAGCGAAAAGTTTATCCTCAGTGATGTGCACAGTTGATGCAACATCAAATGTGTACGTGCGTTGGTCATAGGTGCGGTTAACAACGAGCAATCCAAGCGCCGCCACCATCACGAACCAGCCCACACTATACGCCAGCGGACGCCACTTGATCCAGCGGACAGTGTGCCCCATATGCCCGATGTGCCACAGGCCGACCGCCATCCATACGCTGAGCGGCGCGATCGCGGCAAACATCAGCCGCCCTTGCGACGCCCAGGTGGAGCTTGTCCAGCGCAGCAGGGAAACGAACAACGTCACGATCCAAATCGCGGTCAGCAGACGGCTAAGCGTCCGGCTGATCATATAAGAAGTGTCAATCCCTTTTTTCGCTGATATAACGGCACGGCGGATTGCATCAATCAGCCACAGCAGCGCACCGACTCCGCTCAGCACCCCGATCGCGTTGAACACCGTATAGAATAAGTCCGGCAGTGGCACATTCACGCCGCCGAAAAAGCCCCAATAGCTCATCAAAAAGCTGTGGCGCTCACTCCATAACTGGCGCGCGTCCGCCGGAATTGTGCGGCTGCCTACGATCTGCAAAAACACGTTGAGGCCGGTCACATCACCGTACAACTGCGCATTACGCACGTACCACCAGCCCGCGATCAACACCGCCAGCCCACCTGTGATCGCGCCGCCCACGATCAACACGCGCGCGTCACGCAGCCGCCACGCCCGGATTGCCAGTGCCAGCGCCACGAATGGCAGCAAAAAGCCGATGTTGAACTTTGCCAGCAGTCCCGCGCCCGCCACCACGCCGATCAGGATCAACTGGCGCGCGGATGGTTTGCCCGTTTGCTTGATCAGCCGGACGATCAGGACGAGCAGCACGCTTGCCAACGCAGTCGATAAGTTGTCATTGTTGACGCTGCCACTGATGAACAAAAACATCGGATTGAAGGCGGTGATCGCTGCTGCGCCGAGTGCGATCTCGCGGGTGATAGGGAATAATTCGCAGGCCAACAAGTACGTCATCCATACCGTGAGGCCGCCGAGCGCCACCGATAAAAGGCGCACAAGATGCACGGCCAATGCTGCACCATGCCACGGAAACGACTCACGCGCCGGATCGTGAACCATCATATTCGCGTTGCCGTCGGGCACAATCACGCCAATATCGGCATGTGGATTGACGCGCCGCACGACATCCAGATCGGACGTATCGATCCAGAACGTGAGCGCCGCGCCCATCATATAATACAGCGGCGGTTGACTGCCTTCTTGTCGCCATTCGCCAGGGTGCGCCGGGTCTTGCACAGGTAGTTGCAATCCGTGATCGGCCACGTATTTGACCATTGGATAATGCCACTGCTCATCGGACGCTTCAGAAAGTGGCGTGGTAACGCTGTACAGGCACGCGAAAATAAAATAGAGTGCCAACAGCGCAGCGAATGTGCGGTGATTGCGCAGGAGCTTAATCTCGGCCTTCCGCTTTGGGTGATGCAGACAATCGGGCGGGCATCGCAAAGAAATCTTGCGTGGTGAGCGTCAGCCCCGGAAACAACGAGTCAACATCGAGCTGTTTTGCCTCCCGATACACGCGAATATTTCCTGGCGTATCGCGCCGATGCTGATGCACTTCGCGCGTCACGGGATCTGCCACCCACACTTGTTCAGCGCCTGCCGCAAAGTAATCTTTTATCTTGGCGGCAACGATGTCTGCGGTTTCATCTGGCGAAGCGACTTCAATCACCAAATCAGGTGCGCCGTGAAAAGGGCTTACCGCTTCATCATCAGGCGGAAGCCGCTCTTTGCGAATGAAGCACGTATCAGGTACGCGCGTTTCGCGGATGTTCTTGTCTTCATCTTCCTTGAGAATGCAGAGCAAGCCGTCCATGAACACTTCGCCAACGTCATTGGTCAAAACGTAGGCGTCCAAAATCCGATAAATGTTGCCTGTGACGCGATGATGCCCGACGCCGTTGGGTGCCATTTCAACAATTTCTCCGTTGACGATTTCTATCCAGCGATCACTGGCAAGCCGCAGTAGCTCGTCTACGCTGAGTCCCATCTCGGATTTGATGATCATCGCCCAACCCTCCGCCATACGCTCGGAACGTTGATTATAACGCATTTATAATGCCGTGCGTGGGTCGAAAGTTTGAAGAATATGGCACAGTGTGGTACAATTGTTGTGTAATTCACAAACGTTCAATCACACCTACAGGCCGAAGAATTTCACGAGTAAGGACTGTTGATGGCCGCGATAACCGATATTCCCGACATTGTCATCGGGCGATTGCCCATTTACTTACGAGCGCTTAATCAGCTTGCCGACTCCGGGCAAGAGATCACGTCATCACACGAACTGGGACAGCATTTAGGCATTAGCTCTGCGCAGATTCGCAAAGATTTGTCGCACTTTGGCGAGTTCGGCAAGCAAGGCACTGGCTACAAGATTCACCACTTGCGCGAGCAACTCAAGCAGATTTTGCAGGTCGATCACGAATGGTCAGTGGCGATCATCGGCATGGGCGATCTGGGACGCGCGGTAGCCCATTATGGCGGCTTTGTCGATCGTGGCTTTCGCATTGTGGCAGCCTTTGACAGCGATCCGGCCAAAATCGGGATGGATGTCAACGGCATTAAAGTGATGAACAGCAATCACTTACCCGAAGAAATCCGCGCGCACAACATCAAGATAGCGATGATCGCCGTACCTGCTCAATATGCGCAAGGCGTATGCGATACGATCGTGTCAGCAGGCGTCCGTGCGATTTTGAACTATGCGCCGATTACGCTGGTAGTGCCGCCCAAAGTGAACGTCCAGTATATCGACCCGGTGACACACCTCCAGCGCATGACGTACTACCTCACCGATTGACGCCTTCACTACTTATCAACTCAGCTTAGCGACATGCGCCGCATAATCCCCGGATCGTCCATGGCGCGCCCCGCCCCAACTGCTGTACACACAATTGGATCGTCCGCGCGATAAGCGGGTACGCCGATGTGCTTGGTGATGTATTCTTCTATGCCGCGCAGCAAAGCGCCGCCGCCCGTGATCGTCACGCCGCGATCGATGATGTCGGCGGCCAGTTCGGGCGGTGTGCGTTCTAACACCGCCTTGGCAACGCCCGCGATCATCGACAATGGCTCGGAAATCGACTCGACTACTTCACTGGTGCTGATCGTGATCGTGCGCGGCAGCCCGCTCACCTGATCGCGCCCTTGCACTTCCATCGACATTTCTTCAACGGTCGTGACTGCTGCGCCGATCTGAATCTTGATCGACTCGGCAGTGGGTTGGCCGATCACCAGGCTATATTTGCGGCGCACATAATTGATGATCGCGTCGTCCAGGCGCATTCCGCCCACTCGCACGCTTTCGGCTACCACAATACCGTTCATCGCCAGCACTGCCGCTTCACTTGCGCCGCCGCCCAGGTTGAGGATCATGTTTCCGGCAGGCGTCTTGACGGGTAAGCCCGCTCCAATGGCGGCGGCGAGCGGCTCCTGAATCATCATCGCTTCACGCGCGCCAGCCTGTACTGCCGCCTCATGCACTGCGCGCCGTTCCACGCTGGTCACGCCATACGGAACGCTCACCATCACTTGCGGGCCGCCGAATAAGCGAAAGCGTCCGCTCACCTTCTGGAAGAAATGGCGCAGCATGGCCTCGGTCACTTCGTAATCCGCGATCACGCCATCGCGCAGCGGGCGGATCACTTCGATATGCTCCGGGTGACGGCCAAACATATCGCGCGCTTCCTGGCCGATGGCGACGATGCGTTCGTCCTCAACGGTAAGCGCAACCATCGCTGGCTCTTGCAGAACGATCTGGCCATTCTGATAGATAATGACGTTGATAGTACCTAAATCGACGCCCATTTTATTGCCAAATAACGCCATAAATACCAGTGCCTTACGATAAAATTGGCCGAAGAAAATCATGCCGAGTGCTCAGGTATCCTCTAGCGTACCGTGCGCGCCGTCAATCTGCAAAAAGGCATGGGAGTTTAGGGTGCGCGTGCAAAGTCATTGACCCCTAACCCCCGCCCTTCCCCCGATTACAGGGGAAGGGAGTCAATGGCGGTATGAAAGTCCCGCCCTGTAATCCGGGGGAGGATTTAGGGTGGGGAAACTGATTTCGCACACGCCCTACCTTGCGCCGTCAAGCATGTTTGGGCTACGCTTTTCTGACGTTTGGCTGACACGCTGGACAGCCGCCAAAATGTACGTTATGCTAGCCCGCTGTTACGTTCTGTTCTATCGAATCTTGTAAAGGTGAGGAGCATCCCTCTTTGAAACACACGATCACAACCCTAAAAATGGCCTTGTTCGCAACTTTCGGCGCGTTCGCGTTGATCATGCTGCTGGCTTCGGCAACCACCCAAACGTACGCGCAAGCGGGACCAACGCCCACGATCATCCCGGCACTGCCGACGTTCACGCCGATCGCTGGCAGCACTGCCGTAACGACTGCAACGACCGCTCCAGCTGGCGCGGCCACTTCGATCAATGTGCCGACGCTAGCGGGTACGCCCGGTGACAAGATCATGGAAGCGTACTTCAAAGCAAAGGCTGCGCTCGCCAAAGCGATCAATAAGCGCATTGGTATCGTTCGGAATTACACCTTTCAGATCGTCGCGTTCACCGACAGCGGTCTGAACTGTGCCGGTGCCGGTACGCCCACCAAAGCTGGTTTCAATGGTGGCTACGCTTTCGTTTACACGCTCATCGATGGCAGCCAATATGAAGTGCATACCAATGTCGATGCCAGCACGATCGTGATTTGTCCAACTGTGGGCGGCTCGACGGGCGGCACAGGCGGCCCTGTATCCGGTAAAATTACGGGCGCTTTTGAAGTCGGCGGCCAGGTGCAGAACTTCAGCGCGGGCACCGTCGGCCACATGAATCAAGCCAAGATGAAGTGGGTCAAGTTCCAGTTTGCGCCGGGTGATGGCGGCGCGATCACAGCGATCGCCGCAGCGCACACGCAAGGCTTGAAGGCGCTCATCTCGCTCAAGGGTCAGGCCGGAGATATTAACGGCGGCGCGGCTTATTTCGACAGCTATGCAGCGAATGCCGCCAACCTTGCCAAATCCGGCGCGGACGCAATCGAAATCTGGAACGA
>Ga0209512_1005122_pt1 | contig 11045 bp, 9 predicted proteins | sample frozenSSSSmetaG_FD_184142 | JGI IMG/M metagenome (GOLD analysis project Ga0209512, IMG submission 184142) | Glacier valley bacterial and archeal communities from Borup Fiord, Nunavut, Canada, to study Microbial Dark Matter (Phase II) -... | ecosystem: Environmental > Aquatic > Freshwater > Ice >... | reverse complement strand
CTCGAGTCAACCGCCGAGTTTGTGTCCAAGCTACGTGAACTATTGACCTCTGCTCGAGTTTATTTGACACCCGTACCGCAAAAGATGTTCAAGCGGCCTGTTATTTGGGAGTTTGAACATTTTATAAGTCGTCTCGAGAGTGTTAAGAGCAGGGAGGTTTTTATGGCCCTTTTCCGTCCTCACAACCGGGGGTCTATCGGTTCGCTCTCGAGGGCCAGCACCGCAAACACCGCTTCATGCACGCTCGAGGGTGCAACACGTCCAAATGGCTTAGCGCCAGGTCAGGGTGGGGGTGGGCGCTCGAGGGTGAAGTCGAAATTTCGACCATTCTCACGCTGCAAGTTACCCTCGTGTCTCTGTTTGTCTGCGTTCCAGTAAAAATAGGATGTCCAATACAGCCGCTTTTCGCCCTCGAACAACTCTAAAATGAAAACAAATATTGGAGATGTTTGCCCACGAACCAGTTTTTCGTCATCGTTGACGAAAGGCGTTCCCTTGACCGTTAAGCTGCGGCCCTCGAGCACGGCGGTCCCCGCGATGGTGTATTTCCATTCGTCGAGATAGGTCGCTGATAAATTCAAATCCATTTTCACCTGCGTGTCGGGTCCGGTAACTTGAGGAACCGTGAGGGTTCCAATCCAGGTTCCACGCAAAATTCGGGTGTCGTTCTCGAAAGAGAGATTTTTACAAGATGTGTCAATACACCGGACCAGAGGTGGTCCAGGTAATATCGGCCCACACGCTGTCCCCAGCCCCAACAAGCCCAGCCCTAAAACCACCGCTCGAGCACGCTGTTTCATAAGTTCCCCCAATCCCCAACTCCCCCAGGTTCAACCCGAGTGTAAACCTTTGCCGAGCTTGAGCGCAGCCAATCCTACGGAGGCCCCCAGTTCTAACACTTAAACTCGAGCCATGAAAACGCTGCTGCTTGCGCTCACCGCCGCGCTAACCCTCACCGCTTGCCTGCCCGCCGCTCAGAGCTTCGACCCGGCGGTCAAGCTCGACCCTAAAGCGCTCGGTCCCACCAATTCCAAGCTCGAGTGGTGGTACTTGTCCAGCTACATGCCCGAGGAGAAGCTGAGTTTGCACTGGGCGCTGTTCAAGGTCAATTACAAAGGGTTGCCCTACTACGCGGGTCACATCGCCGTGTCCGACCTGAACACCGGAAAAGTGCGATTTATCGAGCAGAAAAGTCAGGTCGCGGACCTCAAATTTCCGCCGCTGAGCCTCACACAGGGCGATTGGAAGTACGCCCAGAACGGCAGCAATTACACGCTCGAGGCCGACGATTTGAAACTTTCGCTCGAGCCACTGAAAAACCCGGTGGTTCACCCACCGGGTTACTCCGGCACGCCCGAGGTGGGCCAGATGTATTACCAGAGCATCACCCGCCTGGGGCTGAGCGGCACGGTGTCAGGCCGCCCAGTCAAGGGAATTGCCTGGTTCGACCATCAATGGGGCGACCAGATTCCCGGCTCGAGCGCCACTTGGGATTGGATGGGTCTACATGCCTCGAACGGCTCGGACCTGATGCTCTACCGGGTCAAGAACATCAAGGGCGACGTAGTGCAGGTGGCTGGAAGCTGGGTAGACCCTTCGGGCGTGGCGCGGGAGGTCAAGAACCTGACCATGACCCCGCGTGAGGAGTGGACCTCGAGCACCGGGCGCAAGTACCTTTTAGGTTGGACCCTCAAAGCCGACGAGTTCACCCTCGAGATGGACGCGGTGAACAAGAATCAGGAGCTTCTCTCCGACAGCACTTACGTTGCCTACTGGGAGGGCGCAATGCAGGGCAAGGGGAGCTGGCAGGGTCAGGATGTGGAAATTCACGGCATGGGCGAGTTTGTTTCTAACGTTCCAAATGGCACTAATCCGGCTAGGGGACGGTAGCGCTCGAGTTTTGAATCCCCCCTTTTGGTTGCGCTTCGCTGAACCAAAAGACCCCCTTAGTTAAGGGGGTACTTAAAACCTTTGTACTCGAGCGCCAAGCGGTTAGGTTCCCCCTTCGACAAGGTTCGCGCAGCTTCCCGAAGGGACGGAGATTTTTGAAAGCGGCCCAGCCCGTGAGGCGGTCAGGCCCGGAAGGTGCCGTTCTGACCAAGACGTGCTGAAGTTGGGCCAAGGCAGCGAAGCGCTCAAAAGCAGGGGATTTGCCTGGTCCACTCGAGGGCCACATCCCCCCCTCAAACCCCAATCGGCACATCCACGCCTAACTCGGCCAGCACGGTGCGGATGGCCTGCGCGTCAATCCCCGCTCGAGCGTGAATGGAACTCACCTCGGCGTGCTCGTAAAACTCGTCGGGAATGCCCATCACCCGCACCGGAGTGTTCAGAGCCGCGTCGGACAGGGCCTCGAGCACCGCGCTGCCAAAACCACCGCTGCGCTGGTTGTCCTCGACGGTGACAATCGCTTTGGCGCTTTTGGCTACCTCGAGCAGCATTTTTAGGTCCAGCGGCTTGACAAAGCGGGCGTTGACCAGCCCCACGCTGGGCAGGCCTTCCACTGCCTTCCGAGCGTACTCGAGCGCCTTACCCCCAGCCAGCACCACCACCTCACTACCCGTCTTCAGGCGCTCCCAGCTTCCCCACTCGAGTTCGGGCCAAGTACCTTCAGGGGCAGGTTCTACATTGCCACGCGGGTAGCGAATCGCCACCGGACCGCCGTGTTTGATAGCACCTTTAAGCATGGCCCGCAGCTCGAGTGCGTCTTTGGGCAGCCCGATGCTGACATTGGGAATGGCGCGCATGAAGCCCAGGTCGAACACGCCTTGATGGGTCGAGCCGTCCGCGCCCACCATGCCGCCCCGGTCCACCGCAAAGATGACCGGCAGGTTCTCGATGGCCACATCGTGAATCACCTGGTCGAAGCCGCGCTGTAAAAAGGTCGAATAGATGGCCACCACGGGCCGCATTCCCTGAAGCGCCATGCCCGCACCCACCGTCACTGCCACGTCCTCGGCGATGCCCACGTCGAGGTAGCGCTTGGGGTGAACTTGGCTGTACTTGACCAGTCCCGACCCCTCGCGCATGGCCGGGGTGATGACGAAGACTCGAGGGTCACTTTTAGCCAGTTCAGTCATGGCGTCGCCAAAAGCCGCGCTCCAACTGTGTCCGCTCGAGGCGCTGGTTTCGCCCAGTTCGGCGTTGAACTTGGGCGGACCGTGCCACTTGATGGGGTTGGCCTCGGCGTAGCCCAGTCCCTTGCCCTTCTTGGTTAGCGCGTGCAGGATGGTGGGTCCCTCGAGCTGTGTTAGACGCTCGAGCAGATAAACCAGTTCCTGCACGTCGTGACCGTCTACCGGACCCACGTAGCGCACCCCCATGGCGTGAAAGGGGTTGACACTTTGCGGGTCAAAAAAGCTGCGGGCCGAATCCTTGGCCCGACTCAGAATCTCGGTGAAGGGGCGGCTCAGGCTCGAGAGCGCTTTTTTGCCCGCGCCCTCGGCGTCCTGAAACCACGGCTGCACCTGCAAGGTTCGCATAAATTTATTGAGCGCGCCCACGTTCTCGGAAATGCTCATCTCGTTGTCGTTGAGCACGATAATCATGTTCTTCTGGGTGAAGCCAATCTGGTTGAGCGCCGCCAGCGCCATGCCCCCGGTGAGGCTCCCATCGCCAATCATGGCCGCAATCTTGTAGTCCTGCCCCTGTGAATCTCGAGCGTAGGCCATGCCCAGCGCGCTGGCCAGACTGGTCGAGGCGTGGCCCACGGTGGTCGCGTCGTGCTCGTTTTCCGAGACCTTGGTGAAGCCCGAAAGACCACCCTCCTTGCGAATGGTGGGCATCTCGCCCCGCCGTCCGGTTAACATTTTATGCGCGTAAGCCTGGTGGCCCACATCGAAAATGATGCGGTCTCGAGGGCTGTTTAATACGTAGTGCAGCGCCACAATCAAATCCACCGCCCCCAGGCTCGAGGCCAGGTGTCCCCCGCCGAGGGCTGTGATGCGGATGATTTCCTGACGCAGCTCGGAAGCCAGAATCGGAAGCTCGTCACGGCGAAGCAGTTTGAGGTCGGCGGGGCTTTGGATGGCGTCGAGTAACATGGGGCGTCCTTTTTTCGGGTTGGGCTAGGGCCTCGAGTCCGGCTCGAGCCATCTTAAAAACCAGAGTGAACCATCAAATCATGCTCAAAAACCACACTGAATCAACACGCTTAAAACTCGAATTCAAAAGGTTCTAAAGCATTTTTCACTATCATTGCACCACCTCCGCTTCGCTCTGGCTGGCTCCATTTTCGTGAAAAACGCCTTCCTGTTGCTACTCCTGTTAGTCGGGAAGTTTTTCGCTAACGCTCAATACTTCCGCAAAATGCTTTAGTTCATTGCTGGTTGCTAATCGCTATCCACAATAAACTACTTACTCTTGAAATTTGTCCCCAACAGCAGCAACCCTTCCGGCGTTTTAACCTCACCCACGTAGGGCACGAACCAGAAATCGCTCGAGTCGGGAAAAAGGTTCTTGGCCTCGCCGACAATCTGACGGTTGACCACCCACACCCGGTAAGCCCCGCCGTTCACGGTCACATCGCGCTGCTCGAGCACGGTGTACACGTAACTTCCGGTCAGCTTCTGGCGCTCTTTTCCAGTCTCATCGAGGACCGTGAGCGTGCTTGTACCACTCCAGCGCAGCCCCGGTTTCCACTCGCTCGAGCCGGGATACTCACGCCACGCCGGACTGATGAGCACCTTTAAACCGGGCTTGGCCAGACCATTCAGATAAACCCCGCTATCGGTATAGGTGCGGTACCAGGTGGTGTCGGTGCCGCGCCCCACCTGATTGCTGGTCTGCACAGGCAGGTCGCCGAGCAAGGTAGCTCCGGTGGCCTTACGTACGTAAGGCGCGAGCGTGATGGGGTCGCCGGGACTGAGGTAGCGCCACTCGAGGCCGTTTTGATATGGGTAAAACGTGACCGTGCTGATGCTCGAGCCTTCCGAAGCTTTGGGCACTGGCGCGCTGGGCGCGGGTGGGCAGGCAGTGAGCAGGCTGGTGAGCAACACAAAAAGGGCGGGGACGCGCACGTTCACAGGTTTGAGCATAGTTTTTTCCTCGAGCGGGGACTGTCACTCTTGATGACTTTGTGGGCTGGGGTGAAGTCTCGAGCAATTGTGCAGGATAGGGGATGATTTTGCATTAGGGGTTTGGTGGGTAATGAGTTATGGGCTATGGGTTATGTCTTGGACGAAGCGGAACCTATCGGGCCTGTCCGCAAGCTAAAAGACTTATGCAATAGTAGGGGCGAGTGGCAGCTCGCCCGTTCCCGCTCGAGCGCGCATAACCAACACGACATTGTAGGGGCGTTTGGCGTCTTGGACAGAGCGGCACCTATCGGGCCTGTCCGCAAACGCCCGGAACCGCTCAAGCACAAGCTTTTCAAAAAAAGGCGAAACTCTGCAAAGAAAAGATAAGAGAACTGCTGTAAACCTTTGACTCGAGCCGAAAAAGGGCGCACTTTCGTGCGCCCTCGAGCGAACCTGTGAAAACTTCAGGCGATGCCCATTTCCTTTTTCATCTTGGCCAGCTCGTCGTCCACCGCTGCCGCCTTGCCCACCTCGGCTAGCTGCGAATCCAGGTCGCCCTGTTTACGCAGTTCGGACATGGCTTTGGACTTGTCCTCCATACCCGAAACCTTGCGCTCCATATCTGCGAAGGCTCCAGCAGCTCCGTCGGCCTTGTCGAAGCCCGAAATACGCTCGAGGCGGTCACTGGCGGCGGCGGTCTGCTGGCGGGCTTGCAGCAGCTCTTTCTTGGCGTCCATCTCACTGATTTTCTGCTCGAGCGCCATCAACTGGGTCTTGAGTTGCTCGACCACGCTGTCGTTTTGCTCGACCTGCTGGGCGAAACCGTCTGCGACTTGCTCAAAGTTCTTCTTACGGTTGAGGGCTTCTTTAGCCAAGTCCTCGCGGCCCATCTTCAGCGCCTCGCGGGCTTTATCGTCGTACTCGGCGGCCTGCTTCTTGTTCAGGTCGCGTTCACGCGCCAGTTTGCTTTGCTGGGCCATCGCTCCAGCCACTTCTTCGCGGGCTTCCTGATAAGCGGTCCGCATGTCGCGCAGGGCCTGCTCGATGATGAGGCGCGGGTCCTCGGCCTTGCTGATCATCTCGTTGATGTTGGCGCGGAGCAGGCGGGAAATGCGGTCTAAGATACCCATGATTGAATCCTCCTTGATGCAGGGGAAGTTTAATCCCCTCGAGCGGGTGAGTTTGAGAAGCTGGACTTTAAACCTTCTAGACCTTCTTGCTTAGCTGGCTGGCTTGGCTGGGTCCACCCCAATATACGAGCATTTGGGTTAGAAGTTTCTGAAAATGAGAATGCTCAAGTTTAGCCCAAACGTTCGAGGTTCAAACCCCGGCTCGAGTCCGTGAGCGGCGGCTACTCGAGTCATTAATCCACTCAGTACAAAGCAGAAAAGTTTAATCGGTGGCTCACTCTCCCACACTCCTTTTGAGTGCATACTCGAGCGGTGAGCAGCCTTCAGACCCCACCCGCAAAGCTTTCCGCCCACTCGAGCCTTGCTGTGATGGTCGCCACCATCCTCGGCTCGAGTCTGGCGTTCATAGACGGCAGCATCGTCAACGTGGCCCAGGGCGCGATACAGCAGGGGCTGAAGATGGACAGCGCGGCGCTGGCCTGGGTGGTCGAGGCTTACCTGTTGCTGGTTGCGGCCCTCATTTTGGTGAGTGGAGCGCTGGGAGACCGCTACGGCTACCGCCGCATGTTTGGGTTGGGGGTGTTGATTTTTACGGGAGCCTCGATTCTGTGCGCCCTGTCCTCGAGCGGTGCGGTCCTCATTGCGTCCAGGGCGCTTCAGGGCGTGGGTGGCGCGCTGCTGACCCCCAACAGTCTGGCCCTGCTGAGTGCAAGTTTCGAGGGCGAGGCCAGGGGGCGGGCCATCGGAAGCTGGTCGGCGCTCACCTCGGTGGCCGGGGTGATTGGGCCGCTCCTGGGCGGCTGGCTGATTGGGGTATTGAGCTGGCACGCCGCGTTCTGAATAAACGTGCCGCTGGCCGCCGTGGTGCTGGCGCTGCTCTACTTTGCCGTTCCCGCCGACGAACCCGCAAAAAATGCGTCCCCAAGCAGCTCGAGCAACTCGAGCCGAATGCCGGACCTGGCGGGGGCTATTCTGGCCACGCTCGGCCTGGGCGGGGTGGTCTACGGCCTCATCGAAGCGGGCAGCAAACCCTTTGCTCAGCTCGAGGTGTGGCTTCCCCTGCTGCTCGGCGCGGTGTTTCTGGCAGCCTTCCTCATCTGGGAAGCCAGAGCCAAACACCCGATGTTGCCCCTCTCACTGTTCAAATCCCGGCTCTTTTCGGGCGCGAACCTGCTCACCTTTCTGCTTTACGGCGCACTCGGCGCAGTCGGTTACTTTGTGCCACAAAACCTGCTGCTGGTGCAGGGTTTTTCCCCGCTCGAGGCCGGGGCGGCGCTGCTGCCGCTGACCTTGCTGCTGGGGCTGCTCTCGAGAACGGTAGGGGGGCTGGCGGCCAAACGGGGGCCTCGAGCCTTTCTCACCCTCGGTCCCATTCTGACGGGTGTGGGGCTGGCTTTACTGGCCTTTCCAGGGGTTCAGGCCAGTTACTGGACCGATTTTCTGCCCGGTGTCACGGTGATGGGCCTGGGCATGGCGCCGGTGGTTTCGCCGCTGGTGTCGGTCATCTTTGCAGCGGTGGACACAAATCAATCCGGCATTGCCTCGGGGGTCAATACAGCGGTGGCGAGGGCCGCCAGTTTGGTGGCTATCGCGGGGTTGGGGCTGCTGGTGACTTCAGGCTTCTCGAGCAGTCTGTCCAAACGGCTCGAGACTTTGAACACGCCTCCCCGGATTCGGTCCACCCTCGAGCAGAACGCGAACAAACTGGCCGCGCTCGAGGTCCCGACCAACACCGAACCCGCGCTGAAGAATTCGCTCGAGCGGGCCATCAAGAGCAGCTACGTGGACGGCTACCGCCAGATGATGCTGTTGGCCGCTTTGTTAGCCCTACTCAGCGGCGTGGTGGGCTGGTTCTCCTCACCCTCGAATGCTGGCTCGAATGCTGGCTCGAGCGCAAAACAACCGGGAACAAAAGGGTGAGACTCGAGAATGGGCGTTGGTGAGCGCTTACGCCGTTTTGCACCCTCAGATACGTCAATAAGCTATACCTCTCTGATTATCATTTTGAACCTAGTCAAGCTTTGGTCACCCCGTCTATACTGCCCCTATGACCGCTGTACTCACTGAAAATCCATTGCTCGAGCCACGTTTCGACATCCCCTTTGACCGCATCAAACCCGAGCACGTCCTGCCTGCGGTGACTGTGCTCATCGCGGGAGCGCAGGCTCGGCTCGAACGCATCACCAAGCTCGAAGGCGAGCGGACCTTCGAGAACACCCTGCTGGCCTTATCCGAGATGAGCCGTGAACTCGAGTTTGCGCTGGGGCTGGCCGGACATCTCGAGGGCGTGGTGACGACGGGTGAGCTACGAGCCGCCTGGAACAGCGTGGTGCCGCTGTACAGCGCTTTTTTCGCGGGCATTGCCCTGAATGATGGGCTGTGGCAGGCGCTCAAAGAGTACGCCGCCACCGTTGAGGCCAAAGCCCTGAGCGGTCCTCGAGCGCGGCTGCTGACCAAGACGCTCGAGGGTTTCCGGCGTGAGGGCGCAGATTTGCAGGGCGAGGACAAGGCGCGAATGGCGTGGGTAGCCTCCAGGCTGGCCGAACTCAGCACCCAGTTCGGCCAGAACGTGCTAGACGCCACCAAAGCAGTGGACTGGACTTTCGAGCAGGGTGACCCTCGTTTGAGTGGACTGACCCAGACCGCGCTCGAGGCCGCACAGATGAGCGCGGCGGCCAAGGGTCAGCAAGGATACCGCTTCACCCTGCAAGCGCCTATTTACACGGCGGTGATGGATTACGCCGACGACTCGAGTTTCAGGCGCGAGATGTGGCTGGCGTACAACCGCAAAGCCACTGGGTCGGGAAAGCAGGGGCCAGAGTTCGACAATCGCCCTCTGTTGTTAGAAATTCTGGCCTTGCGCCAGGAAAAAGCGCACCTGCTGGGCTACTCGAGCTACGCCGACCTGGCCACCGAGGACCGCATGGCCGCCAGTGGAGCGCGGGTGCGCGGCTTTCTCGAGGATATGCAAATTCGCATTCAGCCCTTTTTCGAGCGCGAGAACGCCGAGCTGCTCGAGTTTTACCGCACTCTGGCTGGGGCGGACGCCCCCGAACTCCAGCCCTGGGACGTGGCCTACTACGCCGAGAAGTTGCGCCAGAGCCGTTACGCCTTCGACCCCGAGGAAACTCGACCCTACTTCGCGCTCGAGCAGGTTTTGAGCGGCCTGTTCGAGATTGTGCGGCGCACCTTCGGCGTGACCGTGACGGGGGCAGTTCCCTCGAGCGTGTGGCACGAAGAAGTGAAATTTTACGACATCCACAACGAAGCAGGCCAGCACATCGCGTCTTTTTACACCGACTGGTTCCCCAGGGACAGCAAGCGCGGTGGGGCCTGGATGAACCGCTTCATCGTCGCGGACCGCGCGGGTGGACAGCTCGAGCCACACTTGGGCCTGATGTGTGGCAACCTCACCCCGCCCGCCGGGGACAAGCCCGCGCTGCTGACCCACCGCGAGGTCGAGACGGTGTTTCACGAGTTCGGACACCTGCTTCATCTGGCCCTCTCGAGCGTGGAATTGCGCGAGCAGGCCGGAACCCAGGTAGCGCGCGACTGGGTGGAACTGCCGAGTCAACTGATGGAAAATTGGTGCTGGGAGCGCGAAACCCTGGATTTGTTCGCAAGGCATTACCAGACGGGTGAAGTTCTCCCCGAGAAATTATTTGCCAAGATGATGGCCGCGCAAAACTTCTGGGCCGCTAACACGGCCATGCGCCAGCTCTCCTTTGGCACGGTGGACATCCGGTTGCACTCGGATTACCGCCCTGAGCAAAGCGGCGACCCGCTCGAGTTCTCCAGACAGGTGATGGCCCCGTTCTACACCACCCCACTGCCCCCGGAGTTTGCCAGCATCGCCTCGTTTAGCCACCTGTTCTCCGGGGGTTACGCCGCTGGTTACTACAGCTACAAGTGGTCCGAGATGCTCGAGGCCGACGCTTTCGGGCGCTTTCGCCGCGAGGGTCTGCTCAGCCGCGAGGTGGGCCGTCAGTATGTGGACACCATTCTGAGCAAAGGCAACAGCGACGACCCGGCCCAGCTTTTCCGCGATTTCATGGGCCGCGACCCCGACCCCGAAGCCCTGCTCGAGCGCTCGGGTCTGGTGTCCTCGAGCTGAGATGGAGCTGGAAAAGTTAGGACTCCTGCTTTGACTTCTGCACGACTGTGTACGAAGGGAAATTGGCGATTTTCCGCTCGAGGGGATATAGGAAAGGGGCAAGCGCGTGAGATTGCCCCTACAAAATGTTGTCTTGAACGCACCTTCCTCGAGCAATCTTTCCTCAAAAATCGTTACCGTGTTCAAAACAATAGAAAACAAGGGTCGCTCACACTCGAGCGACCCTTGAAAAGAACGGCAATTTAAGAGTGACTAAACAGGCTGTAGCGCTGGTCCGGCTGCATCCGCAACTCGGGCAAGGCGGCACACATTTCTTCGGCGTCGTGTGGGGTCATGCGGACCACCAAGCGACCCTTGCGCTGCGACACGATATCGGCGTCGGGCACACGCTCGAGGAGTTCTTTCACTAAAATGGTTCCGCCGTCCTCACGCCAGATGATAAAACGTTCCATACGCGCCCTCCAGATTTAAGGATAGCGCGTTTGTATGGGAATGCAAGTAGTGGGACTCGCCATAACGTAAAGCGGGTTCCCGAATGTGGACAGAGCCACTCGAGTTTAAAAACGCAAATTCGGCGGTGGAGCGCGCGAAATCTCAGGCGCTCGAGCCAATTTACGAATGATTTTCCCTCCCTCGAGTGCGTTCATGAATTCACCTCCTTCCAGGTTGGAATCCCCCACCCTTCCAGGTCTCGACTCAGACCCAAACTCTGGCATGATTCTCCCAGCACGGTGAGGATTTCGCTGTGTCGCTCGAGGGTGCGCCCCAAACCCAACAAATCCG
>Ga0209512_1005120_pt1 | contig 11050 bp, 8 predicted proteins | sample frozenSSSSmetaG_FD_184142 | JGI IMG/M metagenome (GOLD analysis project Ga0209512, IMG submission 184142) | Glacier valley bacterial and archeal communities from Borup Fiord, Nunavut, Canada, to study Microbial Dark Matter (Phase II) -... | ecosystem: Environmental > Aquatic > Freshwater > Ice >... | reverse complement strand
GCTTCCACAGTCATTTGTTTGGCCGGAGTTACTCCTTCTAATTTTTTATCTCCAGCTTTCCAGGCATTGATGCCACCCTTTAATTCATATACATTTTCAAAACCCATTGCCCTCATTTTTTCAGCGGCTGCAGCACTTCTGCCACCAGCAAGGCAATACACATACACCGGTTTGTTTTTATCTACAAAAGCAATTCTGCGTGCAAATTCGTCTTTGTCATTCCAGTTTGCCCAAAGGGTATTTTTAATGTGGCCCGATATATATTCGCCCTGCGTTCTTACATCCAATAGCTGAACAGAATCTTTACTTATTGCTTTTTCAAATTCATCCGCAGATAAGTTTGTATTGGTTTGGGCGGTGCAGGAAATTAACAGCAAAGTTCCCAACAAAGAACAAATGACTTTTAGACTAGTCTTCATAAAAATATTTTACACTAAGCTACAAACAAAAAGCCATTCACTTTGAGCGAATGGCTTTTTGCATATTAAAATTTTATTATAGCGGAGAAAGATACTGTGCATATGCATAGCCTTCTTCACCATTTACTGTTTTAATTTTCCACCAGCTCTCATCGGTTTTTTCTACCAGTGTAACAATCTCGTTGTGTGCAGCTTTACCAACAATATCACCATCAGTGGTGGGAGTACTTCTAATGTTCAAATTGGTTGAATCTGTTGTTACTTTTAACTGTGCGCCTGCATCAGCCTTTATATCAACATTCATCATCAAATCTCCACTTGCCATGTTGGGATCAATTTTATTATACAATGCCCAAAGTGCATCATAATCAGCAGTGCTGTTTGCAGTGCCGCTTACATGTAAAACACCGGCTTGTTCTGCTACGGCTAAGTTAGCAACACCTAGTGTAGTGGCTGTTTGTACTAACTCAGCATATTTATCCTGAAGTGCCATTTTATTTTTTTTAGATAATGATTTAATTTATTTCTTGTCTGTTAATTTGCTTACATCAGATTTTACTTTTGCTGAAGCCAGCATCTGCATAATTTTCATTCTGTCTGCTTTACTTACTTCCCCTGTCAGTACTGCTTTCTCTCCGGCAAATTCTACAGTAACACCTTTAATATCTTTTAAACCATCTTTTACTTTTTGCTGTGCCGCTTCATCTAAAGCAGTTGTTAAAGAGGCAGGCGCAGGTGGTGGTGGTGGCGGTGGTGGAATTGTAAAGTTATTTACAACAGATTTCACACCTTTAACTTCTCCTGCTGCTTTTTCGCATGCAGCTTTGCACATTTCGTCTTTGCATTCACCGCTTAAAGTAGCAACTCCTTCTGCTACAGAAACAGTTGAGGCACCCGTCATCATATCAGGCATGGCTTTTAATTTAGCCTCCACAGCAGCTTGAATGTCTGCATCTTTTGGCTTGCAGCTTACAAAGCTTACAGTTGTTACAATGGCAATCGCCATTAATAGTTTTGTCATTTTCATGTTTAGATAATTTTTGTTTTAAAATAATGTTCAAAGAAAGTGAAAAATGGAATGACTTGATAATTTATTTTAATAGTAAATTGTTACTTTTAAAGCTACTTGTAAAATTTCATTACCTGTTAATCGTTGCCTTAAAAGTACTGATTATTCAACGTTAAATTTAAGTTTTTGCTTTAAATTTTCAATTGTATTAAATATAATGGGGCACATAGGGTAGTACATTATCGTGCCAAAAAAACGGGCTTTAAAATTAGCTTTGTGCAAGTATGGAAATTCCCTGCATTCGGTAAACCGGTTTTGATAAATGGTGCAGCTTTTGCCTTCTAAAAAATGGCAGGGAATGGTGTTGATGATCATTTGTCCCTGATTACTTATTTCAATGTATTTTTCTTTTACAGCAGCAACATCCATATTTAGATGTTCGGCTAATGATTCGGTTTCCCCAGGTGTAACATTTATCATGAGCGATTTGCAACAATTACCGCATTGGGTGCAATCAATCTGTGGAGTTATCTCTTCATTTAATTGATGAACAATTGAATCTATTTGTTCACTGTCCTGTTCTTGAAGAAAATTTTTGAAACGATCATTTTCAACTTCTTTGTCCGCAGCAAGCAGCGTAATTTTATGTAGATCTGTTATTAGCGGCACCAGCTTAATTTTAGTTGTTAAAAAACAACAGGCAAATCCTTCATATCATCTGTAGCAATTGCTTTATCCAATTGCTTTTTAATGATGCCTGCTGCTGTATGCTTTTTTTGTTTTTGCAAAGATTCATATAAGCCTCTCAAAGACCAATGATTATTTGGATTTTCTTTTAAGTCTTCTTTAAAGATGTTTTCAGCTTTTGAAAATGAGCCGGCTTTTAAAAGAGCTGCTCCCAGGTAGGTCCTTGCAGGCAACAACCAATCTTTTGGTTCATTGTAAATCAAAGCGTCTTCATTTTTTACGGCCTCTGAAAACGATAGTAATGCAGTAGGTAAATCATTTTCTTGTTCGGCAATTATACCTTCCAGCAATTTTTCAGCAACTTTTGCGGCATCTGCCGGAGCGTTAAAAGGCTGGATCAGCACAAGCATCTCCGGTTGATGCATATTTTTCTGCAAATAGGCCAATTCTTTTTTTGCTTCGGCTATATTGTTTTTTCTTGCCTGTGCAATGCCTCTTGCCCAATGGTTCAAAAAACTGGCATACACATAATTTTCAGCAATTGATGGTGCATTCAGTATTTCATCCCATTTGCCAAAACGAATATTGGTAATTACGGGAGTCATGTAAACGTATTGTATGAAAAAAGTGCCGAATGGTGCGGCGATGGACATAAATGAAGTATCAAAACTTTCCCTTGATGCTTCGGCCGATTTTAAACTATAGCTGTAACCTGCCCCCATCATGGCACAAGCGGATTGCATATGCAGGTTATGAATAAGGTAAAGCGATGCACTGTTAGCTACATCGGGGTAAGCAGCAAGGTATTCTTTGTAACCTCTTATCGACATTTCATTTACGTGGGTTCCTTGTGTATACATGCCACTGCGAATGTAAATGTGCGAAGGCATATGCACCATATGCGAAACGGAAGGCATTAATTTCGACAACAGGTCTGCACTGGGTAAGGCTCTTTGCGGATTGGCGGATGCTTCAACAGAATGAATATAATAATGATTGGCACCGGGATGAAGCGGTGATTGCTGCAAGGTTTTTTCAAGCACTTCCAAAATCCGCGGAGTCCATGGTTGTGCTTCGCCATTGTGTTTCCAATATTCCCATGGATGTTGTAACATCATGGCATCGGCATACAAAGCAGCCATATCTGCATCTTTGGGAAAGCTGCGATAGCCCTTTTCCATTTCGGTTGTATATAATTGATTTAGGTAAGCTCTGCTGACAGTACTGTCGGATGTATACCGTACACTCATTGCATCTATAAACGCTTTCTCTTTTGCAGTACAATTGGCAGACAATGACACAGCTTTTTGTGTAGCCGTAAAAGCTTCTGGTGTAGCGGCATACGCAAAATCATTAATGTTGGGTCCATACGCCAATGCCTGTGCCCAAAAAATCATAGGGTTGGCATTGTCAAATTCTTCAGCCTTTTTAAAAGATGCCATTGCCTCAATAATGTGAAAGGAATAATACATGTTAATACCCTGCTGAAAATACAAACGGGCGCTATCGCTTTTTGAATCAATTGGCCACGGGTAATTACCCCAGCCTTTTAATATACTGATGCCGTTGGCCAGGCTGTCGCTGTTTAAATGATTCCAGTCGGGGCTGCATTGTACAATGAATTTATTTTGTAAAGCCTGCTCCCTTGAAATAAATGTTAATTTGCTGTCGGCAGACTTGGGCAGGTATTGAAAAGCGAACAAAAATAATAATCCTGTAAATGTTAAAATAACTAATATTTTCTTTTTCAAATTATAGTTTTTAGGCAACCTAAAATACAGATAATTTATTTTATTTAATAGTTATTATGAAGAATATTTTATCGTAAGAATTTATTGTGCTCGTTGAGAAGCAATGTGACAAATTGTTGTGCTTTGTCCGCCGCAGTAAATCTCCATCTTAGCATTTTGCTAAGCTGTTTTTATTCAAATATTTCTTTGTTAATGGTAGTCTGCACTTGATTTAATAAAAAGTTTTTAAAAATAGTCAGATTTCCTTACTGCGTCTTTGGTGGACAGGTCTTCTTTTTTTATACACAGGTGTTAAAAACACTACTCAGTATCTCTATGTTGGTTTACCTATATTTGCTTCAGTTAAAAATTACTAAAAAAATTAGTAGCTTGTGCTCCGGTTACTGTATTATGCAAAAACCATCCTTTACTTTACAGAGGTGCATAAATAAAATTTACACCTAATTATGTGGTACCAAAGGAGTGAACCGTTAAGGCGGGCAGACTACAACAATGCTGATTGAATAAAAAATGTTGGTACAATAAAAACTATAATGGCAGAAAGAGAAAAAATAGCGGCTGATTACAACGAAGACTCGATAAGGAGCCTGGATTGGAAGGAACATATCCGTCTGCGGCCGGGCATGTATATTGGTAAATTAGGAGATGGCAGCAGTGCAGATGACGGTATTTATGTATTAATGAAAGAGGTTATCGATAACTGCATAGATGAACATACCATGGGCTACGGTAAACATGTGGATGTAAACATTGAAGGCAAAACAATTACCGTAAGAGATTATGGCCGGGGTATTCCACTTGGTAAAGTTGTTGATGTTGTAAGTAAAATTAATACCGGTGCCAAGTACGATAGTAAAGCGTTTCAAAAAAGTGTTGGTCTTAATGGAGTAGGAACAAAGGCAGTTAATGCATTAAGCGATTATTTTAAAGTTACAGCCTATCGTGAGGGTAAAGAAAAAACTGCAGAGTTTGCAAAAGGTGCTTTAACAAAAGATCACAAAGAGACCACCTCTAAGGAAGAGAACGGAACCTTTGTAGAATTTATACCCGATGAAAGTATTTTTAAAAATTTTCATTTTGTACAGGAATATTTGGACAACCAGTTTTGGAATTATTGTTACTTAAACGCCGGCCTGGTAATGAACCTGAATGGCAAACGTTATGTTAGTAAAAATGGGTTGCTTGATCTGTTGCAACGCAAAACCAATGAGGACGAAATCAGGTATCCAATCATTCATTTAAAAGGAGAAGATATTGAACTGGCATTAACCCATGAGAGTGCCTATGGAGAAGAGTATTACAGTTTTGTAAACGGACAGTTTACTACACAGGGCGGTACGCATTTAGCAGCTTTTAGGGAATGTTATGTAAAAGCCATTCGTGACTTTTATAAAAAAGATTATGATGCTGCTGACATACGGGGAAGCATCTGCGCTGCCATTTCAGTAAGGGTGCAGGAACCTGTTTTTGAAAGCCAGACAAAAACCAAACTGGGTTCGCAAAATGTGTTTGAAGGCGGCCCAAGTATGAAGAACTTTATAGGCGAATTTTTAGGTAAGGAACTCAATAACTATTTGCATAGAAATAATGCTACTGCGGAGGCTTTAAAAAAACGTATTGAGCAAAATGAGCGGGAGCGTAAAGAGTTATCCGGCATTCGCAAGCTGGCCAATGAAAGAGCTAAAAAAGCCAACCTGCACAATAAAAAATTAAGAGACTGTAAGTTTCATTATAATGATGAGGCAACCGGAAAAGACAAAGACAATATTTTAGAGAAACAAAAGGAAAGCACCATTTTTATAACAGAAGGAGATAGTGCCAGCGGCAGCATAACCAAGGCCCGTAATGTAAACACACAGGCGGTGTTTAGTTTGCGGGGTAAACCGTTAAACTGTTACGGCCTTACTAAAAAGGTGGTATACGAAAATGAAGAGTTCAACCTGTTACAACATGCATTAAATATAGAAGAAGGCTATGAAACCCTGCGTTATAATAACATCGTTTTTGCTACCGATGCAGATGTGGATGGTTTGCACATTCGTTTGTTACTGATGACTTTCTTCCTGCAATTTTTTCCCGATTTGGTTAAGAACGGGCATGTCTATATTTTGGAAACGCCTTTGTTTCGGGTACGTAATAAACAGGAAACCATTTACTGTTATGATGAAAAAGAAAAGCAGGCAGCGATAAAAAAACTTGGCAGCAAGCCTGAAATAACAAGGTTTAAAGGTTTGGGAGAAATTAGCCCGGACGAGTTTGCCCGTTTTATAAACCGTGATATGAAACTGCAACCGGTAATGATGTTACCCGACACACACATACAGCAATTGCTGGAATATTATATGGGTAAAAATACACCAACACGACAGGAATTTATTATAGACAATTTAACCGTGGAAGTAGATTTGGTTGGGGAAGATGCCGTAAATAAAAACTAAGAATTATTGATTAATAATTAGTAATTCTTTCGGATCGGTGAGTACTAAATTTTATTAAAACAAATAAAATATTTTGTATAAAGACTGATAATATCTTACTCGAAAAATCTTTTCAATTCGGAGTAAGGATTGTTAAGTTGTTTAGGCACTACGAAATATAAAAGTTGAAAGAGATTTATGTGTGCAATTATTAAATAGCGGTACTTCCATTGGTGCCAATGTAGAAGAATCAGTCGGAGGATCATCCCGGAAGGAATTTGTACACAAATTAGAAATTGCATACAGAGAAGCAAGGTAGACAAGGTATTGATTAAGACTACTGAGAGACATTGAACTCTTAGAAGTAAAGATTGCAAAATCTTTTATAGTTGACTGTGAAGAAATAATAAAAATTATAATAGCCATATTAAACTCAACAAAAATTAAACAAATACCAGATGTTAATTAAAACAAGATTCTCTTTTAAATTTTAAACACTACAAACAACCAAAGAATTATTAATTATTAATTGCTAATTCTTAATTAAATTATGATACACATAGTATTTAACGAGGCAGATGTAAAAGTTATAAAAGAAGCCATTGCATTGGACGAAAGCCTGCAGGGCGAAGTGGTGCAAATAATAGATGACTACTCCGTAGGTCCGCTGAATAACATTTATGTAGGCGAAGGCATAGAAGCACGCAAACAATGGTGGCGGGATGTATTGGCCGGTGGCGATTACGATGGCAAAGCAGACAGCGGTGAAGTAGATGATTATAAAACTATAGCTGAACTTGTAGGCAACATGCGAAGGAATGTGGAGGAAACCATCTGGATTTGGGCCGCACAAAACAAGCACGATGTAAGCGGCTATTACTGGCTGCTCAAATACATGCAGGAGTTTCAGCGCAGGGTATTTATTTTATACCTTAACAACCTGCCCTTCATCAACAAAAAAGGAAATATTTTTTATCCTAACTGGTTGCATGAAATTCAGGCAAAAGAATTTTTAAAGGCAAAAAAACTGGCCAGGGAAATTACGCTGAGTGAGTTTGAAGTTGATCCTGATGAGTGGACAAAACTATGTGAAGAAAATAAGGGCGTCCGCTTACTGGAAGGAGGGAAAAAATTGGGGCAGGCGGAGTATGATTATTATGATGATGAGCTAATAAAATTTATTACACCTGATTGGCAGAAGGCATCTAAAATTATCAGCCAGTTTATAAATAAGGCAAAAGAAACTACCGGCGAAGCTTATTTGTTATGGCGTTTAAAAGTTTTGATAGCGCAGGATAAATTTGATGTGCAGGGAAAGCTGGGCAATATGAAAGATTTTGAAATTAAAACAAAAGCCTGATCAGAATGAATATAAAGGGCATTCATCACGTAGCCATTTTAACCAATGAGTACGAACGCAGCAAAGCATTCTATACAAAAGTATTGGGCTTTGTAATAGTAAAAGAAACCTACAGGGAAGAAAGAAAGTCCTACAAACTTGATCTCGCCATCAATGGGCAATACCAGGTTGAATTGTTTTCTTTCCCGGAATATAAAGAAAGGGCTTCTTTTCCTGAACAAAAAGGGCTGCGCCATTTGGCATTTTCTGTAGATAACATTGAACAATCGGTAGCGGAGCTGATTACCAAAGGGGTTGAAGTACAAGGCATACGGGTTGATGAAATAACCAATAAAAAATTTTGTTTTTTTTACGATCCAAACGGGCAACCGCTGGAGCTGTACGAGGTGTAAATATTGAACCATTTTATAAAATAGGATAACGCAAAAAAAGGAGATGCTCCTATGAAGCAATTTTGCAGGTTTTATTTGTTACAAAGGGAATGCCCCGATGGGGCAAATAACAAGTGTAAGGGAATTGAAATAACTAGTGTGGCTTATAATTAGGAGTTGTGGTTTTGTAGATACTAATAAGTAACAAAGGCTCCATGGGAGCCGCCGCTTTGAAGAAAAAATGTAAATATTTTGTTATGCCAAATACATATACACAATTATTAACGCAATTGGTTTTTGCGGTAAAAGGGAGGCAAAACCTTATTGAAGAACCAATAAGAGAAAGGGTAGAGAAATTTATTTGTGGGACAGCAAAAAACAGAAAACACAAACCGCTTGCTATTTATTGCATGCCGGATCATTTGTATTTGTTGGTAGGCTTTAGTCCTGATCAATCTGTTTCAGATTTGGTAAAAGAAATAAAAGTAAGTTCTAATGATTTAATCAATGATAACCACCTTACAAAACAACGCTTTTATTGGCAGGAAGGATACGGTGCTTTTTCCTATTCAAGATCTGCATTGGACAATGTTGTAAAATACATTCTCAATCAAAAGGAGCATCATAAAAAGAGAACGTTTAAAGAAGAGTACATCAGTTTTTTATAAAAATTCGAAGTAGCGCACAATGAAAAATGCTTGATCGAATTATATGTCTAACAATAACAACAGCAGCAATAATAAATGGCAACAAGTAAAAACAAAGAAGATTACATACACACAGACAGTGGTGTTGGCGGGCAATACAAAACATGGTTTTTAAATTACGCCAGTTACGTAATATTAGAAAGAGCGGTACCCGCCATTGAAGATGGCTTAAAGCCGGTACAGCGCCGCATTCTGCATGCTATGAAGGAAATGGATGATGGCCGCTTTAATAAAGTGGCCAACATTATTGGTCAGTCAATGCAATACCATCCGCATGGAGATATGAGCATTGGCGATGCCCTTGTAAACCTTGGGCAAAAAGACCTGCTGATTGAAACCCAGGGAAACTGGGGAGATGTACGCACCGGTGATGATGCCGCCGCACCAAGATACATTGAAGCAAGACTGAGCAAGTTTGCATTAGAGGTAGCCTTTAACGCCAAAACCACTGAATGGGCATTAAGCTATGATGGCAGAAAGAATGAACCCGTTACATTGCCCATGAAATTTCCGTTGTTACTGGCGCAGGGAGCAGAAGGTATTGCAGTAGGGTTGGCAACAAAAATTTTACCACACAATTTTTGCGAACTTATTGATGCATCCATCAAATATTTAAAAGGAAGAAAGTTTGAACTGCTGCCCGATTTTTTAACCGGCGGCACCATGGATGCCACCAATTACAACGAAGGTAAAAGAGGAGGTAAAATAAGGGTAAGGGCCATCATTGAAGAAGTAGATAAAAAGACATTGGTTATTAAGAACGTTCCTTACGGTGTTACCACTACTCAATTAATGGAGAGCATTGTAAAAGCCACCGACCAGGGAAAAATAAAAATTAAAAAAGTAAACGATCATACGGCTGCTGAAATTGAAATCATCATTGAACTGGCACCCGGTATTTCACCGGATATCACCATTGACGCCCTGTATGCATTTACAGATTGCGAGGTAAGCATTTCGCCAAACGCCTGTGTGATTGTAAAAGACAGGCCACAGTTTTTAGGTGTGCCCGAACTAATGCGTATTTCCGCCGATAACACCAAAGAGCTGCTGAAAAGAGAACTGGAAATTAAGTTAGGCGAGCTACAGGAAAAATGGCACTACACTTCACTGGAGAAAATATTTTTTGAAGAAAAAATTTATAAGGAGTTAGAAAAGAAACACGAAACATGGGAGAAAGTATTGACTGCGATTGATACGGCCTTTACGCCTTTTAAAAAATTATTGCGCAGGGATATAACAAGAGAAGATATTGTAAAGCTTACTGAGAAGCCTGTACGGCGTATTTACAAACTGGATATCGAAGAACTGAACGAACAGATAAAAGGGCTTGAAGCTGATATAAAACAGGTTAAATACGACCTGGAGCATTTAACAGAATATGCCGTAGCCTACTACGAAAACCTGTTGAAAAAATTTGGTAAAGGCAGGGAACGCAAAACAGAGATCAAACTATTTGACACCATACAGGCCAAGAGCGTAGCCATTGCCAACATTAAGTTGTACGTAAATTATGCAGATGGTTTTATTGGCACCGCCTTAAAGAAAGATGAACTGATTGCAGAAGTGTCTGACCTGGATGATATCATTGCTTTTACAAAAAGCGGCATCATGAAAGTGGTGAGGGTATCAGATAAAATCTTTATCGGAAAAGACATTATACATGTGGCCGTATTTCAAAAAAGCGATGAACGCACCACCTATAATTTGGTGTATGCCGATGGCAAAACCGGCGTATCGTATGCCAAGCGTTTTAATGTTACCGGTATCACACGGGATAAAGAATACGACCTTACAAAGGGATCAGAAAAAAGCAGGGTACATTATTTTTCTGCCAACCCCAATGGCGAGGCGGAGGTGGTAAAGATTGTGCTGAGCCCCAATTGTACGGCCAAAAAGAAAGAGCTGGAGTTTTATTTTGAAGAGTTGGAAATAAAAGGCCGCAACAGCATCGGCAACCAGGTTACCAAGTACCCCATAAAATCGGTAAAGTTTAAAGAGGCTGGCAAATCAACCTTAGATGCAAAAAAACTTTGGTTCGATAATAAGTTTGGCCGCCTGAACACAGAAGAAAAGGGAGAGTACCTCGGCAAATTTGATGCAGAAGACAGGATACTGGTTATTTTTAACGACGGCAATTATGAAATTACCGACCAGGAATTAACCCAGCGTTTTGATGCAGAAAAAATATTGCTGATAGAAAAATTCAGGACAGATAAAGTCATCACTGCAGTATACCTCGACAACGAAAAACTACAGTACAACATCAAGCGGTTTAAAATAGAAACCACCACACTAAAAAGTAAATTCTTCTTCATCAAAGAAGGAA
>Ga0209512_1005119_pt1 | contig 11058 bp, 10 predicted proteins | sample frozenSSSSmetaG_FD_184142 | JGI IMG/M metagenome (GOLD analysis project Ga0209512, IMG submission 184142) | Glacier valley bacterial and archeal communities from Borup Fiord, Nunavut, Canada, to study Microbial Dark Matter (Phase II) -... | ecosystem: Environmental > Aquatic > Freshwater > Ice >... | reverse complement strand
GCTTCGTTGAGATCTTGGATTTCCTGGTCGGTGAGGTGGATTTCAATCATTGCTTGAGCCAAGCATGATAGGGTGCCGGAGGGTCAGGGGAAAGATCTCTTTTCCACAAATCTTGATGCGCGGCAGCATAACCGCCCCAAACGCCGGAGGGAAGGGCCTTTTTCCGAACTTCTCCACCAGTCTTGCTTTTCCAGAGACTCTTGCCATCGTGGCTTCCCGATGACGGCAGATGATCACCACTTTCGTCGAGAGGACCGCACGGTCCGCTGGCAGCGGATTGCTTCCCACATTGCGGAGCACCCGGAGGATCTCGCAATCGCGCTCGCGAATTGCGACCGCTGGCTCTCCTTGGGCCGTGTTCATCCCGCGCCACTGTTGGAATGGCAGCGGCTCATCCACGCCGCACAAGGCTCGCCGGAAGCGCTGCAAGACTTCGTCCTGTTTCTCGCCGCGCCGGATCACGATGCCCAGCCGCTCAAGTCCTGCTCCCCCTTTGTCGGGTTGCCCCTTGGTGAATCGTCCAGTCCCGCCGCATGACTCTTTCCGCGCTCCAGCACATCATCCGCGCGGCCCAGGCGCTGGCGGAGGATCGAGCCATTCTGGTCCTCGGGTCCGCCTCGTTGCTCGCGTCGTTTCCCGAACTTGGGAATTCGGATTCCCCGCTCGCCGCCACCTACGACGCCGACCTTTGCCCGGATCCCTTCGACGAACTCACCGGGACCATGCTCGACGAGGCCTTGGGCGAAAACCGCGCCTACTACCTGCGTCACGGATACCACGCGGATATTCTGCGGGATACCATTCTGGAAACCCTGCCGGCAGGTTGGAGAGAGCGGCTTGTTTCCGTTCCCGGCTGCGCTGCGGCCCATGCCCTGGAACCGCATGACCTCGCGGCGGTGAAACTCCTCGTCGGCCGTCCCAAGGACATTTCCTTGCTGGCGCATCTTCATACCGCAGGGCTCCTCGATGCGGAGGTGGTCCGGACCCGCTTGGACTTCCTGGATATCCCGGTGGAACTCGTTCCCCGGCTTCACTCGAATTTCAGGGACGTCTTTGGCATATGAGCCGGGTTCGGCGCTTCTCCGCTCATCACATTCAGATCGGTCAGCACTGGCCCGCCATTGGTCCTGGAGCTCCAGCAGCACTGGCGATGCGGTTCTAGGAGGTGGACAAAATACGCAAAGCGCTTGAATTCAGTTGGTTGATGGCGTTTTAGGTCGTTAGGAGCCCGCCGCGCGCGGGGGTGCGGGTGCGGCAGGGGGGGCTCAACGCCGCCGTGCGGAAGGGGGCGGGAGCGGCAGGAGCGCGGAAATCCGCCGAGCGAGGGTTGGCGGGAGCGGCGGCGTTGCGGACGGCCGCCCTGCGCGGAGGGGTGGGAGCGGAGGGTTGGCGAAAACCCGCCGTGCGGGTGCCTGCGGGTGCCTGCGGGTGTGGAAGGTGTGCAAAAGTTCGCCGTGAGGTGGCAGGCGGGAGCGGCAGGGATGCGGAAAGCATCCGCGCGCGGGCATGCCGCATCCGGTTTTCACCAATCTGGAGTTAGGAGAGGAGGTGGAAATGCCGCACTTATTCCTCAGGCGGCGTGGACGCGGCCGCGATGGTGGCGTTGGACAGCCCCAATCTCGCCCGGAGCAAGTCGTCGACGAGCACGGCGTGGTTGTTTGGCACGATGCCGGAACCGAACTTCAGCGCGTAACCTTTCGTGATCTCCGCGCCGAAGAACAGGATGCAGGCGGAATAGTAAATCCAAGCCAGGACGATCACGACCGACCCAGCCGCGCCGAAGCTGGAGGCGATGCTGCTGGTCGCCAGGTAGTAGCCGATCCCGAACTTGCCGAGGGTGAAAAGGAGGGAAGTCGCCACTGCTCCCAGCCAGACGTCGCTCCAGCGGAGCCGCACATTGGGTAGCAGTTTGAAGATCATCGCGAAGAGCCCGCTGACGACCGCGAACGAGATGACAAAATCCCACGCCTGCCAGACCACGGGCGGGAGTTGGAATCGACCGCTCATGTAGATGCTCAATGCGGCAAGGACGACACTGATGATCAGGGAGACGAGGAGGAGAAACCCGATGGCGAGCACGATCGAAAACGAGAAAAAGCGGTCCCGAACGAGCGTGAAGAACGGGCGCCCCGGTTTCACGACCACGCCCCAGATCGTGTTCAGCGCATCTTTCAACTCGGCAAACACCGTGGAGGCGCCAAAAAGCAGGAGCGCCGTGCTGATGACCGTCGCGAGCACGCCTGCCGATTTTTGAGCGGCGCTCGATTGCACCGCAGCCTGGATGGCCTCGCCCGCACCTTTGCCGGCGAGGGTGGCGATTTGCTGCGAGAGTTGTCCGCGCGCCGCATCCTCCCCGAACACCAGCCCGGCCATCGAGATCACGATGACGAGCAGCGGCGCGAGCGAGAAAATCGCGTAGTAGGCGAGCGAGGAGCTGAGTCGCATCGCGCCGTCGTCCAACCAATCGGAAGCGGCGTTTTTCAGCAATGGGATCAGGTGACGCGGCTGCATGAGTGGCGCATGGAGTAAAGCATCGCTTGCTGCCGGTGTCAGGTGGATTTGAGAAAAGCGTTCGGCCGTTGCCGAATCGACCGCTCGCGATTTCACTGGCGGAGCGGAGTTGAAACCGATAGAGCGTCTCCTGAAATTGCTATTCCGTAAAACCCGCGGACCCTGATCGCTGTTCCGGATTTCCACCCATCCATCACCTCACGCCACCATGAGCACCGACTCCCCACCCACCAAGTCCTTCCGCCAGGTCTCACTGCCGTTCCTGAGCGCGGTCGCCATTTCAATCGGGCTGGCGGGGTCAACGTTCATTGCGGCGCATAGTTGGAAAGAGGTGCGGAAAAAGCCGGAGAAAAACAACATCCGCATCACCGGGTCCGCGCGGAAGCGGATTGTTTCGGACTTGATCCAGTGGAATGCCTCGGTGGAGGCCCAAGGCGCGGACCGCACCGCCGCCTACGTCGCGCTGAAGGGTGGGACCGAAAAAGTGGTCGCCTTTCTCAAGGCGCAGGGCGTGACGGTGGGGGAGATCCAGACCGAATCCGCCTCGATTACCGAGGAATTCGACATCATCAAGGAGGACAAGGTTCTGCCCGGCACGAATGTCCCGCTTCGCTCCGAGCGCAAGGAGTCGAAAGGCTTCAAGGCGCGTCAGGTGGTCGCCGTCAGCTCGGCGAACGTTCCGCAAATCGAAAAAGTTTCCCGCGAAATCACAACCCTGCTCGAACAGGGCGTCGGCGTCACCTCGCACGAGCCGAACTACTACTACACCCGCTTGGGCGAACTGAAGCTGGAGATGCTCGCGGAAGCAGCGAAGGACGCCCGCGCCCGCGCCGAAAACATCCTCAACTCCGCCGGCAACACCGGCGTGGGCAAGCTGGTTTACGCGGACATGGGCATCATCAATATCAACGCCGCCAACTCCACGGAAACCTCGAACGAGGGCAACAACGATACCTCTTCACGTGACAAGGACATCATCACGATCGTCCATGCCGAGTTTGAGGTGAAGTGATAGTTCCAAAAGCGGCTGGTTGACGGCTTTTCCGCCGCAAGCTAGCTTCCCGCAGCGAATTGCGGGGAGCTCCGTCCTCCAAGCCGGTCGTGTGGGAAATCATGCGGCCTCTCCGGGGTTACCCCGGGGGATCGAGAAACCAAGGCATTACGAGGCGAGGGCGCCATCACGCTTCCGCGTGAAGATGCCCGCGCCGGACAGGACGCGTTGGGGCGCGGTGCTTCTCCGCATTCGCTCATTTTGGAAAGAAAGCTGAATGAACAGGATGGAACGGAGAAAACGGAGGATGAATCAGTTTTGAAATTCCGAGAACCCAGCCGAAAGAGGTTGCTGAAGGGAATCGATCATCCCTCTCTAACATCCATTCTGTTTCCTCCATTCCCTCCTGTTCAAATGAATTCTGGTTTGTAGGCTCATTTTCCCATGTCCTCGCAAGCCCTTCACGTCCGCCGCCTTGCCACCGCCCTCGCGGCGGGGTCGATGGAGGATCGCGAGGCGTTGGTGGCGCGGGCGAAGCCGTTGGTGGGTGACTTGAGAAAGGCGCGTTGGCTGGTCTCGCTGGCGAAAAATCTTAGCCTGGAATTCGGCGAGGCTCCGCGACCGACGGTGCGGCGGATCGCCGAGCGGATCCGGGCGCACGAGGGATTTGTCAAAGCGTGGACTGAGGGTCGGGGCAGGATTTCCCTCGGCCAAGTTGCGCCGCAGATGGCTCCGGCGGCAGGTGCTCCGAGGGCCTGGGAGATCCCGGAAATCACGACCATGAGGGATCTGGCCGACACGCTGAGACTGCACCCGGATGACCTGGGTTGGCTGATTTCTCGAAATCCGGAGCACTATCGCCATCGCTGGCAGGTGAAGCCGAAGAGCGGGCGCTTCCGGTTGATCGAGAGTCCGAAGGTGTTGCTCAAGTTCGCACAGCGGCAGGTGCTGCGGAAAATCCTTCATGCCATCCCGCCCCATGAAGCGGCGCGGGGTTTCCGGCAAGGTTGCTCGGTCCGCGATTTCGTGGAGCCACACACGGGAAAGGAAATCCTGATTCGCTTTGATCTGGAGGACTTCTTTCCGTCGATCACCGCCGCGAGGGTGATGCGGATTTTTCTAACTGCCGGTTATCCGGAGTCCGTCGCCCGTGCGCTGACCCGGCTGACGACCCACGCCGCACCGCCGTCGGTTCTGGAGGAAAAATCGCTCGCATGGCCGGAACGCCGCCGGCTCGCGACACCGCATCTGCCGCAGGGCGCTCCGACTTCGCCGGCTTTGGCGAATCTCAGCGCGTTCCGCCTCGACTGCCGCCTAGCGGGCCTGGCGAAAGCGGCGGGCGCAGACTACACGCGCTATGCCGACGATTTGCTTTTCTCGGGCGGCGTGGACTTCGCGCGCCAGGCGCGGCGCTACGAAGTGGTGGTGGGCGCGATCATCATTGAGGAGGGTTTTCGTCCGAACCACCACAAGACCCGCGTTCTGCGTCAGGGCCAGAAACAACACGCGGCCGGCCTCGTCCTCAACGAGAAGCCGAACATCGACCGCCGCGAGTTCGATCGCCTCAAGGCGATTCTAACGAACTGCGCGCGCCACGGTCCTGCCTCACAGAATCGGGACAATCACCTGGATTTCGCCGCCCACCTAACGGGCAGGCTGGCGTGGGTGCGCTTCATTCATCCGGGGAAGGAAGCGAAGCTGCGGGCGATCTTCGATCGAATCGATTGGGGATAGAATGGATGGGTGTTAGCGCCGGTTCATTTCGCGGGCCAGTCCAGCAGGATGTTCCATTTGTAGATCCGCTCGGGCGGAAGAGTGGGCGTCTTGTCGTTTTCGATGCGGTCGTAAACGTTCTTGGGCGGGGCGAGCACGGTGTCCTTGCCGTAGATGTAGTCCTGGTCCTCGACGATGGTGCGGTAGGCCTTGTTGAGGGCGATGGCGCGCTCCGTCGACGGCGTGATGAGGTCGTAGACGTCCTTCGCCTTGGCGAGCTTTTCGGGATCCGGCGTGCCGTCGGGCCTGAACCAGCGGGCGTCCATTTCCTCGTTGTTGCGGAACTCGCTGCCGCCGCCGACGCGGGCGAGGTAGGTGGCGATCTCGCCGGTGAACTCGCCTTTGTTAGGCGCGTCCGGCATGCCCTTGAGGTTGATGTAGCCCCAGCCGGCCGCACCGTCTAACTTGCGCGGAAAGCTGAAGGTCTTGTCGATGGTGGAGCCGACCGAGTTGTGGCAGCCCATGCAGGAGAAGTTTTCCTCGTAGGTCAGGCTGCGGAGGCGGCCCTTGCGGTCCTCGATGAAGCCGTGAATCGCCCAACCGTTGCCGTTGTCGATGCCATACTGGCCAAGGTCCTGATAGGCGGGCAGGTTTCCGGCTTCTTTCTCCATCGCCTCGAGATCGTATTTTCTCGCATACATCGGCTTCGAGTAGGCCTTGGCTTTCCTGGAATAGCGCACTTCCTTCATGCGTGTGGAAACGCCGAGGGTGCCGTCCTTGGCGACTCCGACATAACGAACGGTGTGAAGGAACTCGGTTCCCTCCGGATAGAGATGCTTCTCGATGGGAAGGGACTCCGCGGCTCCGACCCAGGAGGTGGTGTCGCGGATCTCGCTGGATTCTCCCAGATTTCCGTCGCGGTTGAGATCCTTGCCGATGGCGTTCTCATCGACCGTTAGGGAGCCGATGAAAGCCGCCCCTTTGATATTGGCTTCGAGTATGGCGAGGTTCGCCTTGTAAACATCAAGCGAGGGTTTGCCGTCCTTGCCGCTGCGGTAAGCTTGGGGCAAGCGGATCATCACGTCGTCGGTCGAGCCGTTGGTGGGCCAGAAGGTGCTGGGAAATGGTTTGTAGTTGAAGGCCACCCATTGGCTGCCGTCCTTGGCGAAGCCGTGTGAATCGAAGGCCTCCGCGCCGAGGTGGAGGTTCTTGAGATCCGGGATCCAGCCTTTGAAATTCTTCTCGCGAAGGCGCGAGGGGAGTTCGGAATAGTTGTCGTAGGCGATGTAGCTGAGGATTTCCGTGTCGCTGATAGATGCGGTGCGCTTGGAGCGGTCCTCGAAGAGGTTTTTCCAATGGTTGGTCATGCCGAGGTCGCTGAAGCTGTAGGCTTCTTGCAGGTCGGCGTCGTTCATGCGGTTTTCCCGGTCCTCGATGTGGTCCTGATGGCAGACATAGCAGGCGTTGGTACGGGCCTCGGTGCGGGTGTAGCACTGCGAGGGGACGACGCCCTCGGCGTTGTAAAGCGTGTTGATCGGGTGGGTGTCCGGGACTTCGGGCACGGCGCAGTCATTTTTGCGGAGCGATTCGAGGATCTGCTCGTGAATCGGCGCGGGCTCGGCCTGGACCAGCGGGGCGATGCCGCAGAAAAGCGCGGCGAGATGGCGGGACATGATGGGAATTGGTTAGGGATGCGAAGTTGGAAATGGGGAATGGGCGGACCCGCGAAGGTCCGCCCATTCCTGGATCGTCAAGCGGGACGGAATCCGACCCGCATGCGCGGCTTACTGGTTGGTGAAGCCGTCAGCCTTGTTGAGCTTTTCAACGAAGTCCTGGTTGGGGACGTTGGAGACGTTGAACATCCAGATCGCGTCGCCGAGGCCCTTGGGCACGGCGACGAGGTTGGTGCTGCTCGGGTGCTGGACGGCGACCGAGAATTCGGTCGGCACCTTGGGATTGAAGATCATGCCCGTGGCTTCCGAGCCATTGACGCGGATGCTGAGGAAATGGTCGAGGGACTCGGCGACGCCGTCGTTGTCGGTGTCGCGGATGAACCAGATGTCGCCACCGACATTGGATCCGTTAGGCGCGTCCTCGATCACGTAAACGTTACCCAGGGCGTCCATCGAGAGGTTGTCCGGGGAATTGAGCACGCCGGTGGTCGGGGCGAAGCCGACGTTTTTCGGAAAAGCGGACTCGCTCACGAAGGTGCGGACAATAGCCTTGCCGGAGGGCGCGGCGGGCGTGCCCTTGCCCTTCCAGTCGCGATCCGCATTGCCGAGGCGTTTGCCAGGACCTTGTTCGAGAATCTCGATGGAGATCACCTTGCTCTCGGAAGTCACCGCTACGTAGAGCACTTCGTTGCCATTGGCGAGTTTGCCGACGGTAACGTCTTCCGGACGACCGAACGGGGTGCCGCCGGCATCGTCGGCCGCAGGACGTCCGCCGAAGCTGGTAGGATCCGAAGCCGCGCCGGGTGCGCCATCGCGGAAAGGATTGGTGATGCCCGGAAGCGGAGTGCCAACGGCATCGGTGAGCGGCAGCCAAGTGGCGGCACCCTCGCGGACCACGCCCGCGGCCTGCTGGTTGTAGTCCTTGGATGAAACGCCACCGGAGGAGATGAAGGCGTCGACCGAGAGGACGAAGGTCTGGCCGACGGTGTAGTCGCCCTTGTTTTTCATCACGAATTTGTAGATCGAGCCGGAGTTGAATTCATCAATGTAATAGATGGTGTCCTCGAACTTGGTGCTGAAGTTGATGCCTTCGTGGGAGACGTTGGCGATGCTTTCGAGCACGCGCGTCTGGATGTCCGCGACGGGAGCAAGTGGATTGAGGATTTCCAAGACGCGACCCTTGCCGGCCCATTCCTCGGCGAGGAAGAGGGTGCCGTTGGGCGTCCAGCGGCAGGGATCGAAGGCGCCGAAGTCGTTGGCCCAGTTGCCCACGGCACCTTGTTGGTCGCCGGCGAAGATTACCTCGGATTTGTTATCGTAAAGAGTGACGCGGGTGCAGCCGGCACCGATGGGGGTTTCGTGGGGGATGAAGAGGTAATTTCCCGTCGCGTCATAGGCCAGCATGTCGAACATTGAGGCGCTGGTGCCTTGACCGGGAACCCGGACGACCGATTGACCCGGGCTGAGGACCTGGTCCTCGACCTCGCGGAGGCTGAGAACGTTTTTCTGGCTGATGCCGGCCGGGGAGACCCACGGCGAGGCGAGTTCTTCGAGCGCGTTCGGGGCGACCACCGGAGCGGACTGGGTGAGCGGGGTGAACCAGACGTTCGTGCCGGCGTAGGCGGGAAGGCTGCCAAGCACGGCGGCCGTGAGGAGGAGTTGCTGGCGCAAGGATGGGGATTTCATGGGGATGGATGGTTTTGGTTGTTAATGGGGAGTCCCGAAACCTTGGTCTGGCCTCTGGACCTTCCACATGAACCAAACCAGAACCGGCCGGGCATCCCGTTTGGTGTGTCAAAATTCTCACATGGCATTTTTGTCACCACCGGGCCGGCCGTTTCCGAGGTGAAACGCCCTCGTCGAATGATCGACCCTTGAGCTAATTCCCTTCGCCCCGGTTCCAGCCTTGCCAAAGCTTTGAAACTCCGTAGGGTCCGTTCGAGCAGGTAATTCCTACCTCCCATGCCCGCATTTGGCCGATTGCTGACTGATTCACCCCTGTTCTGAGAGTGGTGAGATCGGCCTGCTGGCAGGAAATCCGGAATTCCTGCCTCACGGGCGGCGGCGCAAGCCGGCTGTTTCCGACACGGGTGAAATCTCCTTCCGCAAGCGCTGCGGAGCTTCACCCCGGCACCAAAAAGCCGGATTGTCGGAGTCATGCCGGTCAGCACGAGGTCCTTCCAGCATTGCCGGACCCAGCCTTGGGTCCGCCGCGCCGGGCCGCCTGTAAAACCATGACCCCACTGACAAAATGTCAAACGCAACACACGATTCCCGCAATTCGGGAGACAGCCGTCGCCGCCGCTCACGCGGAGGCTCAAACCGCAACAGTAACAACCGCGATGGTCGCGACAACCGCGATAACCGCGGTGGTGGAGAACGCCGCTCCGGCGATTCCCGCAACGACAGCCGCGGCCACTCGCAAGGCCGCAGCCAGGGTAGCCAGAGCAGCAACCGCGCCGAGGAATTCCGCCCGCAGGCCCCGCGTAAATACGCTCCTGCCAAGCTGACCTTGTGGCAGAAAATCCTCAAGGCCGTGGGTCTCTACAAGGAGCCCGCGCCACCATCCCGCATCGAGCGCAATCAGGAGGCCGTTAATCAGGCCCCGAAGCCGAACGTCGAAGCCCGCGCCCCGAAATCCAACACCCGCAACGCCCGCTCCAACGAAGGCGGCGAACCGCGGGAACGGGAAGAACGCGAGCCAAGGGAACCACGTCCGGAGCGCCAGCCGCGCCCTGAGCGTCAGCCGAGAGAGCGTCCCCGTGGTGGCGACCGCAGCACCGTCGAAAGCCCGCGCGTTTACGTCGGAAACCTTTCCTACGACGTGTCCGAGCAAGACCTCCAGGAGCTCTTCAAGGGCGTCGGCGGCGTCCGCAACGTCGAGGTCGTTTACAACCGCAGCACCCACCGCTCCAAGGGCTACGGCTTTGTGGAAATGCTCCACATGGACGACGCCATCCGCGCCGTGGAGGTCCTCAACGACCAACACTTCATGGGCCGCAAGCTCACCGTTTCCGGTGCCAAATCCAAGGGCAACGACGAGCGCGAGGAAGCCGAAGACCGTCCGGAGCGCGAGCCCCGCAAAATCGTCGTCGCCTCCGCGAACCCGACTCCCGCCCCAGCCGCCGCGGCCGAAGCCGCGCCTGCCGTTGCTGAAGCCGCCGCCGTGGAAACCGCCGCCGTGGAAACCGCCGAGCCGGTGATCCAAACCATCGTCGAAACCGTCCCGCAAGCCGCCGCTCAAGAAGCTCCGGCCGCCGCCGAGACCGCCACCGACCTCGAAGCCAAATACGGCTTCGAAGAGCCCAAGGCGAAGACCGAAGAAGCGTAATCCGCGACTTCACGAATCCAATCAACCAACCCCCGTCCGGCTCGCCGCGACGGGGGTTTTTCGTCAATGTGTCCCGGCTGTCTCAGCCGGGTCTTTGATGGCGCAAGTTTAGGAACTTGATTTGAGGGAAATAAGTTCTATAAATGCATCAACTAATTAATCCAAAAGATGCGAATCACCGTGGACATTGACGAAAAGAAGATGGGTTCGATCCTGAAACTCACCCGGCAGAAGAAAAAGTCCCCGGCCCTGGTCATGGCTTTGGATGAGTTTTTGGAATACAAGAAGCGTCAGGCTTTCCTCGCCAAGGTGATGGCCGGAAAAACCAACTACGAAACGTCCAACGAGGAAATCGAAATCCTCGCCCACCAGGAGCCATGATGGCGCTGATCGACACATCGGCCTGGATTGAGTTTCTCCGTCCGCAGGGCAATCCGGAGATCAAGGCCCGCGTGGCGGATCTCATCTCCCTTGGCACGGCCGGCTACACCTGCCCCATCCGATATGAACTGTTTCTGGGCGCGCGTCCTCACGAACTTGAAGATCTCCAAGAAGCCTTGGGCTTTGCCTGCCGCATCGTTTCGACGCCGGACCATTGGGATGCCGCTGCCGGACTGGGCGCGGCGCTCAGGCTCAAAGGTTTGAATTATCCCACGTTGGATGTGCTCATCGCCATCGTTGCCAGTTCCGGAAAAATTCCACTTCTCACCCGCGACCCTCATTTTTCCTCAATCCGCGATGAGGTTCTGCCGGATTTGCAGCTCTGCTGATCCGGTCAATACCGCTTCGACTGTCTCACCTTTTCCGCCCTGCGGCACCGAGGCGGGTTTGGATTTCCA
>Ga0209512_1005115_pt1 | contig 11063 bp, 10 predicted proteins | sample frozenSSSSmetaG_FD_184142 | JGI IMG/M metagenome (GOLD analysis project Ga0209512, IMG submission 184142) | Glacier valley bacterial and archeal communities from Borup Fiord, Nunavut, Canada, to study Microbial Dark Matter (Phase II) -... | ecosystem: Environmental > Aquatic > Freshwater > Ice >... | reverse complement strand
CAACCAGTTCCGCTTGGCTTAACTGCTCTATTTCGGTTTTTTCCTGCTGTGTATGATCTGTGGGCTTCTTCATGTGTCCACTTTAGCAGATTTCCCGCCCTCTATCATTTTTTACCTGAATCCTTACCTTTTATCAGCTGTCATGAGTACAGCGATCTCTTGTAAAAGTTGATTTTGCTCTTGTTGCAGCGCTGCTAATCTAGTAGAAATTTCTGCTAACCTTTGCGGTTTTTCTGTTTGATTTGTAGTTGGCGAGAGGACATTGTCGGTTATTTTTGCACCAAATAGTTGTTTGCCTGCTAAGTTGCCAATCTGGCTAAAGGATATAAAACTAACTTTTAAAAAACCTTGAATTAATTTGAGTGGAACTCGAAGGATTGATAAACTAGCGAATTCAATCAAACGACCGATGGCTTTGATGATAATTAGTGCTAAAGCAATCGCAAACAGTAGAATGATCAAACTCCAAATAGGATGATTCGCCGCCCACGAAAGCATTTGTACTAGCCGAAAAGCCACAGGATGAGCTTGTAACCAATCACCAACAGAAGAAGCTAATGCAGTTTGCATCACGTCTACAGCTGTATTTTTTGTCTGGGCTAAAGCTTCGTTGACATCTTGGTACGCTTCTGTCATTGACTTAACAGAATCACCAGTCGCTGTCGTCATTGTCTCCACAGCTTTTTGAGTCTTGCTCGTTACTAAGTCTGTCACCTGATCAACTGCGCTGACTGTGAGATCAGCCAAGCTATAGCTTGCTTGCGTGACACTATCAATTGCTTCCAGCACAGATTCTCTGAAAAATCCCCAAGATTGCTGAGTTGATGAGTGCAAATGCCAAAGATTCTCCATGAAAACCTCTTTTGACCGATCCCAACTGGAAAGAACTTTTGCTGGCAGTTCTGGAATTGCCATCTGATGGTCACCAACTCTTTACTTACTCTTTACTTTAATATTAACAATGCTGCTGCTCAAATGACGCCGGAACCTTTCGAGGATTTTACTGAAAAGCAATTTCGCCTGACTTTAAGAACAAATGCTCTCGGCTACGTTTATCTAGTCAATCCCGTCAGCAAATGGTTGTATTATTTACAACTTTAATTTGCGTAATAATACTTGACTGTAATCAATTGCTTTTCTCAAATTTCAAGACAACTTTACATATATAAGCAATTTCTTCACACTAAATTTACCTGTAGTTTTTCCTAGGGATTTATGCTCAGGTTAAATAAGTGTTTTTCACACGAAAAATTGCTGAGGCAAATCTGGTTGTATGAATATAAAAAATTTAATTAATTATCTTATGATTTAATGTCACCTTTCACGAGGCGCTCAAAGGTCAATTTTAATGCTGGTAGTGATACGGATACATTGTTATTACAAAAGATTCAGCATGTTTTGGAAATGCTGGTAAATAGTGTTACTGAGAGAATTCTAGATAAATATTTACCACAATTAAAATATCTCATAAACTTGAGGAAAAAATTATGCGTTGGACAGTGCTAGCAGGTCTTCGTTTTATTTTAGCTTATATTGTTTTATCTTATCATTTGACGTGGTGTGTGGATGCTAGCAATCCTCTTGCCTTCCTCGGTACACTAGGTGGATTGACAGCAATTCTGGGATTTTTATTAATTTCTGGCTACTCTATAGCTAACTCTATCAATCGAAATCCCAAAGGTTTTTACCAACGTCGAGTTTTGAGAATATACCCATTATATTTTTGTGCAATTATTTATTCACTAGTTCCTTTTTTATTTAGTGGTAAAAACATTCAGCTTGGCATCATCAAATTTGTCCAACCTGATTCATGGACAGTCGCAGGGAATCTCTTATTTTTACAAGGTTGGGGAATTGAAAGCTTAACTTCAAATCCAGTAGTATGGACTTTAGGTATTGAGATTTTTTGTTATCTACTAGCTCCTCTATTTGTCAAAGCTGATAACAAAGTCTTGCTTAGTTTAATTGGGATATCATCTTTATCATTCGCGTTATTTCCTTACACTCATCTACCTCATTACTCTGTGCTTCAATATGGCTTAGGATTATTACTATTTCTTTGGGCATGGCTTTTAGGTTTTTTCTACTTTTTTAATCAAGATAAAGCTTACGCCAAGATTCTCCTGGTTGGCTTAGGTTGTCTGCTTTTAAGATTGAATCATGTTCATAGTATTAGCAAATATGCAATTCTGATCTATATAATTAGCTGCATAGTTTTGATATATGCACCTCGGATCAGCCTAACAGGTAATTTAGCTAAACTTTTTAATTATTTAGGCAATATTTCTTACCCGCTTTACCTATTTCACATCCCCAGCATGATTATCATCTATTCAGTTTTAAACATTAAAAATCCCGTTGCCTTAATCTTATTCCCCTTATTAGTTTCAATCTTTTTTCACCATGTCATTGAAGTACCGCTACATTCCAAAAAAGTGCTGAGTCCAGTAAAGTAGATTTCCATTGACTTTACCGAATCGCCTGTTGCTTTAATGACAGTACACACAGTTCTTTAAGTCCCGATTGTCAACGAATCTTTAGCTAACGTAACTACTGCGGTTCTGCAAGTTACGTTAGTTTTTGCATTCACACTAGTTTCCATTTTCATACTCCCTAGAATTACTGTCTACATGTGTGAAAGTAACTCAGTATTATTATAAAGCTTTGGTTCTAGATGTGTGAAAGTAACTCAGTATTATTATAAAGTTTTGGTTCTGGATGCGTAATAACGCTGAATTTATTGGCATTTATTTTCTAAAATTTACAGCAACTTTAAATATCTAAGCTATTTATTTACAGTAAATTTACACATCAGTTGTCGTAGAGATTTATGCTCTAGTAAGACTACTGTATCTAAGACAAAAGTTCCTCCAGTAAATCTAATCGCGCAAAGCTAGAAAACTAATGACTTTTTTTAGAATTCATTGGCTTAAAGACATTTTGAAACAAAGACATTACCAATAATTAATATAGACCCCTAAGCCTTGCTAGATTTTTTCTGCGATGAGCGACTAGTTATGGGTAACATCAGATGCTGATGCTGCTCTCAGTAGAGACTGGTTTTTGAATGCTGACAAAAAGTTGATAACCACCTAAATCTCGTTTGCAACTATTTGTCATAGCTGATTTATTGTTTGGTAATTTACATGTTTAAGGAGATATCCAATGACCTGGTTAGTTAAAGTCGATCACATTACTTATGCTTGTGCTCAGGGAATGATCGAAAAATGGGCATGGTTCCACATTGAGGTCGAAGGTGGAACACTGATCAAGCGAGTCGATGATATCGATCCTCATAATCCCAATAGCAGTATGAAACTCTGGTGCATCGATTATGGTTCATTTGGAATTGCTTTGATTGAAGGCATAGACCGAAAAGAGAAATCTCAAGTAACTCTGTTTACAGAACTTCATCAAGACCATAGTATTCAGCACGTTGCTTATGAGACAAAAGACCTAGAACAGTTTCAGGATAGACTCGAAAAATATAACTGTAATATTTTAGGACAACCAATTACAAAAATAGATCCCTGGGGGATGGTTAAGCAGTTATTTTGTAGAGGTTACTCTCCCACAAACCCTGCAAAAACGACATTTGCTGAATATGTAGAAAGACCAAAAGCTAGCATGTCAGATAGTAAAGTCACCTTCTCTCAGAAAGCAGGAAAAGGTTTTTATAATCAGATAGAAGCCGCTATTCCTCAAGAGAAATATCAACCATTTACCAATTTTGCTGCCATGCCAGAAAATTGGGAAGCTCCAAAAATTAGCGAACCTGTCTCCGCAGCACATATATAACTGCAAAACTATCAAGCTGTAAATTGAACACAGAGGGAAGCACTTCAAATCTGTAGCATCCGAGGCACATCCCATTTCCACCTACGTACCGGAAATTTGTCATCTGTTGCTTCGGAGCACATTTTATTCCAATCTGAAACATAAATAACGCTGTTTTATACAGTCAGCATGATGAAGCTGCTGAAGTTACTCAGAAAGTAATCAGATAAAGCTGCTACAAAACAGCAAGGTTTGACCGGCAAAAGATTTTGATCAATTGAATCGGGGTAAATAATATGACTGTCAGTAAAATACATCTCCAAGAATGGAATCAAGCAGAAAAACCCTTGGTTCACTCCTATAGCAGCCAAAATGAATCCGAGGATTTATGTATTCATCAGTTGTTTGAGGCACAAGTAGAACGATCTCCAGAAGAAGTAGCAGTAGTCTTTGGCGTCAATCACTTAACCTATCAAGCACTGAATAGCCGTGCTAATCAGCTAGCACGTTACTTACGTACTGTGGGTGTTGGTCCTGAGGTGAGAGTAGGTCTGTGTATTCAGCCTTCTTTGGAGTTAGCAATAGGACTTCTGGCTATCTTGAAGGCTGGTGGAGTCTACGTCCCTTTAGATTCCACATACCCTCAAGAGCGCTTGACCTTCTTGTTCAATCAATCCCAACTAGCAGTCCTGTTAACACAGCAGCAAATCCTCGCCAACTTACCACCTTATGCTGGGGTTACCATTTGTTTAGATTCTGAATCCTTCGCCAAAGAGGAAGATACCAATTTGGTAAATCAGGTAACTGCACATCATGCGGCGTATGTTGTCTATACATCAGGGACTACAGGAAATCCCAAAGGAGTCGTTGCCGAACATGGCAATCTGAGGAACTATATCTTAGCTACACAAGAGCGGTTTCAGTTTGACCATCAAGAAGCATTCCCTTGCATTGCTCGGTTCTCTTTTAGCATCTCTTTATTTGAATTGTTAAGCCCTTTAATGGTAGGTGGCAGGGCTGTAATTTTTACCAGAGACAATGTCTTAGATATTGCTTATGTAGTCAGTCAACTAGAGCACTTGACTAATCTTCATACTGTTCCGAGTTTGATGCGGCAAATCGTCAACTTTATTCAAGAGAATCATTTAGAACCTACTAGATACAACCTCAAAAGAGTATTTATTGGCGGTGATTTGATTCCTCCCAACCTGATTGAGGAGATGAAAGCCATATTTAGTGGGGCTGATATCTATACCCTCTATGGATGTAGTGAAGTCACAACTTTATGCTTAAGTTACAAAGTGCCTACGGATACTAAGTTTGACAAACGCATTGTTGGCAAGCCGTTGAATAATGTTTCCTTGCGTTTGTATGACGAACAGCAATTAGTACCTGTGGGTAGTAAAGGTGAGATTTATATTGGCGGAGCTGGAGTCACACGGGGATACTTACATCAACCAGAGTTGACCGCGCAAAAGTTTGTCACCATCGACAATGAGCGCTTTTGCAAAACGGGGGATTGGGGGCGATATCTGCCCGATGGCAATATTGAATTTATCGGTCGTGCGGACTTTCAAATCAAAATTCGCGGCATCCGCATTGAACTTGGAGAAATCGAAGCTGCTTTAGTCCAACATCCCCAAATCCAACAAGTTGTAGTTGTGGCTAACAATGACGAGGGAGATGAGCGGCAGTTAGTCGCCTATGTTGTGACGACCACCGCAACCACAGCAAGCGTTCTGCGGACTTATTTACGCGCCAAGTTACCCTTGGAAATGATCCCGAAAGTGTTTGTCCTGATGGATAGCTTACCCCTCAACCCGAATGGCAAGCTGGATCGGGGATCATTACCTGCACTCGCTGATGCTAGACGGCTACCAGAGTCAATTTCTGTAGCCCCACGGGATGAATTAGAAATACAACTGGCAAAAATTTGGGAAAAAGTTCTCGGCATCCAACCCATTGGCGTGCAGGATAATTATTTCGATCTCGGTGGAAACTCCCTGCAAGCCTTACGTCTATTTGCTCAAATCGATCAGAAATTTGGGAAAAAGCTGCCTCTGAGTACCCTCTTAAAATCAGGAACGGTAGAAGCTCTTGCCAACACTATCCGCCAGATAGAAATACCAGCCTTGCCAGAGGATGAAGCGCCTTGGTCATCACTAGTGCCAATTCGACCTCATGGTGACAAACCTCCTTTATTCTGTATCCATGCTGCTGGCGGAAATATCCTTTCTTATCGCGAGCTTTTCCTGCATCTACCACATCTTCCCGTATATGCTCTCCAAGCAAAAGGATTAGATGGAAAGCCTCCCCTAACCCGAGTTGAAGACATAGCATCTGACTACATCAAAGAGATCCAAACTGTCCAACCTACAGGACCTTATTTTCTGGGAGGGCATTCTTTCGGTGGTATCGTGGCTTACGAGATGGCGCAGCAATTGCTAAGTCAAGGTGAGAAAATCGGTTTACTATTTGTCATGGATACCTCTGCACCTAATGCTGAGCGACGATTGCCTTTTAGTCAGCGAATACAACTTCATCGCAGTAAGCTGTTCCAAGGCGGACTTACCTATCTTCGTCAGAAACTGAAAGGATGGACCACATGGCAGACCGAGATGTTCACCTACAAGTTGCAGAAGATCGCCACCAGCTATTATTTGCGTTTTGGTTTGACATTACCTCGCGAACTCCACAGCTTACGCATGGGAGAGGCAAGCGCAGAGGCTTTTGCAGCATATGTGATGCAAGCTTACCCTGGTAAACTAACCCTGTTTATGGTTGACGACGAAGTCCGAGAAGCAGGTGAAGGCTTCGATTATGATCCTAATTTAGGCTGGAATAAACTTGTTGGTTCTCTTTTGGATGTCCATTTGGTTCCTGGCGATCATAATTCTTTGCTCAGCGCACCTCACGTACAGGTACTAGCTGAAAAATTACAGGATTGCCTCGACCGCGCGATTACAGCTAGTGAAGAAGTGAAAAATTGAAATCGAAATTACTGCTGCATCCTACTTCGTGATTTTCATTTTGGTTTGCTAAAGTGGAAAGGCGATCGCTTTTCATACTAACTTGTAAAGTAGTCGGTTCTTCCCACCATCAGCAGTTAGTAGCACCATTATGATAATTAACCGCATAATCAACCGCATTTCTAACTTCTCACTCATCACCTCACCGCCACCGCACAAAAAGACTCTTGGTCTTGACAATCGGCTTTACGATTATCTATTGTCTGCCTCGTTGCGCGAGCCGGATGTGCTGCGACAATTGCGGCAAGAAACCGCCAGCCATCCTCAGGCAATGATGCAGATAGCACCGGAACAAGGGCAGTTTATGGCTTTGTTAGTGCAGTTGATGGGAGCGGTAAAAACGCTGGAGGTGGGAGTATTTACTGGTTACAGTACGCTGAGTGTGGCTTTAGCACTTCCGCCACATGGCAAAATTATCGCCTTGGATGTGAGTGAGGAATATACTGCGATCGCACAGCGCTATTGGCAGCAAGCAGGGGTAGCAGATAAAATCGATCTGCGTTTAGCTCCCGCAATGGATAGTTTAGATCAGTTGTTAGCATCAGGGACTGCAGAAACATTTGATTTTGTTTTTATCGATGCTGATAAAGAAAATTATGATGGATATTACGAGCGAGCATTGCAGTTGGTGCGTCCAGGCGGTTTGATTGCTGTTGATAATGTTCTCTGGTATGGAAATGTTGCTGATCCGCAATCTCAAGATGAATATACTCAAGCGATTCGCGCTTTGAATCAGAAGATACGCCATGACGAACGTGTAACTATTAGCCTCGTACCGATTTCTGATGGTTTGACACTCTGCACGAAACGCCCTTAGGCTATAAGCCTAAACGTCTTGCTTGTGAATAAATCTGTCACCTGACGGGCGGCGAGATCGTGTGCTTGTGTGAAGTCAAAGATTGAAATCGCACTCGCAGACCGTCTTTAGGACGATTTGTCGGAATTCTAACTTGCTCTAAGCTTTGATTGGGTAATATTTCCCATTGATAGCCGCGTAGTAATTGCGCGGCGACTATTTTCATTTCCATTTTGGCAAATGCGATGCCAATACAAACTCTAGGTCCGCCGCCAAAACCAATTAAGCTAAAAGGTCGCTGTTTGTGTTGAAAGCGGTCTGGATCAAAACGTTCTGGCTCAGGGTAAATTTCTGTCATACCGTGAGTTCCAATAATAGAATATAATGCCATCCAACCAGCAGGAACATGAAAGCCTTTAAATTCAAATTCTTTCACAACACCGCGAAATCCACCGCCAACGGGAGGATGCAGTCGTTCAACTTCCCACAATACCTGCTCTAAATACGGCATTTGCCCCAATTGTTCTAAGTTTAACTCACCATGTTGTTGCAGTTGCAGTTGTTCTGCTCTGGCGCGTTGCAACACTTTTGGATGACGTGCTAGTTCGACGCACAGCCAAGTTAACATTGAGGTAGTAGTTTCATGTCCGGCGAAGAGTAACAGCACCGATTGGAAAACAAGTTCTCTTTCACTGAGACTGTTACCATCTTCATCTTTAGCTTGGATTAGCAAACTTAAGGCATCGTTGGTGGGGTTTTGTTGACGTTGTCTGACAACTTCAGTTAAATATTCTAGGATTTGGTCGCGGGCTGCGATAGCGCAAGCGCTGACTTGTCAGTTCGCTTTCCCTAACTTTGTGACTGGTAAGCGCAACGGATTGAGGGCAAACAAACCATTTGTCAGCGTTGTAAACAAATTGCTAAGGCGTACAGATTCCGCACCGGGGTTAGTACCTAGCAACAGTTGACTGGCAATATCAAATGTTAGCTGCTTGAACTCCTCTAACCAGGTAAATTCCTGTTTCTCCTGCCACTTATTCAGGTATTCGCGTGTAATTGCCTCCATTTTACCAACATATTGACTCAGCGCTGGCCCGTGCAATGCTGGCATCATTAAGCGCCGCTTTTGACGATGTTCTTCTCCATCTTGCAGAAAAAGTGATTCGCCAAGCAGGATCTTGAAAGTGTCCGGCCAACCCTCACGCCAAGAAAAATTATCCATATGGCTGGAGAGGACAAATTCCACCGCCTCTGGTCCCACCATCACTACAGTAGGTCTACCAATAATGTGGGTTTTAAAAATAGATCCGTATTGTCGATAGCGCTTTTCGATAAAATTATCGTCGAAAGCAAATGATAGTGTCTCGCCTAATATTGGTAAACCGCTGCTTCCTGGTGGGTGTAGATGGCTATTCATGAGTCAAACAGTTGTGGAGCAATGACTTCACAATACTAACTTATTTAAATTAAGCTTAAATTGTTACAGCCTACTGAGTTAATTTTTTCTTTGAAAACACATTTATTCCTCAGTTCCCAAGACAACACCTTCGTAAAGCAGTTCAATAGGACATTCAAATTCAATGCTTGAGAGAGTAATTATGTCTCCATCTATGTAGGGATAGTAAAGCCACATTCTACCCTCTCCGCGAGAGTAACGCTCGACGGAGATTTTTTCCGAGTCAATCAAGATATACTCTTGCAAAGTCGGGATTGTCTGGTAATCAAAGAATTTTTCACCTCTATCTTTGGCGCTTGTACCGGGGGAGAGAACCTCGACAATCAGCTTGGGATATTGGATAAATTTGCGAGCGTTGAGGTCTTGAGGGTCGCAACTGACAATAACATCAGGATAGTAGTAAGGACTGTGGGGACTGACTTGCACTTTCACATCGGACACATTTACCCTGCAACCTCGGTCGCGGAGATGGGGACGTAGAGCAGTGTACAGATTAAGCGCAATATCATTGTGGGGAATTGTACCGCCTGTCATGGCAAAAACTTCGCCGTTGACATATTCGTAGCGAACATCTTGCTGAGGTTCCCAGGCAAAATATTCTGCGATGGTCATTTTTTGGGGTTGCTGGGGGATGGCTATCATCATCTTTAAACACAAGATTTTTTGCAGCTTAGTTTGATTTTATCCCGCAATCAATTTATTAGGAGCCTCAGACAATACAAGATTTTCAGAATACTATAAACCCAAAGTCCGACCGGGAAAACCCGCAACATCAAAGCATCTTGTATTACCCACAGTTTGATATTTGAGAATGGTCTTCAAGCCATTAGCCGCAGTTGGAGACTCCAACGTTTGGGATTTAAAAGCCACATCGTTTGGTCCTTTAACTAAGGTTTCATTTAAAACCCGACCAACTAACTTACCACGACCTGTAACCTTTAAATTCAATACTTTAGTCAAGGTGACAGCGACATCAGCATTACCGACTGGCGCTTGGTCAACATAACCGGCTTTAAAATCAGGTCCAATCGCTGCCATAAAGTTATAGGTATCAGCCCGACTAAAACTACCGTGCATTCCTTGTCCCTGTTGTAGACCAGTATCACCGATTTCGGCACCACAAAGAGTAGGATTACCGCAGCCAGTGTCAAATGACTTAAAGTTGACCACAATTGAGGGCGTAGGGGTACGAGATGCGCCTTTTAAGCCAATTGTACTCATGGGTAAAGTACCGGGAATCGGACCTAAAGGATCGTCGATAAATAAACCGCTGATATAATCCTGCTTTAGCAGAAAACCGACAATTCTATTTGCAAGTACTTTTTTATTAGCGTCCTTAGGTAGATAGATTAAATCAGAACCGCCGTTAGCAGCAATGACAATCTCTGGAGATTGAGTATTTTGATCAATTAGACCATTTTTCGAGAACTTACCCAACTTCGGATCGATTAACGCATTTTCCTTATCTGGATCTTTGAGAGGCTGCTTTAATTCATTGGCGATATCAATACCTAAAAATCCTGGAGGTAAAAAACCGTCCGGCACATCGGGATAAGCTAGGGTTGCAGCATAACTAGTTTTGCTTTCTTTGCTAATGGTCGAAAAACCGTGATCGGCGGCAATAAATATATTTGTAGAATCCGCTAGACCTAATTCTTGAAGTGCCGATCGCAGTTGAGCTAAGTTTTGATCAACATTTTTTCTTGCAGCTAAAGAAGTCGGACCATTAATCCCTGGAGTCAGACTATTGAGACTATCACCTTGGTTGTGTTGCGTACCATCCGGATCACGCGACCAATATACCATGACAAAGGGTTTCTGACGTTGCTTAAATAAAGGCAGAATTACTTTCGTGGTGACATTAGCAAAATACTGCTGCTGTTCAAGATTCGGAATTTTGGTACCAGGAGTACTACTAGTACCTGGTTTACCATTCTCTCCGCGACTTGGGGTAGTTACACCTAAATTATTTTTTTTCAACAGTTCCGTGATTTCTGAAGCTAGA
>Ga0209512_1005113_pt1 | contig 11063 bp, 9 predicted proteins | sample frozenSSSSmetaG_FD_184142 | JGI IMG/M metagenome (GOLD analysis project Ga0209512, IMG submission 184142) | Glacier valley bacterial and archeal communities from Borup Fiord, Nunavut, Canada, to study Microbial Dark Matter (Phase II) -... | ecosystem: Environmental > Aquatic > Freshwater > Ice >... | reverse complement strand
GAAAGTGCAGGGTATCCCAGGCGCGCGTATCCAGAATCGCCACTAATGTATCAACCGCGTCCCACACATCAGCGTAGCCCACGTACAACGGCGTGAAACCAAAACGCAAAATGTCCGGCGCGCGAAAGTCACCGATCACACCCTGTGCGATCAACGCTTGCATGATCGGATAAGCGTCCGGGTGGCGCAAACAAATCTGGCTGCCACGCCGATCGGGTTCGCGGGGTGTTACCAGTTCAAGCCCATGATCGGCGCAGCGTTCTTCAACCAAGGCGATGAACAATTCAGTCAGCGCCACTGATTTTTCGCGGATCAGCGTCAGATCGGCGGTCAATATCAGGTCAACGGCACATTCAAGCGCGGTCATGCTGAGCACGGGCTGTGTGCCACATAAATAGCGCGCGATACCTTCGGCGGGCGTGTAGAGCGGATCGAAATCAAACGGCTGCGCGTGCCCCATCCAACCGGACAGCGGCTGCCGAAAGGTCGCCTGATTGCGCAGCGGCACATATACAAACGCAGGCGCGCCGGGGCCACCGTTCAGATATTTGTAGCCACAGCCGATCGCGAAATCAACGTTTGCGCCTGTCAGATCGATCGGCAGTGCGCCCGCCGAATGCGCTAAATCCCAGATGATCAGCGCGCCGTTTGCGTGTGCTTGAGCCGTCAGCGCGGCCATATCGTGCAGCGAGCCCGTGCGATAGTTGGCGTGCGTGACCATGACGACCGCCGTTTGCGCGTCAATCGCATCGTACAGCGCTGCTCCTGATGCAAGTTTCAAGGTATGCTCGCTGCCCAGAAAGTCGATCACACCTTGCGCCATATACAGATCGGTTGGAAAGTTGTCCGGCTCGGACAGGATCACGCGGCGGCTTGGATTCTGTTTGACAGCCGCCGCCAACACCTTGAATAGATTGACCGAAGTCGAGTCCGCCACGATCACTTCGCCGGGCTGCGCACCTATCAGCCGCCCGATCTTATCACCCAAACGGCGCGGCATTTCGTACCAGCCCGCACTATTCCAACTGCGCACTAAACCGCGTCCCCACTCGTCAGCGATCGTCTGCTGTACACGGGTTGACACGGCTTTGGGCAGCGCGCCCAATGAATTACCGTCCAGATAAATGACGCCTTCGGGAAGCTGAAAGTCGTTTCGGAAGTGGCCGAGCGGATCGGTTACATCGCGCGCAGCGATTGAAGCGCGGTTAAGCGTTTGCATGGGTGACCTGTTGCGATTAGCGATAACAATGTGTGCTGCGGATCATAACACGAGTTGGCGCGAAAGTGATAATCGTGATTCGCCTTCCCGCACAAGGAGGCAGGGACTTTCCGACTGGGGGTTGGGGGAAACCTTCATCAATTAATGCTTTCCACCTACTCCTTGGTGTACACCCGACCCAAAGCGGCAGGCGTGCGCGTGCGACCCACTACACCCGCGTATACTAACAGTGTCAGCACATAGGGGAGCGCGAACAGCACTGCATAGGCGATCGGGAGTTGAAAGGCTTGCGCCCGCAACGCTAAGGCCGTCGCTGCACCGAACAACAGCGATACCAGTACGGCGCGCCCTGGTGACCATTGCGCCACGATCACCACCGCCAGCGCAATGAATCCGCTGCCCGCCGTCATGTTATCCGTGAAAAAGTGAACATTGCCGAGCGAAAAGAACGTACCCGCCAGCCCTGCCAACATCCCACAGCCGATCACCGCGATCAATTGTGTGCGCGCCACGGCGACTCCGGCACTTTCGGCGGCTTGTGACGACTCACCGATCGCGCGCAAACGTAAGCCCCACTGCGTCCGAAACAACAGAATGCCCATCAAGGGCGCAAAAAGGTACAGTGCGTACACCAGCGGAATGTACTCGAATAGTCCACGCAGCGGATCGCCTAAGATGGGCAGTTGAATTGACTCAAAGGAGGCTACCGGCGCAGGGGATAAGCCGAACACCGTGCGGTTGAGAAATGTGGTCAAGCCTGCCGCGCCCAGATTGATCGCCGCGCCGCTGACCACTTGATTCGCGCCCAGAAAGATCACCACCACGCCGTGCAGCAATCCGACCAACCCGCCCGCGAGCAACGCTGCCAGCACGCCACCCCATACGCTGCCCGTCCGCGCCGCGCCGAATACGCCCGCAAACGCGCCGATCAGCATCATGCCGTCCAGCCCGATGTTCACGACGCCCGCGCGCTGTGACAAAATCTCGCCCGTGGCTGCGCCGATCAACGGGGTGGCAAAACGGATAGTGGCGCTGAGAAAATCAATGGATAGAAAGAGGCGCAGCAGCGTTTGCAACAGTGGCGAAACGGGCAAGGCGAGCCGTCCTTTGGCGCGCAAACCAGCGCGCGATAGTCGATGATTGGCCGATGATCACAAAAAGCAGCGTCAATGCCTGAATCAATTGGGCGATCGCGCGCGGCACGCCAACAGACAGCTCCATCGATTCCGCGCCGGTACGCAAAGCGCCAAATAGTACGCCCGCCAGCAGCACGCCGATCGGATGTGCGCCGCCGACAAGCGACACGGCGATCGCGTCCAGGCCGTAGCCGGGTGAAAAGAAATCACTGAGCCGATGCTGAACGCCCAGGATCACCAGCGCGCCCGCTAATCCGGCTAAGCCGCCCGACAGCGCCATTGCCAGCACAATCCCACGCTCTACGCGCATCCCGACAAAACGCGCCGTCGTTGGGCTGACACCGATCGCGCGAAGTTCGAAGCCGAGCGTCGTTCGCCATAAAAAGATCGCGACGAGCACACCTGCCATCAGCGCCAGCGGAAAGCCGAGCGTCAAGCGTAATTGACTCTGGATCACTGGAAGCTGGATCGGCACTTCGGCAGACCAATCATAGCCGAAGCTGGCCGTATCTTTCAGCGGGCCATGCACTAATCCGCTGACCAGCCAGAACGCTACAAAATTAAGCATGATCGTCGTAATGATCTCGTTCAAGCCGCGATAGGCACGCAAGACGCCCGCGATTGTGCCCCATGCCGCGCCGAAGGTGAACGCCGTGATCAGCGCTACGATCAAACTGAGCGCAGGCGATAATCCCGTGATGAACAAGCCCGCCAGCGTCGCACCTAAGCCGCCCATGTACAATTGCCCTTCGCCGCCGATGTTGAGCAGTCCGCAGCGAAAGGGCAGCGCAACCGCCAACGCCGCCAACATCAGCGGGATCGCTTCGGTAAGACTGTTGCCGAGTCGCGCCGGACGGTTGATTAAATCAGCGAGCGGCTGCCCGAACGCCCACGCCGGATTGACGCCGGACGCGCCCTGAAACAGCTTGCTGTAAGCGACTGCTGGCGATATGCCCGCCGCCGTGATCAGCAGCGCGCCGATTGCAAATGCCAGTGCTGCCGCAAGGATGGGGATGATCACAGGGATCAGCGCGGTGCCCAGCGTGTTACGAACCACGATCGTTTCTCTTTTTTGCCATAGACCACTAATGATAACAACTCTGAACGTATCCTAACAATTATCGACTTGACGCACTCCCGCCATATGGTTAGCATTGCTAATAGTGAAGTTGTGTAGTGTAGTTGTGATGTGCCTGATGATCGAAATGTTGAAAACCTGATGATTGAAGTTGACAAGCTGACCAAACGTTACGGCGCGTTTACTGCCGTCTCGCAAATAAGTTTCAGCGCCGAACAGGGCGAAATCGTGGGCTTCCTGGGGCCGAACGGCGCGGGCAAAACGACGACTATGCGTATTCTGACCGGCTATATGCCGCCCACTGAAGGCAGCGCTACCGTCGCGGGCTATGATGTGTTCAACCAGTCGTTGGAAGTGCGCGAACACGTCGGCTATCTGCCCGAAACGGTGCCGCTCTACCCGGACATGACGGTGCGCGGCTATGTGCGCTATATCGCAGATTTGCGCAGCGTACGGCACGCCAAAGATCGAGTGAGCGACGTGCTGAAAACGGTGGGCATGTTCGATCGGCGTGAAAGTCTGGTGCGCAGCATCTCCAAAGGGATGCGCCAGCGCGTCGGATTGGCGCAAGCACTCGTCCACGATCCTGAAGTGCTGATCCTGGACGAACCGACGATCGGGCTTGATCCGCACCAAACGCTGGAAGTGCGCGATCTGGTACGTAACCTGGGCAAATCGCATACCGTCATGTTCAGCACGCACATTCTGCCGGAAGCCGAACAGGTCTGCGATCGGGTGATCATCATCGATAAAGGGCAGATTGTAGCGATCGACACGCCGCGTAAGCTGCGCGATCGGTTGCAGCAAGGCGGGCGCTTATTCGTGCGCGTGGGCGGCAGCGCGGACACGGCAGCCGTGCTTAAAAAGCTGTCGCAGGTGGCAGCGGTGGCCGATGTGACAGTGTATCAGGACGGCTATGTGATCACGACCAGCGCGGGCGCGGATGTGCGGGCGCGCATGGCCTCGGCAGTCGTGGGCGCTGGTCTGGAATTGATCGAGCTGCGTCCGTTAGCGATGTCGCTTGAGGATATTTTCCTTGAACTGACCACGCACACCCCGCAAATTCAACCGCAAGTTGTGCAGGAAGGGAGCGCAAATGGCTAAGAACGCATCGATCAAAAACAAGCTGCCCGTCGCGCCACGCATGGCCGAGCCGGTTGTGCCGATCGCACCGATCGCTGCTATCGCCACAAGTAACGAACCCTTCCGGCTGAGCACGCCCAAGTTCATGACCGTTTTTCGGCGCGAATTGGCGCAATATTTCACATCACCGATCGCGTATCTGGTGGCGTTCGCAGTGCTGATCTTGCTCGGATTAGTGTTTAACAGCGATCTCAGCATACGCAACGGCCATTCACAGACGGACAGCAGCGTTGTACTTGGCTGGTTTGCGCAGTTGACGTTGTTGTTCGCGCCGCTGTTGACCATGCGCTTGGTGGCAGAAGAAAACCGCGAAGGCACGATCGAACTGCTGATGACGCTGCCTGTTAATGACAGCGATATTGTGATTGGTAAGTTTTTGGGCGCCTGGGCGTACTATACAATCATCCTCGCGTTGACCAGCATTTACCAGTTCATCATCGTATGGCTTGCGCCGCCCGATATTGGCGTGACACTGAGCAGTTACATTGGCTTGTGGCTGTATGGCGGCGCGGCGTTGGCGATCGGCGTGCTGTTCTCGACTATCACCGAAAATCAGATCGTGGCGGGCTTTTTGAGTGTGGCCGCTTTGATGGTGTTGTGGTTGGCCGATCAAGCCGGAACGCTGGTCAGTAACCGCACATTGGCCGAAGCGATCCGGCTGGTCAGCTTTCAGAGTCATTACCTGTATTCGTTCGCGGTCGGTGTCGTTCGGCTGGATGATATTATCTTTTTCGTAGGGACGATCGCCGTGCTGTTGTTCATCACCACACGGTTGATCGAATCACGGCGGTGGCGCTGATGAACAGCTCAAATAATACGACAGATAACACAAACGGCGCACGGCTCAATCGGCGGGCGATCGCGAGCGCAGCCAGCATCATCGGCGCGTTGGGAATTGTGGCGGCGCTGACGTTGTTTTCTATTCAGCACACGATCAACGCAGCGGTATTCGTGGCGGCGATCATCGGCGTGCTCGGCTTGAGCGTGTGGCTTAGCTTGTTCCCCGACGACTTGCAGAACCTGATCAGTCGTCGGCAGGCGTTGTATGGTGGCAGCAGCATCGTTACCAGTATCCTGGTAGTGGGAATCGTGGTGATCCTGTTCTCGCTCGCCAACGCTGCCAACTTCAGCGCTGATTTGACTGCTTACCGCACTTACTCGCTGCGCCCGGATATTTCGGCGCTGGTCAAATCGATGAAGCAGCCCGCCATGATCACCGCCTTTTACACGACGGCGCAGCTTGCGGTACAGGCTAGCGATCAGCCGATTTTGCGACTGTTCAGCGATGCAAGCGGCGGTTTGATCAGCGTCCGCACGATCGATCCTGAGCAGGAACCGATCGCTGCGCGCAATTTTGGCGTTTCGACCTACGCGCACACGTTCATCACGGGCGTAACGGCGGATGGTAAGCCCGATTTGGGAGTGGGTAAAGTCGTGACGCTCAGCAACGATTATGTGGGCGAACAGCAAATCGCGGACGCCTTGTTACTGTTACAGGCGCGCGGAAAGTTCAAAGTCTTGTTCACGACGGGAAACGGCGAAGTCAGCGCTCAATCCGGCGGCGAGGCCAGCGATCTGGGCGGCGGTTTGCAGAAAATCGGCATGAGCATCGATGTAATCGACCTATCGAAACAGGACATTCCGGCTGATACCACCGCGCTCGTGATGATCTCGCCCAAAACCGATCTCACCTCAGCGCAAGTCGATCGGATCACGCAGTACATGGCGAACGGCGGGCGTCTGCTGATCATGGCGCAGCCGCTCTTTTTCGTGATGACCAATGCGCCAGTAGCACCGCTGGCGCTGTCGTTCTTGCAGGATAGCAGCCCGATGACCCAATATCTGTGGGATACGTGGGGCGTCCGTGCGCAAAATGATGTGGTCTACGATCCAGCGCCGCAAGGCTATATCGAAAGCCCGTATCAACTGCTCACTTTCAAGGCGGGCAACGATCCGATTATGTCCAAGGACAGCAGCGGATCGGCGCAGTTGCAAGCGCTGTTGTTCACGGCGCGTTCGTGGGAACTGACGCCACCTGCGCAAAGGCCACAAAACGTCATACAATCGCCGCTGATCATGACCTCCGATCAGGCTTTCGGCGCGGTGGATGTGCGTTCCGCTCAGGTGGACTCGGATAAATATCAGCGATCGGCGAAGGATTTGGCCGGACCGTTCATCATGGCGGCAGCGCTGCACAATACGAAGAACAACAGCCGCCTGATCGTGATCGGTGACAGCCAATGGGCGCAAAATCAGGTGTCGCAAGAGTACGGTAACGGCATTTTGTGGACGAACATGATCAATTGGCTGACTCAATACAACGAGAAAACAAGCGTCAGCCCAACCGTGAAGCCGCTGCCGTTGATCACCGATACGGCGACGCTGGATGGTGTCAAAGTTCTGACCATGCTGCTGCTGCCAGGGTTGGTGCTGGTGCTCGGCGCTTATGTGTGGTGGGATCGGGCGCGCCGATGAAGCCACCTTCGACAAGAGTATCGATCAGCGCACGTTGGCGCAGCAGTGCCTTTATTGTGCTGGTCTTTGGCGGTCTGCTGTTGTTCTCTTTGCTGATCGACAATGCGCGCCGCCAGCAAGTTCCGCGTGCTACTGCGGCGGCGGATACAACGCCCACCGCAGTTCAAAGTGGCGAGATGTTCCCGGATGTGCAGCCTGCGGCGATCACCCGCATTGTCGTAGCCGATAAAATCGGCGGGCGCACAGTAACGCTGACGCGCGTCCCTGGTGATTGGCAAGCCGTTGACAACGCGGGCAAGGCTGCGCCCGTTGATTTGCCGAATGTTACGCGAATGATTCAGATTCTCGCAACTTTGCGCTATAATCGTGTTTTAGAGGAAACGAGTGTGGCAGCTTACGGGTTAGCCGGAGACGGTAAAGTGAGTATTGATTTCGACGCTGGAACGACAACCTACCATTTACGGATCGGTGATAGCACCCCCGAAGGTAGTTTGGCCTATATACAGCGCGGCAGCGATCCCGCTATTTACCTGGTTTCCAACGCGACACTTGGACTCTTAGTCAGTGCGCTGGCAGTTCCTACCCCCACCCCATAACCCTTTAACGTAAGGTGTGGTGATGAAGTCGGAAGCCCTGCCAACACGCGCAGGGCTTTTTTGTCGCATCCGTGAGTGGGTGCTTTTGCGTTTTATCAGACGGATCATGAGTCCGATTGAGTTTGTCGAGTGAGTCGGTCGAGTGTAAAAAAAGAAGATGATGGTAACGGATAAAGTCATACAGCAGCAGTTGATTTCAAAGGGCGAGGCGCGCGGCTTCATCACCTACGACGATATTCTGGCGATCGTGCCGGGCGCTGAAAATAATGTCGAGGCGATTGAGGACATCATGGACGATCTGCAAAAAGCGGGCGTTGTAATCCTGACCGAGCCGCCTGCCGGGCACAAGCCACCCGTGCCGATCGACGAACCGAGCGACGACGATCTGGAAACGCTCGACTCGGCGTTGGTCGATCTGATGAAAGACGCCGGCTATCAGCAGGCGCTCGAAACCGACGATGTCGTCGGTCTGTACCTCAAAGAAGCGGGCAGCGTACCCTTACTGGCTTATGAGGAAGAAGTGGCGCTGGCTAAGCGAATGGCCGCCGCTGTTCAGGCACAGATACAAGTCGCTGAATTTGGCGATACCTTGCCCATGGACGATCGCTACGATTTGCAGGCGATCATCGATGATGGTGATATGGCGCAAGAGCATCTGATTCGCGCCAATTCGCGGCTGGTGATCAGCATCGCCAAAAAGTACATCGGGCGCGGCGTGCCATTTCTGGACTTGATCCAGGAAGGCAACATCGGCTTGATTCGCGCCGCGCGCAAGTTCGAGTACGAGCGCGGCCACAAGTTCAGCACCTATGCGACATGGTGGATTCGGCAGGCAGTCGGGCGCGCGGTCGCTGATCAGGGGCGCACGATCCGGGTGCCGGTGCATATGGGCGATCAGATCAACCGTTTGCGCCGCATTTCGCTGACGCTGACGCAAGAGTACGGGCGCGATCCGACTTCCGAGGAGTTGGCGGTCGCGATGGAGACGACGCCCGACAAGATCAACGATTTGATCGAAGTGGCGCGCCGCCCGATCAGCCTGGAGACGCCTACGGATGAGGACGAAGAATCCGAAATTGGCGATTTTGTCGAGGATAGGAGCAGCCTGGCGCCGGACATTGCCACGGAGCGCGAAATGCTCGGTGAGTACCTGCAAACGGCGCTCGATCGGCTGCCCGACCGCGAGGCGAAAATCCTGCAACTGCGGTATGGTTTGATGGATGGCGAGGCGCACACGCTCGAAGAAGTGGGTAAAGAGATGGGCGTCACCCGTGAGCGCGTCCGCCAGTTGGAAGCGCAGGCGCTCAATCGCTTACGGCGCTCGTCCTCGCACGCCATTTTGCGCGACTTTCTGTACGATGAAAGGTAATCGGCTATGCGCTCGAATCGTCCGCCGCTGATCTTGCCGCTGGCGCTCGTGATCGTCGGCGTGGCGCTGCTGCTGCACAATTATCTGCTGCTCGACGCGGTGGACATTTTGCGCTTTTGGCCTGTGCTGTTGATCGCGGCAGGGGCGCAGCTGCTGTTGCGCGGTGACATCGGCTTCACCTGGCAAGCGCAAACGTTCGGCATCACGCGCGGCAATGTGCAATCGGCGGCGCTGCAAGCCAGCAGCGGCGAGATCGATGTGAAGCTGCGCGCCCTACGTCGTGAAGGCCGTCTGATCGCCGGACAATACACGGCGCGTTCGCGACCAGCGTTGGGCGTGCGCGGCACTCATGCGCGGCTGACTTTGCAGCGCGGCCAAACGTGGCTGCTCTCCTTGGCCGATTGGGAGATCGGGTTGGCGCACGATCTGCCGTGGAATGTGCTGCTGAGCGCTCACCTAGGCGATCTGGACGTGGATTTTCGCGGCTTGCATGTGGAGCGCGCGTACCTTGCCAGCGGCATTGGCGATGTGCGGGTGGTCGTATCGGATGCTGCGCCGCTGACTGTGCTGGCACGTTCGACCTTCGGCAATGTCACGCTGGTGATTCCGCCGGATGTGCCCGCCGTGATCCACATCGAAGCGGGGCCGATCGCGCGCGTGCAAATCGATGAGACGCGCTTTTTGCTGTTAGAACCTGGCGTTTATGCAACGGTCGGCTATGATCGCGCCGATACGAGCGTTCAGGCAACGCTCGCCACGCTGAACAGCACGCTCGGCACGGTGCGGCTGATGTGATCAGGCGGTGGGTAAATTGGGGATTTGAGTTGCAGTTGTGTTATTCGCCCCATGAGAGTAAGCGATAGAGTTTATCAAAGTGAGCTAGAATTGTCCTTCCTGAACCATCAGCATTTAGGAGAACCAAATCGCTTGTCGTCTTAGCATCAGTTGTGTTTAATGCCCAAGCCATTAAATATTTTCCGTCCGGCGACCATACGTAATCAACATCGTTATCGCTGCCAAAATGCCCCTTGTTAGACCCATCAAGGCTCACTAAAGTAAGTTCAGGTGCTGAATTACCACTATCAAGGTAGCGCGTAAACGCAATAGTTTGACTATCAGGCCACCATGTGAGAGATGTGAGCGGGCTTGCATCAGGTATCAATTTGTGCTTATTAGAACCGTCAGCGTCCATAATGTATACATGCAAAGTTACGAAGCTTTTAATGTTGTCATCGTTAGCCTCAAAGATAATGTGTTTACCGTCCGGTGACCAATTTGGCCTTACATGTAAACCGGCACCAACCACTAATGTGCGTGAATTTTGACCATCAATATCAACTTTATAGATACCGGAAGAAGCATTTGTTTCACTTGCGAAAACTAATTGTTTCCCATCAGGCGACCACGAAAGCCCTCCATAACCACCATTCGTGATAAATCTTTCGTTGGATCCGTCGGCATTCATTACGTATACAGAATTAACACCATTTCTTACCGTGTAAAACGCTATCTGCGTACCATCTGGAGAAAACGCCGGATACCAATTTGTAACGCCATCATGGGTAAGTGCATGTAGATTCGAACCATCCGCGTTCATCGTATAAATCTCAGACGTGGTGTCATCGCTGCTGAGCACAAATACCAGTTTTCCTGTTAATACAGGTAGCGGTGAATGTGTTGCTTGCAATAACGGTGCAGCGGAAAAACTAAAGGTTGTCGTACCATGAACAAGGCAAATTCCTAACAAAATCAACGTTAGCGCTGTATACAATAACTTTTTGATGCCTGCCCCCATCGTGCTACGATTTTGCCACGGCGGATAGACCAACGATGAAAATTGGGCGATAGACAAATGAGGAATGCGGAATAAATCTGTGTGTGCGAGGTTATGTTCAAGCCCTATGCGAAAATTAGGCGTGCTCATGATTGCTTTCCCGCTATAAAAAACAATCGAGCCGCCTACAACTTGTAAGCGGCTCGCTGTGCCGAGAGCCGGACTTGAACCGGCGACCCTACGATTTTCAGTCGTATGCTACTACCAACTGAG
>Ga0209512_1005112_pt1 | contig 11066 bp, 5 predicted proteins | sample frozenSSSSmetaG_FD_184142 | JGI IMG/M metagenome (GOLD analysis project Ga0209512, IMG submission 184142) | Glacier valley bacterial and archeal communities from Borup Fiord, Nunavut, Canada, to study Microbial Dark Matter (Phase II) -... | ecosystem: Environmental > Aquatic > Freshwater > Ice >... | reverse complement strand
GGGATCGAGCAGAACAAGCACCGAATGTTTCCCTGCTACCAACGACAACAGATTGATCAGTTTGCCATCTTCCGTTTTTTCAAAGTTTAGTTCATCAAGATTCAGTTTTCCAGAGGGTTTGATTGCGCCCGATTGCTTGCGAAGTTCAACCGGAACAGTGGTAAGTTTACCTTTCTCAATTGTAAAAAAGGACATCTGGCTCAATACCGATCCATCTTCAAGACGGGTTCCGGTAACCAATGCATAATGTCCAACCTCAAGCATTGCAGGCGGGGCTGTGTTTGAAAGCTTTTCACCTTCGGGAAATTCAAGCGTATGATAAAATCCGTCACGCAGAAAAGCAATCGTATAGTGCAGGTAATACTGTGGTACAACGGGATTGTTTTTGTCCATCAGTTTAAGCGAACCTTTTTCGGGTTGAACGACAGCAACAGGATCGAATCCAGCACGAAGCCATTCCCCGTTTTTGGAATACTCCGGAATCTGTGTCGCGGGATTCAGTCTGGCAGGAATTCCAAACGTGCGACAGGCAGCGACAAAGAATATATCTCTTGAAATTGGGTCAGCAACCCTTAAATTGTAAACGCCAATTGGTGATAACGGGTTACGTGAAAGGATATTTGCCACCGTACTGATCCGAATATTTTCGCGCATCCAATTAATAAGAACGGAGATATCGTTACGCGTAGATTGCGCCATCTCATCACCAAAAGAGGTACTTAGGAAACTCCTCCATGGACTTAAATTTTCGAGTGCGATACGCGGAGACAATATGTATTTTGTAAAAAGTTCTTTTGAAGGAACCAGTCTTTGTACGCCCGACTTCGCTGTTTGTACCAAATGGTCGGTCAGGATGGATTCAGGAACATCACTGAAATCCTTATCTGCAATTTGAATGGCTAATTCGAGGACCGTGCTTCGGTATTGTACAGCATTCTTTTCGAGGTAAGATGAAATCTGATCCCAGTTACCATAGCTTAATTTGATAAAACGGGAAATGGTATCAACCGGAAGTTTTGTCTTTTCAGCAAAAGCGGCAATCCACGCCGAATCTTTAAAGGTTTTCATATAAGCATTGCGGATGGAATCTTCGCGCGAAAGACGGCGGTCGTTTTCTTTACGCGCCTCCGGGGTTATATTCCTCGCAACCTTCGTCGCACGTGGAGGAACGAGATCGTACAACTCATTTGTATTTACAGGTGTAATTTGATTGATCACCAGCTGAAGTGTATCTTTTTCAGGAACCGAAAGTCGTTTGTAGTCAAACTTTCCGCTTTTGGAAGCCCATACAATCAGATCGCCCATTCCGGTAGTAAGGCTGGCCTTTCCGCTTGCATCGGTATAAGCTGTTGCAATGGGATAATACTCCGCATAATTGTAAAGCTGAAATTGCACTTTGGCACTGTCGGCAGGCGTTCCATCTTCATTCTTAACTACAACAACCACCTTTTTTACCGTTGCATAGTTTGTAGTGAGGTTGAGTTCCGAAAAGCGGTCTGTCGCCGTTACAACATCTTCACTGCCAAGATAGCGTCCGTAAGCGCGTGTATGAACAAGCATAACCCGCGTGGCAGGCTCACTGAACCAACCCATGTTCAGATCAACATCAGGCTCGCAGGCGCCCAGGTAATTCCATTTGCCATCGATCAGTACTTCCACCCAGGCATGATTATCATCGGAGTGTGCCCAGCGCGGCGTATAAACCTGGCGTGCCGGGATTCCTGCCGTACGCATCGCTGTCACAGTAAAGGTTGATTCTTCGCCACATCGTCCGAAAGATTTCTTCACCGCCATTAACGGAGCGCTCGTACGTGAATCGGTTCCGCGGTAATTGACTTTCTCGTGACACCAGTGGTTAATTTCGAGTGCAGCATCTTTCATGCTCAGCCCTTTGATCCGTTCTTTTAGCTCGGGATACATCACTTCCCTGAAATTATCGAGGTTTTCGTTGTTCACACGTAACGGCAACGTAAAATGGAGAAACTCTTCTTCCGGTATTGTCTTTCCCCATGGCATTTCCTGGCGGGCCAGCAAAGCAAACTGCACATTTTTCAGGAAGAATTCTGGTTTGTAATCGGCCAGATCGCTCAATGGCATATAAGCATACAGAAACTCCATCGCCTGTTTTTCGGATTCCGTTAGCGGCTGTTTAAAAATATCCCAGGTAGGCAGCAGGCTTTTGGAGGTAAGCGTTTTCTGTTCTGTCAGCATACGCTGAACATCAGCAATACGTTTTGGATTTTGGATGATCACCTCTTTCTTCGCACACGACACGAAGAGAATTGAAATCAGAATAACTGCCAGGAATTTATTTGTCATAGGTAAACGATGTTTAAAATTGTTGCTAATTGCAAATAACGTGATTTTTCGGGGAACATTAAACCACATAGGCACATAGTTTCGCATAGGAGAAAATTAAATAACCACACAGGCACATAGCAAACATAGGAAAAATCGCTGTGTTCTATTTGACTATGTGGTTTAAAGTGTGTTCTGTGTGACTATGTGGTTTAAAGTGTGTTCTATGTGACTAGGTGGTTTAAAGTGTGTTCTGTGTGACTATGTGGTTTAAAGTGTGTTCTGTGTGACTAGGTGGTTTAAAGTGTGTTCTATGTGACTATGTGGTTTAATGTGTGTTCTATGTGACTATGTGGTTTAATGTGTGTTCTATGTTCCTATATGTTTGTGTGGTTTAAATTTGCCTGACAAACAGGATTCCTTCATAAACAGAAAGTTTTTTCATTTTTTCGGCCCATTAAAATCATTATCCGCCTATCAATAATAATTAACGTTTCATTATAGTAAAATGATGAATAGGATCCTGCGTTATTTCAGGAACGATAGAATTACTAAATCTTATAAAAAACCTGCAAAATAGGGAATTGTGTTTTGAAAAACAACCATCGCATTTTATTCAACGAATTATAAATAATTATCCTGAATACATTTAGTCAGCTAAAGTTAGCAATAACTAACATGTTACATGTGATTTATGATCAAATATATATTTGAGATTCAGGTGCATTTCAACCGGTATATTCGTTTATGTTTTTAATAACGGTCGCCTATTTTTAGAATAAATATTAGAAAAACATTATAAACATACATTATCCAATCAATATTTTAATAGCAACATATATATAAAACTATATAAATAAAAAATTAATAAATTAATCTGCGTTTTATAATATTAATTTTCAACTGCTTATATAAACACTCAACCTATGCCATTATTTTATTTTTGAAATTATTTTTCAAAGTGCACTGTAACAATTACTAGCGCCTCGCGTATCGCATTAGAATTTTCAACTAAATAAATTTATAATCATGAAAACAATATTAGCATTGGTTTTGGTTTTTTTGACATCCGTCAGTTTAAAAGCGCAGGACAAACCTTCGCAATTGTATTTACTATTTGAGTTTATGCAGGTAAGTGGAGAACAAGGCTCGAATTATTGGCAGGTAGAAGAGTTTTGGTCTGGTATTCACAAACAACGTGTTGCAGATAAGTCAATTCTTGGCTGGGATCTTTGGTCATTATCCCCTGCCGGAATAAAACAAGGCTCACAATATATGACGGTAACTCAATTCGCAAGTCTAAAGGATATGTTGACGGCGATCAGTTCACTTGATGTGATGAAGTACGCTAAATTGGCTTATCCAAATAAGACAGAAAAAGAATTCAATGCGATGATGGATAAAACCAGTAAATCGCGCGATATGGCTAACCAGGTTCTCCTCCAGGGGGTGGACAAAACGAAAGATGACTTTAAAATGAAGGTAGGAACTGTGATTACAATGGACATTATGAAACAACTGGATGACAGTTATGAAAAAGCAGAATCTGAGATTTTCAAACCATGGCACCAGGACATGGTTACCGCAGGAAAGAAGGGATCATGGGGTTTACTGCGAGTCATTTTACCTGCTGGCAGCGAAACAAAAGGAACACATATAGCCTATAGCATGTATAATGATGCCGCACAGTTGGCAGGATTTATGGAAGGTTCGGGCGGCGATATGAATTTAACGATGCAACTTGCCGTGAAGGAGGGATTGAAAACAAGAAACCTGAAGGAGCTAAAAATCGGGAAACTTGAGATGATGGTCAGGTAATTAAAAAGAGTACCACATAGTCACATAGGACACATAAGAAAATAGATCTTGTATTCTATGTAACTATGTGGTTTAAATTAGGATTCGATTTCTTTTAATAAAGCCAGTGCCCGATCTCTTAATGGTTTTTGACGAATCCTCCAGATAATATATCCGATCAAAACTCCAATTGCGATAATCACAAAGAATATTACCTGCCACTTAACAAAATGAGCAAAAGGATCGGAGTGACCGGAAAAATCATAAGAAAAGAAACATAGACCGATATCCTCCAATAGGAGCGGAATAAGCACTAACAGCGCAGACCATTGAAATACCTGGTAGCGCTTTACAGCTTTGGCCAATACTTCGGTCGTTGGTAATCCATAATCAATTAACTTAAACGCGAGGTATCGGTTTCTGAGGTAAACCGCAAATATGACAAATGCGAGCATTACCATTAATCCGCCGGCGGGTTTGTACCAGGGCTTACTGAAATCGAAAATAAAGATGACCATCACCAGATAGAGCACTGCAACGAGCCACATAAGCCATTGAACACTGAGGATAATCTTAAGATTCAGGGCATCTTCTTTTTTGAGATTTCCGATTAGTTTATCAAGATTGACAGAAGGTTGATTCGTATTATTTGTTTCCATGGCAGAAGTTGAATAATTGAATAAAATTAAAATTTGCTGTTAGGTTTCCCGTTCAATTGATTTTTAAGCGCCTCTTTAATCCGGTGGATTTTCACCTTTACATTCGGTTCTGTAAGACCGATAACATCGCCAATTTCGCGCATTGAGAGACCTTCGAGCAGAAGCGAAATCAAAGCTTTATCGATAACCGACAATAGATTAAGCTGCGTTTGCAACTGCTCAAGATCGGCTTCCTGTTTGAGTTTAACTTCCAATTCGTCGTCGTCCAACAGAACAGTCAGGCACTTCTGGTCGTCATGAATCTGCAGTTTCATGTGACGAAATGCTTTACCCGTAAAACTTAAAGATGTATTTACTGCAATCCGGTAAATCCAGGTACTGACGGATGATTCTCCCCGAAAGCGATCGAGACTATTCCAGATATTCACCAGTATTTCCTGGTACATGTCTTTCTGGTCTTCCGTATTTGGATTGTAATAACGACAGATCCGCGTTATTCTATCTCCATTTTCGGCAATCAAATCTTTAAATCGTTCTTCTTTGTTTTCCTTCATCGAAAAGGTTTTGTTATTTAGTAAGGCGAGTACAAGGTTAGTTACATTTTCACTTCAAATTAAATTACCATTTCAAAAAATAGAACCACAATAGTCACATAGGACACATAGGGGAAAAATCTATGTTTTCTATGTGACTATGTGGTATAAATATGTTCTTCCTATGTTCCCTATGTGACTATGTGGTTAATATTTTGGCAGCAAAAGATTTAATTCGTGAGGATAAATGTAACCGGCTGATAGGCATTTAACTTGACCTCAAAGGCATTCGCTTTAACAGGAATTGCTTTCCCTAGCTTTTCACCTCTGAGGTTGCATGGCTGGGCAAACTTATAAAGACTGGTTTTCGGAAGCGTAACGATACAATTTGTGTTTTTGCCGTTTTGTTCCCACAGGCGGATGATGTCACCTTCGCCATCCCTGTTCTTTCCAAACGAGGTGACCAATATGCCTTTCTCTGATAAACGAATCCCCTCGTTTGATGCAGAAAGTATTCCCGGTTTGCCCGTTGCAAGTGCCGCCATCAGCGGATTCCGGAACTCTTCGGAAGGAATAACAATTGATTGTGCATTCGAATAAGCATCAATGCTCCAGATATAAAACCGGGTACTCCACGAACCCTCAACCCATTCGGTAAAATTGGTACTCCACTGATTGTTGTAAAGGTTAAAGAATACATTCGCTTTGCGGGGAACGAAGGTGGGTGAATACTTCCACAATCCCGGACGATCGAGGCTAACGGCAGGAACATCGGGCGACATGATTCCAAATCCCTGGTTTTTTGCATCAAGGACTGCCATTCCTGTATTCAGAAAGCAATAATCCATGTTCGATCCTTTAATAAAATCGGAGGCAGGGTCAACCACTGCACCAGGTCGTCCGAGTTTAAACTGCGGATTTTCGATGTTAAACGGAAAACTGATCCAGCTACCTTCTGGCCATGCATCAGCAGGTTTACCATTGATGCTCCAGATGATTTCAACAGATGGGTTATTCTGGTATAAACTGAATGTGAGCGAATACCGATGTTTCAGATCTTTGTCTCCTTCAAAATGCATAACCGCAGAAACCGATACGGAATCTTTTAAAAATTCAACATGCGCGTTTTTCCCTGATGTTCGCCGGTACGGTTCATCTGAAAGGTTGATCCTTCCAAGTTCGGCATAAGCCCAGTCCCACCCCCCTTTGATGTAATCTTTGGCATATTTGTCGGTATTCTCTTTGCTGAAACGTTCATAAACATATTGCCCGAATTGAAACTCTGAATCTGCTTTAACAGCTTCACGTCCCGATTTTTTATCGATCATAGACCGGATGGTTCCGCTTTCCGGATCAAATGCAATCCTGAAAAATTCGTTTTCAATGGAACCATTCTTTGTGTCGCATACCAGCGTCGGTTTTTGTGGAACACTGGTATCATCAACCGGAACAAATGTCGTATACCCCATTGAGGGAATGTGATTTGCTTCAAACTGAATAATGTTCCTGTTTCTGGAAAGAGGTACAATTTCGCCAGTTTCCACATTTTTCAATGCTTTTTTAAGTGTCTGAATTGTTTGAATCGTCACCAAACCACTTCGTTCCCATGGTAATGGATTATAGACCACGATGCGGTCACCCGATACATTAACTGCTCCTGCAAGTCCTTTCATTTGCCGGCTAACTGCTGGATAAAGAAACTTTTCAGCCAGCGAGATATGGTTCGATTTTTCTTTCCACGAATATTCAATGGGTTCGTAATAACCTTTCGCGCGTAAATTTTCAAATTCATCACCGTAAGCCCAGTAACCGCCGTGTCCATGACTCATTGCCATTCCGAACGAATGCTCGTCAAACAGATTTATTTGTTCAAGTGCGCCATCTACGACCGGGATTATCGCCTCTTCGCCGGGTTTTCCCCAAATAGTAGAAAGGGTATTTAATGCTTCCAGGTTTGTGGCGGACTTGCTCAAAGACATGCCTGCTTTCACCTCACGTGGCATCGACATATATCCGTGAATCCATGTGTCTGGCATATCCCCTTTTACAACAGGCAATTCAGGATTCTCTTTCATAATAGAGGTATAAAAATCGGCCATGCTACCGGTACGAACTTTTGCTCCCGGATTTTTCTCTTCAATGTCCTTCAGCGCTTTTTTAAACTCATCAAATGAAGGTGCTCCTGTATTATCATTGGTATGAATGATTGCCATCCATGTCTGGTAAGGCCATCCTTCCGGTGGTGCAGGAGAAGTTCCATAATAAGGGCCAAAGTACATCGTCATTAAACGTGATTTATCTGGACCTTCCCACCAGAAAAGCAAAGGAACTTCCGGCGATTTTGAAGCCGCATTACATCCGATGTGAAGGAATTTGATCCCTGCATTTGAAAGAATGGTTGGCAATATCCATGAATGACCGGGGACATCGGTTTGTTTTGCATCAATCGGCAACGATAAACCAGCGTCTTTATTTATTTTTGAAGAATACGATAAGGACCGGACCAATGGTTCGAGGTCGGAAGCTTCCGTCTCAAAAGTAAATGGCATACCATGAACCTGAAAATTACCATCTTTAATCGCCTTCTCAATCCTTACCTTCACTTCGGGTTTCGATTTAGAAAGCATCTCTTTCATCGGCCAACCTGAAACGATCCATTTGAATTGCTGGTTCGCAGGTAACTGTTTCGACTGATCAATGATATCCAAAGCACCGGTGACCATTGACGTTGAATAGTTATAAATCACGTTGTCAGACCAATCCGTGTACCCAATATCAAAATGGGTTTTAAAAACAACAATAACCTCTTTTACTTTTGGCTGAGCTGGCTGCGTCTGCCCCATTAAGTTTAAAGTCATCGTAAAAAGCAATAAACAAGCGATGGAAGTTTTCATCTTTTCATCTTTAGATATTAAAATTCAGGACCATTCCAATAATTAAGAGAATTTGGCCCTCGTCCTTAAATTAATTTTGAATCAATTACCAATGCATGAATATAAATCGAATATCATTCTTTTAATTCGTAATTCAACGGAATTGCTATTGTTTGCCCCATTCCTTATTGGGCACATCACTCAACTCAAGTTCCAACTTTCCTCCTTTTGTCAAATCGGAATGATTAAACCAGAATTTCTCCAAACTTCTATTATTCAGTTTTGCTGATTTCACATAGAAGGCGCCAGGCTTATTTTTATTCGATGCAATTGTAAATGTTTCGCCTTTGTAGTAATCTTTATTCAGGTGAATGGTAATTGAATTGAAAACCGGTGCAGTAATCTGCCAGGTTGGTTTCTGGGCCGCCCCACCCTGAAAATCAAATAGTCCGATAGCCGTTAATGCTCCGAAAGCCCCCATCATTCCCTGGTCTTCGTCGCCGTGATATCCATCTTTGGGCGTGATTTGGGTAAACAACGTTTCTTTAACAGTCCGCACCCAATACTGGCATAAATCAGGTCTTCCGGCATAATTAAGTACCCACAGCATACCCAAAGCGGGTTCGTTTTCGAAATCGGTCCAGGCACGGCCATGCTCACCGTGAGGAACAATAAAATTCTGTTCCTGGCCTTTGCGCATTTGTGCTTCAAGGCGGGAAACGTATTTGTCATTTCCGCCGAAAAGCTGAATCAACCCATAGGGATCTTGCGGTACGAAATGCGAGTATATCATGCTGTTCGATTCGCAAAAACCCAGGGTATTGAAATCATTGCCTTTGGCTATTGGCGTAAAATCTTTAATCCAGCTTCCATCCATATTTCTCGGGTGCATAAAGCCGGTTTCCGGATTCCATAAGTTTTTGTAGTTCTGTCCCCTGGCTGCAAACAGTTTTGCATCGTCGTTTTTACCAAGAGATTTAGCCAGTTCCGACAGGCACCAATCCTGGTAGGCATATTCGAGCGTCATCGAAGCGCCGTCTTTATGCATTCCTTCTCCTTCAACGCCTTCAGGAACATAGCCTCTTTCAATATAATATTTCATTCCACCTCCTTGTGGATTTTTCATATTGTGCTCATATCCGGCATGATCCCGAATACCACCTGGGAAAGCATTCTTTCGCAATCCCTGCCAGGCAAGTTCGATGTCCCAGTTGCGGATACCATACTGATACGCCGAACCCATAAAGGCAGAAGCCGGATCGCCAATCATCACGAAAGTGTAATTACCTCCCGATGGCCCTCGTGGGATGAGCCCGCCATTGCGGTAAATATCGAGCATGGTATTACAAAATCCATTGACAATTTCGGGATAGGCCAGCCCCCACAACAAAGAGAGATTCCAGTGTGCATCCCAGAAGCCATCAAAATTGTAATGTGGATACGGTTGCCCGTGAATGTCATTGCCAGTATGACGAATTTGTGTGGAAGCGCCTGTATTGTCGGGGTAAGCTCCATCGTAATCACTGATAATTCGGCGCCCCAGCAACGCATGCCATAAATCGGTATAGAAACGCTGTTTCAGCGGTTGGTTTTCATCGCTCACTTCAATGCGTCCAAGATACGAGTTCCATTCCTGACGAGATTCATTGACCACGCGGTCGAAATCCCAGTGGGGTAACTCTTTCGCTAAATTTTCATGGGCAGCGGCAATACTTGTATATGAAAGAGCCACCTTCATCAATATCGGGTTCGTTGTTTTGGCAAACTCTACCCAGGCTCCGGTATTTTTCCCCGAGATGGTATCCGATTTTTCGGTTACAATCCGGGTTTCACGCCACTTTCCAAATTTAGTTACCGGCTCCGAAAATTGAACAGTAAAATACACCACAAATGGTTTCGGACGGCGAATGGTAGCTGCCATGGTGACTGCACCTTCCAGTTCATTGGCAGCGATTTTCCGCAGCGATGCCGATTGTATTTTATCCATCAAAACGCCGCACAGGTCAAAATTAATTCCCGGCACCGAATCTTGCGGGAATGTATAGCGATGCATCCCAACTCTTGTGGTAGATGTTAATTCGGCTTTTACGTTATAAGTTATTAAACCGACACTGTAGTAACCTGCTTTTGCTACTTCTTCCTGATGACTAAATTCCGACTGAAAGGCAGTTTGTCCTAAATTACCTTTGGGAGCCCCTGTAAACGGCATAACAGCAACACCATACAATTGCCAGCCGTGTATATGACTGAAACAACGAATTTTATCATCGCCGTAGAGGTAACCACCATTCCAGTCGGTACCCGTGCGGGTGTCAGGGCTCAAATTAACCATCCCAAACGGACAGGAGGCTGTATTGAAAAAGAACCAGCGGCTGGCTTCGGTTCCTGCCAAAGGATTGACATAATCAACCAGCTCCGGCTGCTTTTGCGCCGTTAAAGACAGGGAAAAGGTCAGAAGTATAATTACCAGGAAACGCATATACGTGAGTTATTACAATGATTTAAAATAAAATATACCGGAACTGATCTCCTGTCTTTTCTTGAAGATCGTCCGGCACATCTGTTATTATTTCTGTTCGGTCGTCACATCTTCAAACATTCGGATAGCGGTGTAGAGCACTCCTGCTTCCCCACGGAAGGTACCCGATCCGCGCGGTTTGTTATCCACAGAGTACCATTCGTAGAAACCCTTATTGTCGATGACCCTTTTCAGCATAGGTTGAACCTGTTCATAAGCTTCCTGAACAAAACCGTTTTTAATTAATTCATGAATCATTCGTCCGCCAAACCAGGTCCAGTCGCCCCCGTTTTGGTAACTGTAAACAGGATTCATAATTTTATTTGCAAAGAAACCATCAGGATAGGGAGGATACAGCGTAAGTCCTATTGAAGGAGCCCCGGCTTCT
>Ga0209512_1005111_pt1 | contig 11067 bp, 8 predicted proteins | sample frozenSSSSmetaG_FD_184142 | JGI IMG/M metagenome (GOLD analysis project Ga0209512, IMG submission 184142) | Glacier valley bacterial and archeal communities from Borup Fiord, Nunavut, Canada, to study Microbial Dark Matter (Phase II) -... | ecosystem: Environmental > Aquatic > Freshwater > Ice >... | reverse complement strand
TGCCCATGAGTTCCCGACTGCATGATTTGCCCTTGATCCATGACAAAAATCCGATCGGCAGATGCCGCCGCAGACAGTTGGTGAGAAATAAACACCACCGTTTTACGCTGAGTGCCTTCTGAGAGGTTTCTCAAAATCTGGGTAGCGGTTTGGTTGTCTACACTCGACAGTGCATCGTCTAAAATCAAAATCGGGCTATCGACTAGAAGCGCACGGGCAAGCGCAGTTCGTTGGCGTTGACCACCAGAGAGAGTGATGCCGCGCTCACCGACCATCGTGTCATAGTGCTGCGGAAAGTTGAGAATCTCGTCGTGAATCTGTGCCTGTTTTGCCGCTGACTCGACTTCAGATAACTCTGCGTGAACTTTGCCATAGCGAATGTTGTTTTTGATCGACGTGCTGAACAGAAAGCTTTCTTGTGGGACATAGGCGATCGCGCTTCGCAAATCCTCAATTCGCAGACTCGTGATGTCATAGTCATCGAGAAATAGCTGACCAGGAGCGATATCTAGCAGACGAGGAAGGGCATTTGCCAACGTAGATTTGCCAGAGCCGATCGCGCCCACGATCGCCACGGTTTCTCCTGGAGCAATGTCAAAACTAATGTGATCCAGCGCCGGAGTCACTTTTTCTGGCTCACTGGTCGGATAGGAATAGAGCAAATCTTGTGCCGTTAGTCTGCCTTTCACCTGCTCGATCGCTAACGGTATCGCATCCGGTTTATCTTTGATTTTGGGTTCAACCGTGAGAATGGACTCGACTCGATCGATACTCACTTCGCCCCGTTGATATGCCGTAATCGTGAAGCCCAACAGCGCAGTCGGAAACACCAACTGTCCGACGAGCAGCAATAGCGCGATAAAATCACCGACCGAAATAGTGCCATTCGCGATCGCGCCGCCCCCAAACCACAGCAAGATCAATCCGCTTAAATAACCCAACCCTTGCAAAATCGGAAACAGCGTATTTCGAGTCTTTGCCAGTTGCAGATTCGCATTCAACAGTTGGCGGTTTAGTTGCCGAAATGCTTTACGCTCGTTTTCTTCTTGAGCATAAATCTTGATTAGTGCAATGCCGCTCATGTCTTCTTGAATCAACTCGCTCATCGTCGAGAGTTCTTCCTGCACGGCAAGCTGTTGATTTCGCAGCTTGTGACTAAACAAATTCACCAAAATCAACATGAATGGGTAAACCGAGATTGCCATGAGAGTCAATCTCATGTTGATCCGCATCATTACGGGCAGCGTCAGCGCATAGGCAAAGGTCGTGTTTGCCAAACTCAGCACTGCAAATCCGAGCAGGCGACGAATGTTTTCGACATCGCTCGTTGCTCGATTGATTAAATCTCCGATCGTATTCGTCGCAAAATAAGACGGCTCTAACCTTAGCAGGTGATCAAAAATCTTTTGCTTGAGATCAAACTCAACCTGTCGCCCGACACCAAACAGCAGCGTCCGCGAAATCATTCGCACACACCACATCGCCGTGGCAAGCACCAAAATCAGCCCCACAAAAAACCAAACGCGATCGACGTTGAAGGTGACCCCCAACTCATCGATCGCGTCTCTAATTAAAAGTGGAATGTAAACCGCCAGCGCATTTACGACTAGCAACGTACCGATTCCCAGTGCTGTGTTACGCCAGTGAGGACGTAAATAAACACCCAATTTTTGGAGTTGCGATCGCGCCATGATGAGGGACTCTAGCAAAAAATTAGAAACCCCCTCATCCTATCTCGCAATTAGGACGAGGAAGTTCTTCAAATCGTACTGACAGGTCTAATCCACCCTCGCAAGAAGTAGTAGATCGAAGTAATGTACTCATTAATCACGCGAGAACTCAACGCAAATGCCTCGGTGCTCGGCAGCAAATCACCGATTCGGAATCCTCGCTCAATCAGATCTCGCCCTTGGGTGCGCCGTCTCAGTGAGTCTTTTTGAGGCAACGTGTAGAAATCAGTTGGACGAGAAATAATGGTAATAGGCGTTTCTGATCCCTGACTGTTAAACTCTCGGTTAAAGGTCAGCGCGGCTCGACTCATCTCGATCGCGGAGGTCACTAAAAAAAGCTGATTTCCAAAGCCAATCCTTTGCGATTGCAGCAATGCACGGACGTTGACCGCACTGTCATGCACAGTAGGGCTTTTGGTATCTTGAATAATGTTGCCTGCCGGAACGCCCTGGTTTTGCAAAAACGTCGCAATATCAGTAGACTCTGCGGTGCTTTCTTGCGTGTCGCCATCTTTGCGATCGCGCCCCTCTCTAGATCCCGCACTCACAATCAATAGCGGATTGGTGCCTCGCGCCACCTCTTCCTGATAGAGTCGCGCCGCATAGATCAACCGATCGCCCTCCTCGGTTAGCTGAATCGGCTGTTGAGTCAAAATGTTGTAGGCGGGTTCGGTCAACGGCTCGACAGGCTCAATCAACGGTACCTGCGTGGTTTGAGGAGGCGTAGTAGGAGCCGGAGCAGGTTGAGTGCGAGGACGAAGCTGAAGCCGAGTTGTGCCCTGCCCTAACACCACAATGACGCGTCTTCCTCCTGCGAGAGACTCTGCCGGAGCCGCGCGCGTAATTTGTAGCGCCTGAGCCTCAGCGCGTTGAGCCAGAAAATAAGACACTGCCGGGATGCTCAAAATCAACAGCAACGGAATCGCCACCCTCAGCAGCGTCAATCCTGTTTTAGAAATGCCTCCTCTCAGAAGCTCTGTCAAGACGATCAGAAAGAAAATCAGAATCAACCCTAACGGGCTAAACGGAATCGCAATCAGTTGCCAAATGTCTCCAAACAGACCGTCAGCAGGGGCACCTCGATAAAACGTCAGCGCACTGACCCCCAACAGCAGCAGAATCACCAATCCGCCTAAAAACGCCTTGGGGAGCGCTCTAAGCAACACATACCAGGTAAAAAGCCCAACGACGACCCAAAGCAACACCTGGGTTAAGAGCACAAATACATCTGTTACCAATAAGACCATGCTGTAATTCCTTAAAGTTCTGTGACGAACCGCATTTAATGTTTAGACTCAATTCCTAAAGTTTCACGAAGTCAATCTACCAGTAACCGATCCAGGAAGACCCAAATGTCTCAAAACCCCATTCAGTCTAGGATTGTACCGAAGATTGCTAATTTCGCAGCCAAAATGACCGCGATCGCCACAAATTCTTTTCAACCTGACGTTTAAGATGCCTAAACTTTAGTGAAATTCTCGCCTTTAACCTGGCTCTAAAAGGGCAAAAATCGTGCAAGATGCAGGATTGTTACCCCCAAGCGCAATCTTAAATTTTTGAGTGTTGTTAACGTTGGTTAGGTAAAAGGGTGTTGTGTCATGAGGAACGATCGTGGAATTAATTTTGGCAGGAATTATGTTTGTTGTAATCTTTTTTCTCCTGATGAAAGAGCTTTTTTGGTGAGAATAAAGAAGTGAAGCTGCGCGATTAGTATCTATCATTCAATCAACAGAATAATGAAGTTTTGGCGATTTTTATAGTCTAAAATTCCATCGGCAACTCGACACGCTTATCCTGAGAGTCAGAAGCCTCTATTCAACAAGGCTTCAAGGTCTAGAACTGACCCCCGACCCCTGATAAAGAACTGTAATCTTGCGAGGAGCTAGAGCGTGCAACCAGAAAAACCAGCTATTTTAGTCACCGGGGGAGCCGGGTATATCGGCTCTCATGCGGTGTTAGCCCTGCAACAAGCCGGGTATGAGGTCGTGATTCTTGACAACTTGGTTTATGGGCATCAAGACCTCGTAGATCAGGCGCTTCACGTCAAACTTGTAGTGGGTGACACCAACGATCGAGAGTTGCTCGATCGGCTGTTTGCCTCCCGCAAGTTTGCGGCGGTGATGCACTTTGCGGCATACGCTTACGTGGGCGAATCGGTCACTAAACCCGACAAATATTATCGCAACAATGTGGTTGGCACGTTGACTTTGCTGGAAGCGATGACGGCTGCGTCGATCGACAAGTTTGTCTTTTCCTCAACCTGCGCGACTTACGGAGTCCCTAATCAGGTGCCGATCCCAGAGGATCATCCTCAAAACCCGATCAACCCTTATGGGGCGACCAAACTGATGGTCGAGCGGATCTTGGCAGACTTTGACCAAGCCTATAACCTCAAATCCGTTTGCTTCCGCTATTTTAATGCCGCAGGTGCCGACCCCGAAGGGCGATTAGGCGAAGACCACGCTCCCGAAACCCACCTGATCCCGCTCGTATTAATGACCGCGTTGGGCAAGCAAGACTCGATTTCGATTTTAGGCACTGACTACCCAACTCCAGACGGAACGTGCATCCGCGACTATATTCATGTGACTGACTTAGCTCAGGCGCATGTGCAAGGACTAGAGTATCTCTTAAAGGGTGGAGCCTCAGAAGTCTTTAATCTGGGCAATGGCAGCGGCTTTTCAGTCAAAGAGGTGATTGAGAGCGCTCGTCAGGTCACAGGTAAACCAATCGCGGCTGTTGAACACGATCGTCGCCCTGGTGATCCTCCTGCGTTAGTAGGCAGTGGCGAGAAAGCCCGAACCGTTCTAGGTTGGAAGCCCGAATACCCCGACATTAGCCAAATTCTTGCCCACGCCTGGCAGTGGCACCAAAAACGTCACGGGACGAAGTAATTTCTACATAGCTACTTTATGAACAAGGGGCTTAAGCCCCTTGTTGCTTCGACCGCAACAGAGCGTCCTAATATAATTTCGTAGGGCTACACACATTAAGTGTTGATTGTGAGAGCCGTGCTCCTTTAATCACCGCTTAATTAAACCGCAATCGCAAGTGAAGTTCCGCAAAAAACCTAAAATGCGCCTACTCTGGCAAAAATCACATAAAGGGTCTTCAAAATGAGAACTACATCATAAAGCGGTGTCCAGAGAGCCTGATAGCGCAAGTCAAGCTTAACGATATCCTCAAAGTCGGTCACAGTCGATCGCCCATTTACCTGCCACTCTCCGGTTAACCCTGGCTTGACCGTTAGGCGCTGCCAGTGATGCTCACTATAGTGAATCACCTCGTCAGCAGTGGGCGGACGCGTCCCTACCAGGCTCATTTGCCCGATCAAAACGTTCCAAAACTGCGGAAGTTCATCCAGGCTAGTGCGACGGAGAAAGCGCCCCACTCGTGTGATTCGAGGATCTTGCTGATTTTTAAAGATTAGCCCCTGTGCCTCGTTTTCGATCTGATGTTTGAGCGCCTCGGCATTCTCAATCATCGATCGAAACTTACAGAGCCGAAACGGCTTGCCCATCAACCCATATCTTTTTTGGCTATACAAAATCTGACCAGGGCTGTCAAGACGAATGGCGATCGCGACTGGAATGAAAAATAAGCCGACGATTCCTAGCCCGATTAGACTGCCTATAATATCGATCGCTCGTTTGGCGGAAGAGTAGGTTGATCGATGGGGGACCTTAATTGAAGTAGAAACTGTCATCATTAAATCGGCAGCCGTTGTTGATTGGGTGCGTGCTGTTGGGCGAGTTCCAGGTAGGAAACGGGTAAAAAAATACTGAAAATGCTTTTGGACGTGCGGGTACAACAGAATATAGGCTTATCCTCCTAGTAGGTGACAGTGCTATCCGCAACAATTCCTCAAATCTTTTTATTGCCTTAATGAATTAAACTTTTTGTGAAGGCTTGATGAAGAGAATAGGGTTGACGATCAGGGAACTTGAGTCAATGGTTTGTTTGAGAAAAGGGTTTGAGGAGTGGCAGAATCTCGCGATCGGTTAGAGGCTGCGGTGGGGCAAATTGCAGAAACCGTGCTGGCAGCAGCAGATGCCATTGAGCAACTTGCCGATCGCTTAGATGAGTTGTCAATTCAAGTGCAGCAGCAGGGCTATGAGATTTTTGCCTTGAGCGATGCGATGCAGACATTAGCGGCAAATCAGGATGACACGCTGACCCGACTCGCTGAGTTGACCGAAACTTTACAGCAAATGAACGCGTCTTTGAAAGCAACCGACGATCGCGCTTGATGTTCAAGATTCTGCGACTCACGCTACAAACGTCGTGCGCTGAAACTTGATCGATTCTGTTAAGTTACGAACAATTTGCAGACAAAGTTTTATACTTTGAACCTCACCCCTTTATGTCTTCTCAAAACTTTGAGCGTTTGTGAGAAAACAAAATTTGGGAATTACCCGAACGGGTAAGTGATTTTGATCGGGGTTGTAAGGCAAACTCTATAACAGGGCATTGAGGACGGCAATTCCATGACACGCGCAGAAGACATTGCTGACAGATGGCGGCTACAGTTGCAGAATGATTTACCTAAAATCAGCCGATCGACTCACGAGAGCATCATTCAATGGCTAATCGGGGAAGACCCAACGCGGTTTGATGACTTGCTTCCCAACCAGTTAGAAATCGCCAAACAAGCGATGGATTATCGCTATCGGATTCTTTGTCAGCGCTATTTAGAAGCTGGACCCGAACGCGCTTATAAAGGGCTGATCCAACGATTAAGCAGCTTGTTTTTGATTCGCAACAAAATCCGCACCTGGATTGCGCTGTCTCGCGATCGTCAGCGATCGGTGGTCGATGTGCTGCAAGAAGTGATTCAAGAATTGCTGCAAAACGATCACTATATGCAGCAGCAAATCGCTTGGATTGCTCAATGCGCGAATGATCCCCGGCTTCGCAATGCGCTTGTGTTGACCAGCACCGAAGAATATTGTCTGCGTCCAATTCGCAATCAGCCGCTTTTGGTCTATCGGTTTGTCAACTATCTGCGACGCTCTCAGCGAGGTGGCATGACTCAGGTTCCGGCTGCCGATTTTATTCGGTTAGTCTCAGAGGAGATCGCGCCTGATGACTCTGAAGGGTCGGTTAGCTTGCTCGATGGACAGGCGATAGCGCAATATCAGGAAGTTCAAGCGCAAGAACAACAGCAAGAACTGCGCCGCACGATCGCGCAAGAGTTTGAGTCTTATCTCTTAGAGCGCGTTGATCCCCTAGCGGCTGAGTGGCTAAAGCTTTATTTGCAGGGACGATCGCAAGAGGCGATCGCTCAAGATCTCGATATGCCCATTAAACAGGTGTATCGACTGCGAGAAAAGGTGAATTATCACGCAGTTAAAGTCTTCGCCTCTAAAAATCAGCCCGAACTTGTGACGGAATGGTTAGGGCGTTAGCAAGTCTCACGATCGAGTCGGATGGGCAACCAATTCTTTAACCGCATTCAGCATTGAAGAATTGCCTTTGTTGCGCTCAGACAGCCACCATTCTGCACCCCACAAATAGATTCTAGAAATCCCCGACCGGGTGGCATAGTTCCAGGTTTCAGTTAAGCGATCGGGATTCATTGAAATATAGGCATCTTCGGGGTGAGCAAATCGATAAGGTCCGTCAGGTCCCCAAGGTTCTGCCTGCATTTCTGCCACCCAAAACGGCTTTGATTTTTGGTTTGCGATCGCGGCTTGATACGCCAATCGCAAGGGTGAGAAAAATCCCATTTTGAACATCTCAACATATCCGCTGTAAACAGGACTTCTGAAGAACAGTTTGTTGAACAGTGTGATAGCAACCACATCACTATCAAAGTCTAGAGTTTCTCGAAGTTGAGAAGTCATCCAGGGAGAAAAGGCAAAGGTGACGATCGTCGGATGACTATGTTGATCCAACGTGCGAACTAATTTAACTTCTTCAGCCACCAATGGCGCAACTTCACGACAGTGTTCGCCGCCCCAGATCTTGCCTAAAATCTTTGCCAAGGGTTCGTTTTCGACTTGCCACGCTTCGAGTGCTGGATGGTCTTTAAAGTGCAGCACAGCGGCTGTGGTCATGTTGAATAGGGCTTGTTTGAAGTCACGATCGTCCAGCGATCGAGTCCAATCAGGCGCATAACACTCAGGATATCGAGGAACGCGATGTCCGACGACTAACAGAATTTTTGCATTCGCTTTGCTGGCTTCTTGCATCTGCCAATCAAGCGTTTCCCAGTCAAAGATTCCAGGTTTCGGCTCGATTTGATCCCAAAAGATTGGAATCCGAATCTGTTTGATGCCAATGTCGTTCACGATTTCTCGATAGGCTGATTTCCAGTTCAAACCCAGCGCTTCCGCATTGATTTTTATGAACGTTGTGCCGACTTTCACCTCATTTGCAACGCCTGAATCTTTGACCGTCCATTGCAGAAGAAAGTCTTTAGAAAATAGGAGGATTAGCGTCAATAAAAACAGCCAAATTCCTCTTACAACACCTTTCTTGAACCGCCGATGTTTTAGTTTCATAATAAAAAAGCTGGGCAGTTTTGCAACTACCCAGCTTCCTAACGATTAACGACTAACTTTTAGACACCAACCGTTTTCTTGGTGACAGCGGTGAGTTCACCTTTCGCATACTTCGCAGCATAGTCTTCAAGGCTCACTTGCTTGATCTTGCTGGCGTTGCCTGCGGCGCTGAACTGCTGATAGCGATCGGCACACACTTTTTGCATGTACTTAATCGATGGCTTGAGGAAGAAGCGAGGGTCAAACTCTTTGGGGTTTGAAAATAGCGCTTCACGTACAGCGGCGGTAATCGCTAAACGGCAGTCAGTGTCGATGTTGATTTTACGAACGCCGCTCTTGATGCCCTTTTGAATCTCTTCAACAGGCACCCCGTAAGTTTCAGGGATCGCACCGCCATTTTGGTTGATCAGCGCAATCAAATCTTCGGGAACAGAAGACGAGCCGTGCATGACCAAGTGAGTGTTGGGTAAGCGGCGGTGAATTTCTTCGATGCGGCTGATTGCCAAAACTTCGCCCGTCGGTTTGCGAGTAAATTTGTAAGCCCCGTGACTGGTGCCGATCGCGACCGCCAGTGCGTCAACCTGAGTGCGCTCGACAAACTCAACGGCTTCGTCGGGGTCGGTGAGAAGCTGATCGTGGGAGAGGGCACCCTCAAAGCCGTGACCGTCTTCTGCTTCGCCTTTGCCCGTTTCGAGTGAGCCGAGGCAGCCGAGTTCGCCTTCGACGCTGACCCCGATCGCGTGAGCCACTTTCACAACTTCGCTGGTCGTGCTGACGTTATAGTCAAAGCTGGCAGGGGTTTTGGCATCGGCTTCGAGTGAGCCATCCATCATGACGCTGCTGAAGTTGTTCTTCATTGCTGAATAGCAGGTTGAGGGCGCATTGCCGTGATCTTGGTGCATCACAATTGGGATTTCGGGATAGGTCTCGATCGCCGCCAAAATTAGGTGACGCAAGAAGTTTTCGCCCGCATAGTTGCGCGCACCACGAGAAGCTTGCAAAATCACGGGGCTATCCGTTTCATCGGCAGCCCTCATGATTGCCTGGATCTGCTCCATGTTGTTGACGTTGTAAGCCGGGATGCCATAACCGTGTTCAGCCGCGTGGTCAAGCAGCAGCCGCAAAGGTACAAGCGCCATAGATAGTCCTCCTGGGTGGTTAGGGTCAGCGAGTGGATATTGAACAAATTAATTGTTAGGACAATCTTAAGACAGTTTTACGCCCAAACATAGTCGAATTTGTCGATTAAATCCGTCAGATAAGTAGAAATACTATTAATTTTACTTATCTATAGATAGATGAACCTCTGCTCGATCCAAAGCTTTCGTAGTTTGAGATACAGTGCTAGCGGTCGATCTGCGCCTCAATGAGAGTGAAGATTCGGCTGATTTAGATGACTGACTCGATTGCTGAACTGCTCGACCCGACCCGACTTTTGTTTGATTTACAGCGAGGGAACGAGATTGCTCAACGGTTCTCAAGATGTCTTGTGCCCGAGGAAATTGCCAATCACGTCACCGACGGCTTAGTTGAAACCTTTGGCAGTGCTTTTGCGCGAATCTGGCTCTTGGAACCTGACCAAACCACTCTCAAATTGGTTGCCTCTTCAGGAATGTATACCCACATCAATGGCGCGTTTGCGAGAGTCCCGATGGGTGCCTATAAAGTAGGCAAAATTGCCCAAAATCGGGTGTCTTTTCTAAGCAATCATTTGGCAGATGAGCCGTGGGTCGGAAATCGGGAGTGGGCGATCGCGAATCAGATTCAAGGATTTGCAGGCTATCCGTTGGCAATTCAGGGCAGAGTGATTGGAGTGCTGGCGACGTTTAGCCTCCACGCAATGGAGCCAGAATTTTTAGAGGTGTTGCAAACCCTATGTACGATCGTATCGATCGCCTTAGACACTGCCCTCCAGCACCAAGCAGAAAAGCAAACCTGGCAATCATTTGCTCAACATCCCGCTTTCCATCATCTGTCTTTGTCTGATCAGTTAGCCAGTCTCTTAAAGTCTGCTCGACTCACCTTAGTCGGAACCGAGCAGTCGCTGTCGCTGCCTCTAACTTATGTATTTCTGCAAGCCGCCGACGCTTTAAATCGAGTGAACTGTGCCTATTGTCGGCTGATTTATACAACAGAAACGGTGGCGATCGAGGCGATCGTGCCCACATCTGATCAAGCAGTTCGTGACCCAAACAAGATAGTTCACTCTGCGTTTGGTGAGTTATTGTTCGCCGTTTCCTGTTTGGGAGGCGTGCTGCAAACTCAAACGGGTGTGAATCAAAAAGCGATTCAGGTTTCAATCAAAATTCCTTATTTAGGTGCGGTTTCGGGAGACTGTGTGCAAATTCAGTGCACGTTACCCGTGTTGCAAATGGCGTTCACACATCTAGCTTTTTTAGCGGGTCTGACGGTGTGTGATGGCGATGCAGATGCCCCATTGTTGACGGATGACCTGACTCAGATTCATGCAAAACGAGTGCTGTGGATTCAGCAGAGCGCTCAGACGTTGCCCAAAGGAGTCAAGGCTAAAGTCGATCTGACGATTACGCCCGGGCAATTGCGAGATGCGATCGCGGCGGTCGCCCGTGGCGAGAGTTGGGGCATCGAATCTGATGCTGAGGTGCAGCCAATGCTGTCGGAGCGCGAGTTAGAAATGATGACGCTGTTGGCGGAGGGATTGCGCGATCGTGACATTGCCAATTATCTGGTGATTAGCGAAAGTACGGTCAAGTTTCACATGAACAACGTTCTTGCCAAACTCAAAGCGCGAACTCGATATCAAGCGCTTCATCAAGTGGTTTTGAATGGCTGGATTTAGGGCACCGCACGAA
>Ga0209512_1005109_pt1 | contig 11070 bp, 9 predicted proteins | sample frozenSSSSmetaG_FD_184142 | JGI IMG/M metagenome (GOLD analysis project Ga0209512, IMG submission 184142) | Glacier valley bacterial and archeal communities from Borup Fiord, Nunavut, Canada, to study Microbial Dark Matter (Phase II) -... | ecosystem: Environmental > Aquatic > Freshwater > Ice >... | reverse complement strand
GTTCCAAATACAATGGCTCTTCCGAATTCAGAATCTCATTTTTCATGACGTTGATTGTAAACCAATAGTCAGTCAAAGCCATTTTTAGGTTTGAAAAGGAAGTGAAGGGCATTGCTTCATTCAATAATACCGGATCTTGTTCCGGAAAAACGATCAAATATTTATAATCCAATCCGGTTATATCCATCCAACTATCATAGGCATTTTTCTCAACCAATTTGACATCCCAAAAAGTTCTTTTAGTACTGTCGTTGGCAATCCTAAATTTCACAGAGGAATAAGCTTCACCTTCCTCATCCTTTCCTGCAACATCCATAACCCTTATTCCATTTATCGCTGTTCGTTTTGGCACAGTTGTATGGCATTTTAAAGTATCATAGCCAGGAATAATTACTTTACACGTGTAAGTTTCGCCAGATTCTACAATCCGATCGCTCACATACAATCCGGAATTCAGGTAACTTAAAGTGTCTGGTGAATTGTGAAAAGATTCTATAACAACAACGGCATTCTTAACTGGTAGAAAAAGCGTATCTCCTAAATTAGCCGTTAATGTAACCTGTACGCTGAAAGTACTATCGGCTTGCAGCAAGCTATTGACAACCGGTTTTTTTAAACTATCAGAAAAATCATCTTCTACAAGTGATCTGCAGGCTGAAAAGAATAAAATGGTCAGTACAACCACAACATCAATAATTATGCGATTCGATCTCATACTTTGTTAAATAAAAAGGAGACAGACACATGAATGTTTATTATTCAAATGTCTGTCCTATTTTGATAATTTTTAAAGAGATACTTTACATCCCTTTGCATTACTGGCTGTACATTGTATATATGAAAAATAGGGGCTATATTCTGTTGTAATGCCCTCGGTAATTAACATTCTCCTACTAATATTTCTTGATTTTATAGAGACATTAACTGCTGATTCATCAATAACTTGACTTTTGTTAGTCGTATAATCACTACTTTCCAGATAAATATTGTATGATGTGTTATAAGATCTTGCCCACCATACTCCCAACCATCTGGCATAATTTGTTAAAGTGTATTCAGTTTCCCTATCAGTTCTTAAATTTATGGGATCCAATATCATATAATCTTCTGTTTGCACCCAAAGACTTAGTCTATATGTATCACTTCCAATTTTTACATCATTTGTTCTTTCGTATGATTCAAGATTTATTGATTTCAAAAAGGGTGCTCTTTTTGTACAATGGAAACTATAACCCGGATTTGACATTATCTCTTCGGGTATACTTACACCACGAAGTTTTTCGATATTTTCAATTTTAGTGGTAACAAAACCTTTATCGAATTTTTTATAAACCGTTTCCCCTACTATGTACATCTTATCTTTATTCATCAAAAAACGTTCATTGTTTTCTAATTCTTTGGGAACACAATATAATTCGCCATTTGCATCTTTGTAAAGCTCAATAAAAGTGCTATTAGCATTTACAAATTCTTTTATTTCATCTAAAGTTTTAAAATCTTTGGGATTGACATTATCAAAGATTTCATCGCACAAGAATCCATATGAATTAAAGCCAATAGCTAATTCCCATTTTTCTCTATCTAAATCATTTAAATATTCTATTTTTTTTAAAGTTTCTTTAAACTCATCCTCATTTTTAAACGTTAAAATATCTTGTTTATTACAAATTGGTTGGTCCGATTTTGAAAGGTTATCTTCATTATTGCAAGAATTTAATGAAAAAGCAAATAATATTCCAAAAAATATAATATTGAATTTATTTTCATATTGATTTTTAAAAAAATTAAAAAATATATTTAAAAAAGCATTTTACAACTTTATGGCTTTTTCACCATTAAATGACGAAAGTATGTCGTGTTTGGGCCACTTTTTCCATTTTACTTTCTAATAGTTTTTTCTAAATTTGTACCTCCTTTCTTCTTTTATGTGGTTAGGATTATTTAGCAAGGTTTGGGGGGCTGTTCAATTTCTCCGAGCCTTGCTTTTTATTTTGTAGAGTCACCTTTATAAAGCATCTTATATATACATAACATTATTTTAATTATGCAAATATAAGACTATATATTAAATAATATATTACCTATTATTAATTATTATTATATTTGATATTATGTATTTTACAAATAGAAAATTTGAGGTACAGGTTTGGGGACAAACCAAAACAAGGTTTCTGAAGCAATAAATGCCAAAGAGGGCTTGTTGCAAAGTACCATGACCCGCCCAGATAACATTTAATTGGATATGGGGTTGCCCGATAAAGGCGGGCTTTCGGTACTAAAACAATTGAAGGTGTGGTAACAGTACCAATTATTGTACTTACGGTACAGGATGTTGAGCAAACCATAATAACCGCATTGGATGGTGGAGCAGAATATTTCATAACAAAACCCTTTAACACCGGAGAATTGTTGGCGCGTATCAGGGTAATTCTGCGATATTCTTTCAAAAAAGTCGAAAATCCTGGAATGATTAAATCCTAAGTCTTCGGAAGTGATCAGGAATGATGGTACGGCTCCCCACTGAGAATGGTCATAGCCCTGTATATTTGTTCCACAAAAAACATCCGCACCATCTGATGCGAGAACGTCATTCTGGAAAGTGAAATCTTTTCCTTTACCGCAGCGTAAACGGACGCATCAAATCCATAGGGCCCTCCCACTACAAAAATCAGGTTACGCACCCCCGCATTCATCTTTTTCTGCATAAAACCCGCAAACCCTTCCGAAGAATACTGCTCCCCGTTTTCGTCCAGCAAAACCATCACATCACCCGATTTATTCCACGCCAGAATCAATTCAGCTTCTTTGGCTTTGACCTGGTCTTCTGTCAGATTCTTGGTCGATTTCAAATCCGGCATCACTTCAATCTGAAACGGCAGATAGTGCTTCAGGCGCTTCTCATATTCAGCAATGGCCGTTTTGGCCCAGGCGTCGTTTGTCTTTCCGGCAACGAGTAAAATGACTTTCATAGAGGGATGTGCTAATTTTCTGCGAATTTACGGATTTTTATGTCGACAAAAAAGCCTCCGCACCAAGACTTTAAACAGAATTATTTGTAAATTTGCACCCATTAAATACCGAGCTGTTTTCGAACGCCCGGTCTGCAATCTAAAACATATTGTACTATGCGCGAAGATCTTATCCCCTTCCTTCAAAGAGCTTTTTCCGAAGATATCGGTGACGGCGATCATACTACCCTGTCTTGTATTCCTTTCGATGCCATGGGTAAATCCAGACTAATCATCAAGGAAGCCGGGGTGGTAGCCGGTGTGGACGTTGCCCTTGAAGTTTTCCACTTTTTTGACCCCGAAATGAAGGTGACTGTTTTCATCCATGACGGCTCTGAAGTGAAACCCGGTGACGTTGTTTTTGAGGTGGAAGGTCGTGTGCACTCTCTTTTACAGACTGAACGCCTGATGCTTAACATTATGCAACGTATGAGTGGTGTGGCCACCACTACCCGTAAGTATGTAAAAGAACTGAATGGCACCAAAACCCGCGTCCTGGACACCCGTAAAACTACTCCCGGCATGCGTCTTCTTGAAAAAGAAGCAGTCGCATTGGGCGGAGGCGTTAATCACCGTATTGGCCTATACGACATGATCCTACTCAAAGACAACCACGTCGATTTTGCAGGTGGCATTGAAAACGCTATCACTCGTGCTAAGGATTATTTGAAGGAAAAAGGCAAAAACCTGAAAATTGAAATTGAAGTCCGCAGTTTGGATGAGCTGGAAAGGGTGATGAAAATTGGTGGTATTGATCGCATCATGCTGGACAATTTTGATCTTCCTACTACATTGGAAGCTGTTAAACGTATCAATGGAAAATACGAAACCGAATCGTCTGGTGGAATCACGTTCAGCACGCTGAGAAAATATGCTGAATGCGGAGTGGATTTTATTTCGGTTGGGGCTTTGACACATTCTGTGAAGAGTTTGGACATTAGTTTTAAGGCTTTTTAATTGATTTTGAATGTTTTGAAAAAACATTTAATTTGAAAGGCATCTCATTTGGTAGACATCTCCTTTTCCAAGATGAATGTCTATTTTTATTAGAATCCGGGATTGTTTGATTTTCAACTAATTCCGGATTTTTTTTGTTGGTTTAATTGCGGATATACATCCTATTGGAACGTTAGGCGCAAATCTTCTTATGATTTATTTATTTCATTTTTGTTATTTTATTATTAATACATATATTTGCTATTTACGTATAACTCATACTATTAATACGAACTTAGCCCATGACCATCAAAGCCTCTAAAATAGTCCACAGGGGAGCAGACAGAATTAAAATTGAAATGCCCTTCAATGCTCAGATTAATAAACTAATCAAGCAAATACCTGATTCAAAATGGAGCAAAACCATGACTTGCTGGCACATTCCATACAACAATAAATCGTTTAAATTGCTTGAAAAGCTGATTCCGGATATTGAAATTAAGGAGAAACCCATTCTTCAAAGTAAATTTGATTCACCAGCCAGAGCAACTCCAATATTTAATGGGCCACCCTCGGTTCATGGGACTCCAACATTTCAAGTGAACACCACGGATCAAGTTTCCCACTCGGTTAACATCTATCCAACAGTGAATGTAAGTCCTACTATTAATAAAACCGTTTTCATCGAAGTGGCTGGACTACGCATTTTCATCAAACTACCTAAAAACGATATGGACGTTCATTTTATTTGCTCCTTCCGTTATGCACGTTGGGATGCAAACAACTATGTCTGGATTGTTCCCCACTATAATAATACGCTGGAACTTTTAAAAGAATATTTTGGTGAAAGACTTGAATCCGTAACCCAACTGACACATTATGAAAATCAGACAAGTAGCACCGAAAAACGCCTCATCGAAGATAACACTCTTCTCCTTATCAAAACCACAGCCGGCAGAATCCGCGCCATCTTTGGCTACCATCCAACTCTCACCCAAGAAATAAAAAAAATACCCTACAGCAACTGGGACACTAAAAACAAATGGTGGACCTTTCCATTTTCCGACAAAATACTCGAAAACATTAAAGATGTTGCAAACTCCCACAACATTCGCATCCAATACGAAGAAGAGACTTCCAACCAAACAAAAAAAGCAAGATTAACTCCATTTGATATTCCTAACTTCCGCCACACACCGGATTGCTACATTCTTAAAATGAAAGAACTCCGTTACGGCGACCACACCATCCACACCTACGACAGCCTCTTCGAGGAATTCATCAATTATTATTACCGATTCGATATCGACAAAATCGACGAACTTATGATCATCGCCTTTTTACGCTACCTGGTCATCGAACGCAAAGTCTCCGTCTCGTATCAAAACCAATCCATCAACGCCATCAAATTTTACTATGAACGCGTTCTCGGTGGTCAACGCAAAGTCTACCTTGTCGATCGTCCACGTTCAGAAAAGACCCTGCCAGTCGTACTCAGCGAAGATGAAATCAGCGCCATCATCTGCGCCACCTCCAACCTGAAACACAAAACCATCCTAATGACCATCTACTCCGCTGGACTTCGCATCAGCGAAGCCATCAACCTTAGAATCAAAGACATCGATTCCGACCGCATGCAAATCCTGGTGGAACAATCCAAAGGCAAAAAGGATCGTTACACCGTATTATCCTTCAAAACACTCGAAATAATGCGCCAGTATTTCCAGGTTTACAAACCCAAAGTCTGGCTTTTTGAAGGTGTGAAAGGCGAACAATACTCCGAACGCAGCATTCAATCGATCCTGAAATCCTCCGTTTCCAAAACCAACATCAAGAAACGCGTCACCGTTCACACCCTCCGCCACAGCTTTGCAACACACCTACTCGAAAACGGCACTGACCTACGTTACATCCAAACCCTTTTAGGCCATGAAAGCAGCAAAACCACTGAGATCTACACCCACGTCACCACCAAGGGTTTCGAACAAATCAAAAGTCCTCTTGATAAATTAAAAATTTAATAAAATGTCATATACAAATCAAAATAATATGTACATTAGCTGACTAAATAATACTTATAAAAACACGTTATTTTTACATAATAAACAGAATTATTATCTTTTCAATCAACGACTTAATTACCTGCATACCTTCATTATATCAAACTTATTCACTGTTTTTATATAAATTAGAAACTAAAATATGGTGTAAGTAAAATGTTGAAGAATCAATAAAATCAGGTTTTTGAAAAAGATAAGAATTTAAGAAAGTGGATACTTTTGGAAAAATCAGGGCTTTTTGCTTTGTTTTAATATTTCTGAAGTACCGTCTTTCAAAGTCTCTGGCATTAGATTTGCCCTCGCATTGTTTTGGCAAACTTTTTCTAGTTTTGTAAAGTAATTTGTATTTATTATGTGTTAGCTGATTGGTTAACAAGCTGTGACTGACCAACATTGACACCCCCTATAATCAATGAATCATGAAAAAAATTGACAACACTCAGTCGTATTTCAAAACCAATGCAAGGGGGATATGCGGGTTTAATAATACGGATATAACCGCAATGCGGTTGCAGGAGTGTTAGGGCTAAGCATAAAACCGGATCATTAGGCCTAACGCATGTTTATAAAATAGGACGATTGTTTGATTCGTATCTTTGAGTTTCAACAGGTGATTAATGGCGATGAATTCCTCTACTACCCTATTTGATTGAATATCCTGGATAATTTTCGGTCGATTGATAAACGATTTCGTTGCTCAACGGATTTTGGATTGGTGATAGATAATTCGGCGAACAAACGGTCAATTTATTATAAACGACAATTCTTGAGATTTCTGGAAGAATCAACGGATTGCAGGATAATAAAGATTAACAACAAATTTGAATTGCGGTGTTCGACAGATTTTGAATTTGTAATAGAGACTTCGGTGGAACAACGGATAATTAACGAACAGACTGCCACAGCTCTCGATTTCAAATTAAAACGATATTTTGAATTAAAAAATGCCTAGCCCTAACATTGCCCAAACCACACCTGCCTTCGGCAGGCGCCGTCTGGCCTAACGTTAGCACTCATACTAAAAAGCACATTTCATCATTTATCAAATAGTCATGAAAACAAAGTTCAACATTTTGCTGATTCCTATAGCTTTATTTTGCTCCTGTTCAGCTAAACAAGCAAAAGTCAAAGTGGAACAATCTATACCAGCCTCTATTCCAAAATCTGTTAATAATAATTTGTTTGATTCTGTTGATTTCAATTCCTACGTCGGTTTTATAAACAGATATTGCTTTCAAAAAACAGATGAGTTTTTTGTCGATTTATATTTTAAACAGGATGATATTGATGAAAATGACTTTACCCGAATTGCAAGTTCTGGTGATTCTACGATATATAAAGATGATGAGGATCATAGAAGTAGGATACCATTAAAGATTGCTAGCCATGAGTTTGATTTTCGTGGATTAAAAACTTTATCATTGTTTGATGAGAATAATAGATTTCTGACTAAAGCACATTTTCTTCGTGTGGAATATCTAGATCAGAATATTGCACCAGTTTTTACTGCAGTGTACAAAGCTGACAAAACGAGTCTGACTGATAAAGCTGTATATTGTATTGGAAATCTAAAAGATAGAATTGTTACTGATAAATACATTTCTTTTGATGATACTTGTCTAACAAATGAGATTGCACAAAAATTGAGCTATACTCATGAATACACCTTAGATGGAAAGCATTATCATGCAAAGGATAATATTAGTATTTCTGTAATCAACTTTGATACGACCGTCGTGATTGTTGAAAAGAAGAACAATTCCTATGATTGTCTTTATCAGAGCAAAGTATCAGAGAATATGTTAGATATTGTATTTGTACCGTTAATTAGGAATTCTCGTCCATTGATACTTACAAAAAGCATTGTTCCTGATACCGATGTAGAATGGAGTGATCTTCTTATTTTTGATGGTAAAAGATATCAAACTTCTGATAGACAAAGAATAATAAAATAAGTACGAGTGCTAACAATACCCAAACCACACCCACTTCGTGGGCGCGGCCTGGCTCGCCGTTAGTGGCTATGTTAGAGCGGTGATTTGTACTTATTCTGTTTTAGAAGAAAAAAAATATCGAGAATAATCAGGATTTCAGATGGCACTTCTACCCCATCGAATCACGGGTTATCGAATGACAATAAATTAAGACAATACAACAACGGATAATCCGGTTATCGACTGACTTTTAGTACATAGTTGGTAACTGGTTAATAACGAACAATAAAGAATAAAACTAAGAATTCGCCATCGACAGACAACAAACGATAATACACTGAATTCCAAAACAATATAATACAAGATATTCCTAACAACGAACAATCTGGTTATCGGTTGACACTTCTACTCCATCGAATTCCAGGTTATCGGATGACAAAGAATTAAAACAAGACAACAACGGTGAATCCAGTTATTGACTGACATTTAGTACATAGTTGGTAACTGGTTATTAGCGGACAATAAAAAAAAAGCAACTAAGGATTCGCTTTCGACTGATAACTGATTTTCAAACAGTTGAATGGCAAATTCCAGATAAAAAACAAATTCACAGCTTAAAAAAAACACAGCCACTAACATTACCCAAAGCACAGCCCTTCGGGCCGCGCTCTGGCTCGCCGTTATGGGCTATAGTAAAACGCACACTTGAAAAGTCTTGCAATGAATAGAACATTGATTTTACTAATTGTATTTGTAACTCTTATGTTGAACGGATGCAAGAAGTCTGTTCAGCAGAAAAACACTATTGAATCACGGGAGATAATAAGGAATTCACAAACAAAAATACCAAGTTTTATAGGCAAAGAATGGGGCAAAAAAGTTTTGGATAGATTTCTTACCGATACATCTGCGAATTTGTTTCATAATAGAATTCTAATTCAAGACACAACTACTTTGATTCTAATTGCGGAACCAATACTATTTGATATTTATGGTAAAAATCAAATAATTGACGAAAGACCATATGAGATTTATCTTTATGGTGATTATTGGCTTATGATGGGGACACTAGCAGAAGACTGGCAAGGTGGAACTTTCTCATTTGTCATTAATCGAAAAACTTGTGAAGTAAAGGGTATCTCACACGGAAAATAAAAAACTACAGCCCATAACACTGCCCAAACCACACCCGCCTTCGGCAGGCGCAGTCTGGCCTTCCGTTATGGCTAAGTTTAGCACGGTGATTTCAGCTTATACATGTAATTACAAATTGAAGAATTCAAATATCTGTGTAATGCTCAACAGGTTATTGGATTAACGATTGACAATATAAACTTAACGGTAGGCAATCCTGTTATCGGACAACATCAGAAAACTTGGTTAACTACAGTAGAATATAAGAAAATACAACAAGTCTGGGTTGTCGATAGATATTTGATTTCTAATCATTTGAATCGTACATAACCAGCTTACAAATTTGGGTCTTTAAAAAAAACCTAGCCATAACACTAGCTAAGCAACAGCCCTTCATGCTTCGCAATGAAGGCCCGCTGCCTAGCCACCCGTTATGGCCAATGGTAAAACCGGTTCAATAAGTTTTGATGATTTTTAATAAGAAAGGAAGAAAGACAAAACTCTATAAAACAAAAAACCCGGCTTCATCACCAGCATAAAAACTGGGAGAGGAATCACCGGGACTACTTTGCAAAGATAATACAAGATGGAGAAAAATGTACTGATTGATCGAATTATTTCTAAGGATAGACTTGAACCCTATTTAAATCGTCATAAGAATGTCCACGATAAAGCAATTTCGCATTATAAAAGCAATATTCTCATATCGGAAGCATTCTATCCCCTACTTGCAATTCTTGAGCTTGGACTAAGAAATTCAATAGACTATCAATTAACAAAACAATTCAATGATAGGAATTGGTATGAAAACATGAATTTTATCATAATTGCATCTCGCTTTCAAATAGACAGAATTTCTGAAGCAAAAGCAAACATACTATCTGAGAAAAAAGAAATAACTCCAGGAAGAATTATTTCTGAGTTGTCTTTTGGATTCTGGACATCCTTATTTGATACCAAATTTGAAATGACATTATGGAAGAATTTAAGACTTGCATTTCCAAATTGTCCTAAACAAATTAGAAAACGCAAAACAATGAGTTCCAAATTCAATTCAATCAGGAAATTGAGGAACAGAATTTTTCATCATGAAGCTATCTCATGGAATTTAGATGTGTTGAACATGTACAGACATGAATTAATAGAAGGAATTGAGTGGCTAGATAAAGGTCTGCTCGACTGGGTTGATGAATTAAATCACATCAGCGAAACAATAGAAAAGAATAGAAAATTTATTGAATAAATAACCACTGGCCATAACACTGCCCAAACCACACCCGCCTTCGGCAGGGCGCGGTCTGGCCTTCCGTTATAAGCCATTTTAAGAGCGCGCTATTCATGGATATTAGAAGATAAATATATTATGAAACAACTTGGAACAATTTTGATTATTATTTCAGCTTTTTTTCTTTCTTCTTGCGTTCCATCAAATAGAACTGACAACATTAAAAGAAATGAAGTGCTTGGTAGTTGGCAGATATCTAAAGAATCAACACTGCAACAGAATAATAGAACCATTTTAACAGGTGACAGAATAATAACTGAATTTAAATTGAAGGCTGACTCTACTGTTACCATATATTATGGCAAAGAATTTCAGGAAGGTAAATGGATTTGGGATAAAGATGTACTCCTTTACAAAATAAGCTCTGATGTTACTATTTCGTACCGTGCAGGTGATATAGTTCTCTTATCAAAAGACAAAGATGGCAAAACTTCAGAATTTGGACTCAATCTGGAAAGCAGAAATGGAAAAATCAATTTTAAGAGCTTAGGAAAAAGCTCAGATTTAGATTATTTTACTTACGATAAACAATAAAAAAAACGGCTTATAACATTACCCAAACCACACCCACTTCGTGGGCGCGGCCTGGCTCACCGTTATGGCTAAGTTTAGCACGGTGATTTCAGCTTATACATGTAATTACAAATTGAAGAATTCAAATATCTGTGTAATGCTCAACAGGTTATTGGATTAACGATTGACAATATAAACTT
>Ga0209512_1005107_pt1 | contig 11071 bp, 10 predicted proteins | sample frozenSSSSmetaG_FD_184142 | JGI IMG/M metagenome (GOLD analysis project Ga0209512, IMG submission 184142) | Glacier valley bacterial and archeal communities from Borup Fiord, Nunavut, Canada, to study Microbial Dark Matter (Phase II) -... | ecosystem: Environmental > Aquatic > Freshwater > Ice >... | reverse complement strand
CTGGCCTGCCGATGGCGAGCAGCTCAATGGCCTGGGCCTTGAACTCGGGTGTATATTGCTTTCGTGGTTTGCTGGGATTCATGAGCGGATTCTGGTACTTTCCGGTCCAGAAAACTAGCGCACCTCAACCATCACGATTCGGGTCGCCGCCCAAAATGGATCCAGCGTCAAAACCTACCGGATCAAAGTGACGCGTGGCAAATCCACGGACGCGACCCTTTCCGGCTTGGTGGTCAGAACCTCCACCCTCAGTCCGAAATTCAAGCCAGCGACCACTGGATACACGGCGTCAGTGCCCAGCAGCAAAAAGTCGGTGAAGTTCAGGGCCACGGCTGCTTATGACGCGGCGAAGATCAAGATCAATGGGACGACTGTGAAATCAGGAACTTTGAGCGCGGCCATCCCGCTCAAAACCGGCAAGAATGTGGTCAACGTCGTGGTGACCGCCCAGAACGGATCTACCAAGACCTACAAGATTACAATTACCCGGACCAACTCCCTTGCTGTGCCGGTTGCTGCGGATTTTCTAGCAGCAGCAATGATTCCCCCTCCGAGGGAATCCATGATTTCCAGAGAGTCCACGGTTTCCAAAGTGGTGCAAGACGGCCAAAAATACCTGCAACTCACGATCCGCCGCAACCCGGGAACACCAAAACCCGTGGTCGAAGTATCTCCGAATCTCATGGACTGGTTCAGCGGCGACCAGTACACGACCACTCTGGTGGATGATGGAGCGATTCTTAAAGTCCGGGACAACACACCCCTCACCCCGGAAGCGAAGCGGTTCATCCGAACCCACGCTGCGGCTGAAAAATAGAGCGGGAATTGGCCAGCCTATACAGCCGCGCATCGGGATTTGTGAAAACGGTTGCGGAGGTGGCGGAGCGTTCAAGGGGAGCACATGCGCCCTCGCCGGAAACTGGGGTGGAATGGCCTGAAACGCCTGTCTTCGGCGGGGGGGCGCCGAAGACAACACGCGTGGGCGCGTGTGCTCCCCGAAGATTTTCACGCCGTTCTTCCGCCAGAACACAGTCCCACAAATTTTTACGCGCGGCAGTAGAGTAGCAGTATATCTGCCACCGTATGCACGCCAACGGCATCCATTCACGGAAGACAGTAAAAACGCGCGAGCAAGTGCGGAGTGTCTGCGGATGTCCTAAGTATTAGGAAGTTAGGGAGTGATACCATTTCTAAAATTTAATGTGACCCTCCTGTTCGATGAGCGACGAAAATCTTTTACCGCACAGCCGCAGAGGTCGCGAAGGGACGCAAAGTGAAATTTAAGAATAGGATTCCTGATCTTCTCTGCCTCCCTTCGCGACCTCTGCGACTCTGCGGTTCAAAGAATGTCATATGATTTATGGAAAATGGTATTATATCCGAAAGGTCGCAGGTTCGAATCCTGCTCCCGCAACCAATGAAAGCCGTTTAGCTCGAATGAGTTAAACGGCTTTCGCCTTTTCGGGATGGCACCGCACGGATGCGGGTTATTTCTTCTCAGTCGCTTCGCCTGCCGCGACCCAGCCGGAGATGCCGGCGGACATGTGTTTGACGTTGGTGTAGCCGAGGGCCTTGGCGGCTTTGGCTGCCTTGGCGTAGGCACTGCAGTTCGGATTGCCACAGTAGGCGATGACGAGCGCCGCCTTGTCGGACGGCAGCTTGGCGGACAGGTCCTTTTCCGCAGCGAAGTCGATGGCGGTCGGCACGTGGGCTTTGGCGTAGGATTCGGAACCGTTGACGTCGATCACCGTGGCTTTTTTCTCAGCGATTGCGGTTTTGACCTCGGCGATACTGATGTCGGGAAACTCAGCGGCGAAGGCGGGAGCGACGAGGGCGGCGGTGGCGAGGAACGTGAATAATGTTTTCATGAGTTGGTTCGGTTGTTTCGGTTTGGGGTGGAGATGAAATCCAGCACGGGAAACGCCTCCAGTGAGCGGGAATCATTCAGCGGATTTTTATTTTCGCAAAATTTTTCCAACGGCAGGCCTAGACGATGGCGTTTGCGGCCATCACCTGCGAATACCACCGGGCGCTGGCTTTGGGGGTGCGCTTCTGGGTTTTGAAATCGCAATGGACGACGCCGAAGCGCATGTCGAAGCCGTCCTCCCACTCGTAGTTGTCCATGAACGACCAGAGGAAATAACCCTTCACCGGCACACCGTCGCCGATGCTGCGGTGGAGTTCGCGAAGGTAATTCCGCACGTAGTCGCGGCGGTGGAGGTCCAGCACCTCGCCATTGACGGGAGGGGCGTCCTTGTAGCCCGCGCCGCTTTCCGTGATGTAGATGGATTTCACGCCGTAGATTTCCGCGCAGAAGCGCGGGGTCCAGTAGATCGCCTGCGGGGTGTGCCTGAGCCAGACGGCGTCGGCGGTGGGGTAGGATGGGGGAAATGGCAGGACTTCGGGTTTGCCGCCCTTGCCCGCGCGGACGAAGTTCGCCCAGTAAACATTGAGACCGAGGAAATCCATCGGCCGGCTGATGTGGGCGAGGTCGCCGGGTTCGCATTTCGGCGCGTCTTTGCCGGCGGCCTTGAGGTAGGCGGGTTCGTAGCAGCCTTTGAAAAGGGGTTCGAGCACGCGGGTGTTGTTAGCGATGAATTGCCTGCGGGCTGCCTCGATGTCGGCGGGTGTTTCGGTAAGCGGGATGGTTCCTAACGGGACATCGGTGATGCCGACGCGGGCACCCTTGCCGCCGAACTCCCGGACGGCCCGGACGCCGTGGCCGTGGGCGAGCAGGGCGGTGTGATGGGTCTGGTTGACGATCTGCTGGGAGAGTTTCAAGCCGGGGGCTTTCAGTCCGATCCCGTAGCCCATGCGGGTGAAGCAGTCGATCTCGTTGAGGGTGATCCAGTTCTTCACCTTGTCGCCGTAGGCTTTTACGATGGTGTCGGCATAGATACCGAAGGCGTCGGCGGTGCGGCGGTCGCGCCAGCCGCCGAAGTCGTCTTCTAACGTCTGCGGAAGGTCCCAATGGAACATGGTGACCCAGGGTGTGAGGCCGTGGTCGAGCATGGAATCCAGCAGACGGTGATAGAAATCGACGCCCTTTTGGTTCACCTCGCGGCCGCCGGTCGGATGGATGCGGGGCCAGGCGAGGGACAGGCGGTAGTTTTTCGCGCCGAGTTCCGCCATGAGCGCGAAGTCCTTTTTGAAGAAGTGATAGTGGTCGCAGGCGGTGTCGAGGTTGTCGCCGTTTTTCACTTTCCCCGGCTGGCGGGCGAAGGTGTCCCAGACAGACGGGCCCTTGCCGTCGGTGAAGGCGGCACCTTCGATCTGAGGGGCGGCGGCGGCGAAGCCCCAGACGAAGTTTTTTGGGAATTTCAGCGGGCGGGGATGGACGGGCATCGGTGGGTGAGGTTGTGGTTATGGAGCTGCGTTTGTTTTGCTAACATGAAAACGCCGCCCCTTCGTGAGAAAGGGCGGCGGAGGATTTCATGATCTGTCGGAAGCGGTCAGACGTAGGAGGACTCGACGCGCTGGGCGACGTCGCGGTAGCCGTAGTCCACCTCGTAGATCTGCTTGAAGCATTCGAGCGCGTTTTCCTTGTCGCCCACCTCGCTGTGGATGATGCCTTTTTCGTAGAGCACTTCCTTTTTGGTGTTGTCCATCGCGTGGAGATCGGCGAGCGCGTCCGAGAGCTGTTTGATGGAAAGGTCGAACATTCCCTTGGCCTTGAAGGTACGGCCTAGCAGAAGCAGGACCTTGGTGCGGATGTGCGGGTTGCGGGTGGCCTGTTGGAGATGGGGGATGGCGGCGCTGAAGTCACCGGAGTGATAGAGCGCGGTGCCGAGTTCGAAGCGGAGCTGCGGATCGGTCGGGTTCTGATCGACGCGCTTCTGGGCTTCCAGCACCTGCTCGGCGAGGCGGTCCGCCTTGCGGGCATCGAGGGCTGCCTTGAGTTCGGCGTTGTCGGGATCTTCGGCGACGGCGGCTTCGAGCATCTTCATGTCGGTCTCGATGGCGCGGTCTTTCATGGCGGAGGCCTTAGTCGCGAGGGCGACGTCGCCATTGCTCAGCGAGTGGGCCCAGGTGAAGAAACTGTGGGCGTTGTGCCAGTCTTCGAGTTGTTCGTAGATCCCGGCGAGGTCCTTGACGGTGGCGAGGTGGTTCGGGTCGGCGTTGTATTTCTCGATGATGCCGTCGCGGCGTTCTTCGAGTTGTTCGCGGGTGAGGCCGGTGCGGGAGGCTTTTTCAAGCTCCTCGAATTCGGCGGTGTTCTTCATCAGCGAGCGCATGTCGGCGTTTTCATCCCACTTGCCCTTTTGCATCGAGGCGCGGGCGGAGGCGTCCTTGGAGCCCTTGATCGCGGCACCGTCGGTGGGGTGGTGCTTGATGATGTCGTTATAGACTTCAGATGCGAGCATCGGTTGTTCGCGGGTGATGTAGAACTCGGCGAGACGGTGGAGGAGTTTTGCGTTTTCAGGGCTGCCCTTGCGGACGGTTTCGAGTGCAAAGGCGGCGGTTTCGTAAAGTTCGAGCTTGAGGCAGGTGTCGAAGAGCAGCTCGTTGGCGGAATCGCTGTGAGGGTCTTTTTCCAGTTCCTTTTCGATAAGCGGGAGAGTGCCTGCCGGATCTTTTTTCGCCTGACCCTGGAGTTTCATCACTCCCATGCCACCGCCGGACATGCCGAAGAGGCCGCCTTTTTTCTTGGTGTTGCCGGCGATCTGAAGTTCGCATTTGCGAAGCATCTTGCGTCCTTCGAGAAAGCCGGGGGCGTCTTTGAGCACGGCTTGGAGAAGGCTGATCCCGTAGGTGAGGTTGGAAGTCTGAACGGCGCTGAGCGCTTTGAGCCAAAGGGGCTTCAGGTTCGGCGGGAGTTCTTTTTCGGTGATCTCTGGCATGGCGGATGAAGATGGTGCGGTTTTTTGGAAATGCCACCAGCAGATGGCGGTGACTAGAAAACTGGAGTCTGAGTGGCGGCTTGGCAAGCATGGGGTGAGGAAGAAAAGCTGCGGAACAGGCGATTCGCGTGTTTTTTGGGATTGATGGGCTGGATCGGATAGGATACCCAGTCGCGACAGGCTGTGAAATTCCACTTTCCGCCGCTCTTCCGATCCTTATCCACCATGCCTCCACGCCCACAGAATTCGGGACGCCGTCCCAGCCGCAACCGCAACCGTTATGGTCCGCCGAAACGTTCTACCAAGGACGAAGATCAGAAGGCCGTGGAAGTGGATGGTGAAATTTCCTCCGTCCTCGCAGGCACGATGTTCCGCGTGAAACTGGAGAGCGGTCACGAAGTGCTGGCCCACATTTCCGGGAAAATGCGCAAGCGTTTCATCCGCCTCGTCGTGGGTGACAAGGTGAAGATGGAAATGTCCCCCTACGATCTGACGAAGGCGCGGATCGTGTTCCGCCTGAGCTAAACGCTCACTCGTAGTCAGCGCCGACTTCCGCCGCTTCCAGCGCGTTCACGGATGCGTTGCTGCGGCGCTCGATCACGATTTCGCCCAGCAGTTCGTGCTGGCGGACGACGAACTGGTTCAGCTTCATCAGCTCCAGCAGCGCGAGGAAGGTGACGATCACCTCCGCCTTGGTGGTGGCGCTTTCGAAAAGGTCCTCGAAGCGGCGCGATTGTCCGGGCGCGAAATTGCCGAGGAAAATCTCGATCTTGTCGGAAACCGTGAAGCGGTCGTCGATGATGTCGCCGAAATCGTGGGACTCCTCGAAGCGCTTCAGCACGTTCTGGAACGCGCGGATCAGATCGAAAATCGACACGTCCGCCAGTGCGGCGGGCTCCTCCTCCGGTTTGTCGTCCGCGTCCGGCTGGTGCGCGAAACGGCCTTCCTGCTCGATCTCGCGCATGCAGAGGAAGCCGGCGGCGTCCTTGAATTTCTTGTATTCGATGAGCTGGCGGATCAGCTCCCAGCGCGGATCATCCTCCTCGGCGTCCTCTTCCGGCGGTTGGTCCACCCGCGGCAGCAGCGTGCGGCTTTTCAAATACATCAGGTTCGCGGCCATCACGATGAACTCGGAAGCGAGGTCAATGTTGAGCAGCTTGAAGGTGTTGATGTAGTCGAGATACTGGCGGGTGATGCGCTCGATGGAGATGGAATGGATGTCCACCTCGTCCTTTTTGATGAGGTAGAGCAGCAGGTCGAGCGGACCTTCGAAAATTTCAAGACGGACTTTGTAGTCGTTGGCTTCCACGGGGCAGGTCGTATGGGGTGGCGGGCGGCTGTGCGAGGCTAATTTCCCTCGCATCGCTGGCGGGGGGAGGTTTTACTTTCCGTGCCCAAAGGCGAGTGGATTTATGGAAGCTGAGCAATCGCAAAATTTCAACGAACGTCTGAGCCAGTGGGTGGCCAGCCAGGGGTTCTGGTTCCAGGTCCGCTACTCGATGTCCGGCAGCGGCGGGAGGGGAAACGCCTTGTTTCAAGTGCTCAGCATGGGCTTCCGGCTGTTGATTTTCCTGCTGCTCGTCGTGCTCGGAATCTGGATCTATCTGGTGAAACGGGTGGACCGTCCTGCGTTCCAAGAGGCCATCCGCACCTCGTTGCAGGTCGGCCTCACTGCCAGCGAGACGCAGATGAAGGGATTCTCGCAGATCCAAGGGCAGTCGAGCATCAGCCGCCTCGCCTGCGAAGGCGGGGATGCGACGTTTTTCTCCACGCTGGAAGCCAGGAACATCCGCTGGAAAATGGGCATTCTCGACGGCTTCCACGGACCGTGGGATCCGGAAACCATCGCCATTTCCCGGCTGGACATGGACCTTCGCGCCGGTGCCGACGATGCGGAGTCCGCGCAAAAGATTTCCGAGGCGCTTTTCCGGAAATTTCCGAAAGTCCTGGTGAGCGGCATTGAAGTCGCCGACACCACGATCCGCTGGGGCTACTCCGACCGCACACAAGGCGCCATCGAAGGCAGCTCGCTCAAGATGCTGCGCGGTGACGGCGCGATGAAAATGGTTTTCCGGGGCGGCACGTTTTCCCAGAACTGGCTGAAGAAACTCGATATCGTGAACCTAGTCGTCATCTGCGATCCGGACGGCATCACTTTCGAAAAAGCCGAGTTCCGCCGCAGCAATGCCACGGTCGATCTCACCGGATTGAAAGTCATGGCCGGTGAGCGTCCCACCGTGCAGGGCGTTGCGAAAATCCGCAGCCTGTCGTTGGAAAACATCCTGCCCCCCGCATTCCGGAATTTCGTCGAAGGCTCCTTCTCCGGCGATTTCCAGGTCTTCGGCTCGACCAACACCTCGGACGGCATCGGCTTCAAGGGGTTGGTCAACCTCGATGGCCAGGACGTGCTCACCCTCCGCGAGCGCATCCACATCCTCAAGGCGCTCTCCATCGTGGACTTTTCTAGAAACTATCACCGGGTCGATTTCAGCGAAGGCTCGTTCCAGATGAAAACGACCGGCGGGGGAATGGAACTGACCGATGTGAAAGTCAATGCGGGCGACCTTTTCACCCTCGAAGGTGCCATGAAAGTCAGGCTGCCGACTGCGAAGGAAACGAAGGCGGCCGTCGAACAGAACGCAAAGGGCGGTGCGCCGATCTTCATTGCCGAGGATGGCGAAACCGAAGACACCGAGGCGAAAGGAGACAGCGTGGACTTCAGCCTCAAGCGGGCGGCGCTCGAAGCGAAACGCAAGAAGGAATCCAACCAGGGCGAAGGTGCCGGCTCCTTGTTCGACCGTCTCGGACTGAGCTTTGAAATGCGCCGGCTCGAACAGCAGTCGTCCGAGCGGCTCTCACGGATGCTGCGCTACGAGGGGAATTTCAAAATCTCCATCCCGCCGGACGCCTTTGAAAACGCTCCGAAACTTTCGGCGCGGTATCCCGTCGATCCGCTCACCCGCCGCATTCCGCTCATGGTGCCGGTCGAAGGCGGGCTTTACGAACTCACCCTCAAGCAAGGCGAGATGGTCTATCAGTTGCGCGAGAGCCTTTCCCACTGAGCCGCCATGACACAGGCGCTCCCGCCGGTTGTTTCTCCGCCGCCCCCGTCAGACGCTCGCGGCAAGCCCGAGGCTGTGATAGATCTCACGCGTCGCGTGGCTCTTGTTCAGCGTGTAGAAGTGGATGCCGTCCACGCCGCCGTCCATCAGCCCGGCGCATTGCTCGGCGGCGTAGTGGATGCCCACCCGCTCGACGGATTCCGGATTCGATTTCGCGCGGTCCAGCGCCCGGACGAGCTTCGCCGGATAGCGGGCTCCGGCGGCGAGTTCCGCCATGCGCTTCATGCCTGATAGGGAGGTCACCGGCATCACCCCGGCGATGATCGGCACGCGGATGCCGGCCAGCTCGCAACGGTCGCGGAAGTCGAAGAAATCGTGGTTGTCGAAAAACAACTGCGTGCAAATGTAGTCCGCGCCCTCGTCCACCTTGGCCTTGAGGAAATCGAGTTCGTCCACGCGGTTGGCCGTCGCCGGATGGCCTTCGGGGAAACCGGCCACGCCGATGCCGAAGCCGCGCGGGTCCGGATGCGCGCCGGATTCGTTGAATTTCCGGATGAAGCACACCAGATCCGCGGCGTGGCGGAAGCCGCTTTCGGACCAGTCGTAGTCCGGCCGGTCGCGCGGCGGGTCACCGCGCAGCGCGAGGATGTTGGAAACACCGGCCGCCGCGTAGCGCTCGAGGATTTCCATCACCTCCTTCTCCGAGTGGCCCACGCAGGTCAGGTGGGGGACGGGTGGGATCGACGTCGTTTTCGTGATCCGGACGACGAGGTCATGCGTCAGCTCGCGGGTGCCGCCGCCGGCTCCGTAGGTCACGGAGACGAACGACGGATGCAGCGGCTCCAGATCGCGGATCGTCTGATAGAGGTCCTCCCAGGACGGTGCCGTCCGGGGTGGGAAAAATTCAAAGGAGAGGGACGGCTTGGAGTTGGCAAGGATGTCTCGGATGTGCATGGCGGGTGGTTGCGGGGAAGAACTACACGTTTTCCGGTCGCTAGCCGAAACTTTTCTGCGCACCCGGAGTTTCCTTACTCGACGCTCCCCCGGAACGGAGCCGGGAAATCCCGAATCATCCATGAAAACACTCCCTGTTTCTCTTTTTGCTGCGGGTCTCCTGCTTCCAACGGTCTGCCTTGCCGAACCTGAAAAAGGGCCAGCCGGACCCCCTCCGGGCGAAAAGGGCGAGCGCCGCAGGCCGCCTCCCGGCGCATTCATCGAACTCTGGAAAACCACCGATACCGATGGCGACGGCTTCCTCTCCAAGGCGGAATTCAGCGCCATGCCGCGCATCCAGAATCTCCCCGAGGACAAGCGGGACAATCTTTTCAACCGCCTCGACAAGGACGCCGACGGCAAGCTCAGCCGCGAGGAACTCGGCAATTTCGCCAAGTCCCATGACGGAAAGGAGCATCGGATGCCGCGTCTCTGGGAACTCGACACGGACCGCAGCGGCGGCGTCAGCATCGAGGAATTCAAGGCCGGCGAGTTGTTCAAGAAACTCCCGCCAGACAAGCAGGAAGCCGTTTTCAAGCGCCTCGACACCAACGGCGACGGCGTGATTTCTCCCAGCGACCGCCCCGAGCCACCGTTCAGACACCCCGATGGCAAGCGCGGCCCGAAAGGCTCGAAAGGCGAAGGACCGTCGTTCCCGCCGATGAACGGCCCCGACCAGATTAGCAAAAAACTCGATACCAACGGCGACGGAGCCCTTTCCTTCGAGGAATTCCGCCAAGGCCCCGCACTGAAAAATCTCACGGAAGACCAACAGGAAGACCGCTTCGAACTGCTCGACCGCAACCACGACGAGAAAATCTCCCCGGAGGATTTCCCACCTCCGCCACCTCCCGCAGACGGCGCGCCGCCGCCACCGGCGCAGTGATTTCAGGAAGGTCCGGCTTTACTTGGGGTTGAGCCAGCCTACCCAAGGGATCGGGGGCGGGAAAAGCCACGCTTTTCCCCAGCCCCCGACTTTACCCCGTTTTTCCAAATAACGGGAACCCTGGACCCGATCCTACAGGCCGGGGTGCGCCGGGCAGTAACCGGGAGAGGAGACCGTGATCACAATCCTGACACGCGGGCGAGCGCGGCGGTTGCTCCAACACCGGCAAATGGTGATACAGCGAGCCTCCCGTTCACGCTCATGTGAATCCGAAAGGCCTGACCCCATTCACGCGTCAGGACCAGCCCATTGGAAAACAAACGCGACGGCACCAGCCCGCGACCCCAGCCGAACAGAGCGAACACCACTAGCGTCCCAACAGCTCCACGGAAGACGATGGCCACCCAGCCGTTCGCCGCCGGGGCATGGATCGCCACGGCGCGGACGAGCAGGGTGTTCGTTGCGAACAGGACCACCGAGAACAACATGAGCATCACGTTGCGGCGGTCGAAGGAGTCATCGTTTTTCAAGTGCATTTCGGTTTCGGTGAAACCGGAACGTCCGGGCGACGGGCGGGACCCACTTGTTGGAATCCCCGGAACCGGCCACCGATGGCGCGTTCCGGAGAGTGGGGAAAATGTTTCCGCTCAGGCTCCGCACGCCAACCCGTGCCACCAAATCATGGCGGCAGGAAGTTTAACTCGGAGTCGGGCGACAGGAAACATGACGGCGGCGGTGTGGCAGGGAATTCCGCCGCCGTCAATCCCTCAGCGAAGCCATCCCGGACAGGGCCACTACATTAGGGAAAATCACAGAGGGATTAACCACGGATGACACGGATTTACACGGATGAAGACTCAGAAGTGGGCTGGAAATTGGCTATTTTTTAATTCATCACAGACAATATGAATCGAAATTCCTCTATTCTTTCTCTCTTATCCGTGATCATCCGCGTTATCCGTGGTTTAAATCCTCTTTTCTTCGGCGCTTCCTCCCTAGTGTCGGGATCCAGTCATCCCGAATACCAGACAAGTGATTGGTTCAGGCGCATTTCGGACAAACTCCGAAGAACTCCAATTCGTGATAGAGATTCCGGAAACCGGTTTTCTCGCGGATCTCGTCTTCGAGCTGATGGACCGGGCAGGGGGCCTGGATGGGCTCGATGCTGCCGCAACTGGTGCAGATCAGATAGTCGCTGTGGCGGCCGGGGACTAACAAAGTGAAGTAGGCGGCGCGCTCGTGCAGGCCGAGTCGGCGGACCATGCCGTGCTCGGTGAGGCGCTGGAGCA
>Ga0209512_1005106_pt1 | contig 11073 bp, 9 predicted proteins | sample frozenSSSSmetaG_FD_184142 | JGI IMG/M metagenome (GOLD analysis project Ga0209512, IMG submission 184142) | Glacier valley bacterial and archeal communities from Borup Fiord, Nunavut, Canada, to study Microbial Dark Matter (Phase II) -... | ecosystem: Environmental > Aquatic > Freshwater > Ice >... | reverse complement strand
GCAAAAATACATTCTGAGTTTTTTCGACTCAACGCGCAATCGGCTTTTATTAACTGATGTTTATATTCCCAATGTCCAGAATGCTGCACCCGTGATTGTGATTTCTCACGGCTTGGGTTTAGACAGCAGCAACTTTCAATATTTAGCCACTCACCTAGCTTCCTACGGATTTGCCGTCGTCGTTCCCAATCATCCTGGTAGTGATGCTAAACAATTGCGTTCTCTGCTAAATGGACACGCCATTGAAATAGCAGAACCAAGTGAATTTAAAGACCGGCCTTTGGATGTAACATATATATTGAATCAACTGGAAAAAGATAATCAATCTGATTCACGCTTTAAAAAGCGGTTAAATCTGCAACAAGTCGGAGTATTTGGTCAATCTTTAGGAGGCTACACAGCCTTGGCCTTGGCAGGTGCTAAAATCAACTTTGAGCAGCTAAAACAAGATTGTCAACCAGCAGCACTACAAAATACCTGGAATATGTCTTTACTGCTCCAGTGTCGCGCTTTGGAATTGACCATCAGCAAGTCTGGTAAGGATTATAACCTGCGGGATGAGAGAGTGAAAGCCGCGATCGCAGTTAATCCCATTACTAGTTCTATTTTCGGCAAAGCGGGCTTAAGTCAAATTAAAACTCCGGTGATGATCGTTGGCAGTAGTGATGATACAGTAGCACCAGCTTTATCCGAGCAAATTCTACCTTTTTCCTGGTTTGCGAACTCACAAAAGTATCTCGTCATGCTTCTAGGTGCTACCCACTTCTCCACTATTGGCAATGGCAACCCTGGAAATCAGCAAGTAGCATTACCTGCGGATATGATTGGCGATGCTTCCCAAGCGCGTCGTTACATGAACGTTTTGAGTTTACCTTTCTTCCAAACTTACGTCGCCGGAAGACCAAAATACGTCTCTTACCTCAATGCCGCCTACACCCAAAGCATTTCTAGTAAATCTCTGGGATTGAGTCTGGTTGACTCGCTGAGTAAAACCGAATTAGCACAAGCACTTGCTAGCGATCGCCCCAAAGCTCAATATTATCAAAAAAATGCCCCTAACTCCATACTCAACTTTGGATTTTGGATGTTGGATGTCGGCGTTGCAATGCTGCATGTGACGATTTTTATTTAATAATCACATCTAAAAGTTCAACTCCGTCCCTCTCCGCCTCGGAGAGGGACAGGTTTTGCGTAGCCAAACCAGGGAGAGGTCTTTTTATTAGCCTAATCACGGGGCTGCTGCTTCCACTGTGACTGGAGGCAGAGAATACAGAATATCTACTCGATTGGTTTGACATCATAATGCGGATAATTTGCATCGCACCTTTCCAGCTAAGGTCTAAAAAGGCAAAGCAATTCAGTTGGGGAAAACAAAAAAATCAAATCTTGTGTTATAAAATCAACCCATAAAATATTTATATTAAGCTTGATTAATGTGTATAAATTCATGCTTTATAAAGTATAAAATGCTGAATATTGATGTTTTGAGCATTATATTGATGAGTATTTTATAGAATTTAGAAGCTGTAACGATTGATTTTGTGTTATTTCAAGGTTTTCTCAACTTAAACAAACCATTTGACTGGACTTCCCACGACTGCGTGGCGCGGGTGCGAAAATTGTTGCGCCTCAAACGTGTGGGACACGCAGGAACTTTAGATCCAGCAGCTACTGGGGTGTTACCGATCGCACTTGGTAAAGCTACAAGATTATTACAATATCTGCCAGAAAACAAAGCTTACAAGGCTACGATTCGCCTGGGTGTGCGTACTACAACCGATGATTTAGAAGGTGAAATCATCACTTCTAGACCTTGTGCGGGATTGAATTTAGCAGAAGTGAAAACTGCACTGGCACAATTTGAAGGCAAGATTGAGCAAATACCACCGAGTTATAGTGCAATCCAGGTGGATGGTAAACGTCTCTACGACTTAGCACGCCAAGGGAAAACGGTAGAAGTTCCAGTGCGAACAGTAGAAGTTTTCCAGATAGATATTTTAGACTGGAGAGAAGGAGATTTCCCGGAATTGGATGTGGCGATCGCCTGTGGTTCTGGTACATATATTAGAGCGATCGCTCGTGACTTAGGCGCAATCTTAGAAACTGGTGGCACTCTTGCGGCTTTGAACCGCACCCAAAGTAGTGGTTTCGATTTAACAGATAGTCTCACTTTCACAGATTTAGAAACTCAACTCCAAGCTGAGACATTTCAACCTTTTCTACCTGATGCAGCCTTACAACATTTGTCATCTGTGACTTTACCTGCAACATCTGCTCAAAAATGGTGTCAAGGTCAGCGAATTTCTCTAACTTTCGATGTTTCTGAAGTAGTGCGAGTTTACGATGAAGAGACTCGCTTTTTAGGTATTGGGCAATTGCAAGACGAAGTGTTGATTCCCCAAATGGTTTATGAACCGATTTCTTGAAACTGTGGTATAATTAAAAGTTTTAATTTCTCTGCACCTCTGCGGCAAGCCGCTTCTCTACCAGACGCAAACGCGAGTGCGTCTACGTAAGTCCTAGTAAATTTCCCCAGCTTACTTATCGCGCTTGCGCTCTTGCAAGCGCGATAAGTAAGCTTTGCTGAAGTAGCCGCGACTTTAGTCCTTCGACTCCCCCTTTTGCTTAAGCTTTTTTCAACCAGCTAAACATAGCGCGTAAATCTTTACCAACTTCCTCAATTTTGTGTTCAGCTTCCTTGCGACGCAACGCCGTAAATCCTGGTTTACCAGCTTGGTTTTCCAGAACAAATTCCCGTGCAAATTGCCCAGATTGAATTTCGCTGAGAATCTTTTGCATTTCAGCTTTGGTTTGTTCGGTAACAATCCGTGGTCCACGCGTATAATCGCCATATTCAGCAGTATTAGAAATGCTGTCGCGCATTTTGGCTAAACCACCTTCCACAACCAAGTCAACAATCAGCTTGACTTCATGCAGACATTCAAAATAAGCCAATTCGGGTTGATAACCAGCTTCTACCAAAGTTTCAAATCCGGCTTTGATTAAAGCACTCAAACCACCGCACAATACCGCCTGTTCACCAAATAAATCAGTTTCGGTTTCTTCGCGGAAAGTAGTTTCGAGAACACCAGCGCGAGTACCACCGATACCTTTAGCATAAGCCATCGCGCGATCGCGTGCCTGACCACTGGCATCTTGATAAACTGCAAACAGCGCTGGTACACCTTCGCCACTTTCATAAGTCCGCCGTACTAAATGCCCCGGTCCTTTTGGTGCTACCATCACCACATCTACGTTATCCGGTGGTACAACTTGCCCAAAGTGAATATTGAAACCGTGGGCAAAGGCTAACACATTCCCTTCTTGCAGATTTGGTTCAATCTCGTTTTTGTAAATCGTTTTTTGGACTTCATCAGGTAACAAAATCATGATGAAGTCAGCAGCATTGGCAGCATCTGCAACATTCTTCACAGTTAACCCCGATGCTTCAGCTTTTGCGACTGACTTACTACCCGGATATAATCCCACAATCACATTCAAACCACTATCTTTTAAATTGAGAGCGTGGGCATGACCTTGGGAACCATAGCCGATAATAGCAATAGTTTTTCCAGCCAAAAGGTCTAAATTGGCATCTTCGTCATAATACATCCGGGCCATAGAAGCATCTCCTTTCAGCAAGCATCGTCAATTAGCAGACTTTTGATTTTACCCCAAATTGAGTAACCACAGATGAACTCTCAGCCATTGAATTTACCCATTTTAACTCAGTGGATGGGGAGAGCAGCGAAGCAGGGGGAAATTACTAATGACAAATGACTAATCCTGTTACATAAATCGCAACAATACAGCCTTTAAGTTTTTCATCGGCAATACTTGGATTAACTTCATCCATCTGAGGGTAGATTATGTACACTTCGATTAAATTGCCGCGCACATCTGCTTTATTTGTGAGTGCGTTATTAGGAGGGGTGATTTTCACCAGTTGCGCCTCTTCCCATCAGTCAGCAAATCAGGCTATACCTCAAGTTGCAGCCGATGGGGCGGCAGATAAAAGAATGGCACCGGCTAGTGAAAGCAGTCTTTCCCAAAAGACGGAAGCTGCACCAACAGCTCGTTCTCGTACCCAACTGATCAAAAAGGCAGCAATGTCTTTGACTGTGAACTCCGTAGATCAGACTATTGATGCAGTTTCGCAAATTATCAATAAACAGCAAGGGGATTTGATCGGGTTGCAAGAACAACAACCCAAAAACGACAGCCGACGTTACACAGCAACAATCCAATTGCGGATACCAGAGAATCTGCTGGAACCTACCCTGGAACAACTAGCTAAATTGGGCACTGTCGAGAGTCGTAATATCACTGCCGAAGATGTGGGCGATCGCTTGGTGGATTTCCAAGCTAGATTAACTAATTTGCAGAAAACTGAAGTCAATTTGCAAAAAATTATGGATCGGGCGGGTTCGATTAGAGATGTGCTTAGTGTTGCTCAAGAATTGAATAATGTCCGCCAAACAATAGAACAAATTAATGCCCAACTCAAAAGCCTACAAAATCAAGTTGCATATTCCACTATTACGCTGAACTTAGAAGCAGCAGTTTCTAGCACCAGTCCCCAACCTGCCCTTGGTTTGCAAATTCAGCAAACTTGGAACAACTCCACCCACTCCTTGAGTGCATTTTCCGTTGGCTTACTCAAGCTGGGTATTTGGTTAATTGTTTACAGTCCCTATTTGTTAATTTTTGTTGCTCTTGTCTATGGCTTTTCCCGTTGGCGGCGAACTCATTCACCACGTTTGACACAAACACCCGAATCAACTAGTTCTGAGTGAACTTACACAAATTTTACATCTACCTTTGATAAATTTACACAAGTAAAGAGCAATTTAAATATTCCCAACTCTTATTGTCTGCATCTCTATCTGGAAAAGTTCTGTTTATCCTGTAGTTTTGATTACTTTAATCATTTTTCAAATGTAAAAAGCAATACAAAATATATGATGACAATTTTGATACAAATTTGTTAAGAATAGTTACAATAGTCAGAATACAGGATAATATTTCTTATGGTAAATTCCCTTGACAATAATCCACCCCATCAAGTAGTAATTGTTGGCGGTGGTTTTGGTGGACTTTATGCGGCAAAAACACTCGCTAAAGCCGCAGTAAACATTACTCTGATTGATAAACGCAACTTTCATTTATTTCAACCCCTGCTATACCAAGTCGCCACAGGTGCGCTATCTCCTGCGGATATTTCTTCGCCGTTGCGTTCTGTACTTAGCAAAAGCAAGAATACGAAAGTGCTGCTGGGAGAGGTGAATAATATTGATCCAGAAGCGCAACAAGTGATTGTGGGCGACAAAGCAATAGCTTACGATACGTTAATTGTCGCCACAGGAGCCAAGCATTCCTACTTTGGCAAAGACAACTGGGAAGAATTCGCCCCCGGCTTGAAAACTGTAGAAGATGCCATAGAAATGCGTCGCCGGATTTTTACGGCCTTTGAAGCCGCAGAAAAAGAAACAGATGCAGAAAAACGCCGTGCTTGGTTAACTTTTGTAATTATTGGTGGTGGCCCAACAGGTGTAGAATTAGCAGGCGCGATCGCCGAATTGGCAAACCAAACTCTCAAAGAAGATTTCCGCAACATCGACACATCAGAAGCCAAGATTTTGCTATTAGAAGGTTTGGATCGGATTCTGCCACCTTTTGCACCAGAGTTATCACAAGAAGCGGAAGCATCCCTGACGCGGTTGGGGGTAATTGTCCAGACAAAAACATTGGTAACGAATATTGAGAATGATCTTGTTACCCTCAAACAAGGCGATGAAGTTAAAGAAATTGCCTCAAAAACGGTATTATGGGCAGCAGGTGTGAAAGCTTCAGCAATGGGAAAAGTGCTAGCAGAACGCACAGGTGTTGAATGCGATCGCGCTGGACGAATTATCGTCGAATCTGACTTGAGTATTAAGGGACATCCCAATATTTTTGTAATTGGCGACTTAGCAAATTTTTCTCATCAAAATGGGAAACCGCTAGCTGGTGTTGCACCTGTAGCGAAACAACAAGGAGAGTATGTAGGAGAACTAGTCAAAAAGCGGCTTGCAGGTAATAGTTTGCCACCCTTTTCCTATGTTGATAACGGTAGTTTAGCGATGATTGGGCACAATTCTGCTGTGGTAGATTTGGGTTTTATCAAGTTGAAAGGTTTCTTTGCATGGCTGTTTTGGCTGTTGATTCACATCTACTTCTTAATTGAATTTGACAATAAATTAGTAGTGATAATTAAGTGGGCATGGAACTATTTCACCCGTAATCGCGGAGCCAGATTGATTACAGGACAAGAATCCTCACCCACTCAGGAATTGGCGATCGCAACAGTTATTACACATCAGGAAATAGTAAACAGTCGGTAAATATCTAATTGGGCATTGGGCATTAGTTATTCTCCTTGTCCCCCTTGTCTCCCCCACTCCCATTCGGCTACGCCCTTCTCTACGAGAGGCTGCGCCAACGACTACGCTCAGGACAAGCTCACGGCAAGCCCACTCCCCGCCCTCATAAATTAGCAGTAAGCTGTTTGAGGGCGTTTTTTATAATCTACATAATGGCAACTATTAACGACAACTACCTGAAACTGAAAGCAGGCTACCTGTTTCCAGAAATTGCTCGACGGGTGAATGCCTTTGCAGAAGCGAATCCTGATGCTAAGGTTATCCGGTTGGGCATTGGCGATGTTACTGAACCTCTGCCGGAGGCTTGCCGCACAGCGATGATTAAAGCTGTGGAAGAAATGAGCGATCGCAATACCTTCAAAGGCTATGGCCCAGAGCAAGGCTACGCTTGGTTACGAGAAAAAATTGCTAGTCAAGATTTCCAAGCACGGGGAGCCGCGATCGATGCCTCAGAAATCTTTATCTCCGATGGTTCCAAGTGCGACACGGGCAACATTTTAGAAATATTTGGTCATGACAACATCATCGCCGTTACTGATCCCGTCTATCCAGTGTATGTAGACACTAATGTTATGGTGGGAAATACTGGGGATGCTAACGATAAAGGCGAATTTGAAGGCTTAGTTTATCTACCAATTACGGCTGAAAACAACTTCACCGCCGAGATTCCCTCAAAAAAAGTTGATTTAATTTATCTCTGCTTTCCCAATAACCCCACTGGCGCAACTGCAACCAAGGAATATTTAAAGGCATGGGTAGACTATGCCAAAGCTAACAACTCGATTATTTTCTTTGATGCAGCCTACGAAGCTTACATTACCGATCCGTCAATTCCCCACTCAATTTATGAAATTGAAGGTGCAAGAGAAGTTGCGATCGAATTTCGGTCTTTTTCCAAGAATGCAGGTTTTACGGGAACTCGCTGTGCATTAACCGTAGTACCGAAAACACTCACAGCAAAAGCCGCCGATGGTTCCGATGTGGAACTCTGGAAACTGTGGAATCGTCGCCAGACTACCAAATTCAATGGCGTTTCTTACATCGTCCAACGGGGAGCCGAAGCGGTTTACTCTGAGGAAGGACAGGCACAAATCAAGGGATTAGTGAGTTTCTATCTAGAAAACGCCAAAATTATCCGCGAGAAACTCACAGCCGCCGGATTATCAGTTTATGGTGGCGTGAATGCACCTTACGTCTGGGTAAAAACGCCTAATGGTTTGTCCAGTTGGGAATTCTTTGATAAGTTGCTGCAAACTGTCAACGTTGTAGGCACACCTGGTTCTGGCTTTGGTGCTGCGGGTGAAGGTTACTTCCGCATATCAGCGTTTAACAGCCGGGAGAATGTGGAAGAGGCGATGAAGCGGATTACCGAGAAGTTTAAGATGTAAAGCGATCGCTTTTAGCCGCTTTTGTTAAACTCAATCTATTAATCTAAAGGTTACGGTGGGCTATATTATCCACCGCAACCTGATAGATAATTATTTAAACTCAGCTTACTTATATTTTGGTTATGACTGCTGCTATCCCCGTTTTCAAACCTGTTAGCCAAATGCAGTTAGCACCTGGTAGCACGGTGACTATTCCAGATGTTAGCTGGGAAGAATTTGAATCTATTTTACAAGAATTGGGAAAAAAAAGAACTATACGAATTGCCTATAGTCAGGGGACTTTAGAAATCATGGCTCCTTTACCAGAACATGAAATACCCAAAGATTTAATTTCTGATATTGTCAAAATATTGCTGAAGGCTAAAGATATTAAATACCAACCTTTTGGTTCCACCACCTTTAAACGGCAAGGTGTAGCAGGAGTTGAACCTGATGCTTGCTTTTATATTCAGAATTATCAACAGATAATTGGTCATCGCCGCTTAAAACCTGATGATCCGCCACCAGATTTAGCGATTGAAACTGATGTCACCTCAAAAACTACTCTTGATGCTTATGAAGCCATTGGAGTCCCAGAATTATGGGTTTACGACAGTGGAAACCTTTCTATTTATCTGCTGAGAGATGGGAAATACATAAAATCTAACACCAGTCCTAATTTTGAGGATATAGCTATTACTCAGATTATCCCTTCTGCTGTGGAACGTAGTTGGCAAGTAGGAAGTTTTCAAGCTTTAGAAGAATTGGAAGCGATGATTTAGTAAATGAGCAAACAAGCATAGCTCATTGTGAGTTAGTGCCAAATGTGGATCTTACAATTTTGGCACAATATGCGGTAGCAACCGATCTGCTGGAAGCTGCGATCGCACTCATTTAATCTTCAAAGATGGCATCAAAAAGCGAGCGCTTGACTCTAAAATTAATCGCTATTAAGTCTTGATAAAATTGCTCTAAGCTACTAATAGTAATTTTGCCATCTGTCTGGAGCTTCCTGATGACTGCTAATGTTCCCTTAACATTTAGTCCCAGTCGAGTTGCTTCCTTTCTCGCTGCAAAGTCATCCAAAATAATATAGTCTGTTTCTAATTCAATTCCCAAAGCAATAGCTTCTGATTCACCTCTCCCAAGTCGCATATTTAGACTGTTAGCCAAAGAAATTAATTTAATTTCCATTGCTGCAATTTTGTCTGACTCAATCAAGACTTGTAACTGTTGACAAGCTTTGTCAGATTTAGCACCGATTTCCTCTGCAACAAATATTGGCAAATAAAATTCATCTAAAGAATTGAGAAAAACATCCAGAAAACTTAAACGTCCTAGAAAAATTAATGGAGAGGAGTTAAAAACAACCTTCACAAAAGTTACCAATTTCTCTCAATTGAAATATCTTGTAGTGTTAGATAGGAAAATTCTAGCCCCATTAGGTCTAATACTTCAATAAATGTATCAGGTTCAATCTCCATAATCTCTGCTGCTTTTTTCAAGCTAATTGCTCTAGAAAATAATGCTCCAATAACAAATAGAAATGTTTCCTTCTGCTCAATATTATTGAAAACTTGGATTTCTAACGCAACGCTTCTTAATACTTCTTTGCTAATCATGAGTCGTTCAACCTACTCACTGGATATGTTTACAGTATAGGGTATATTTCTACAGGGATATCTAGATGTAATATTCCGTCTTCACCTAAGTAATAACGTATTTTTATACTTTGCATATTCTAGCTTGCTGCCATTTGATTAAATATAGCAAATAACCGAGTCTGTTGTGCGATCGCCTCATGTCTTACTTGTCAACTTAGCATTTTGGGTAAGTTTGGCAGAATTACTTTCTGGCTCTGAATACATAGCAAATAACTCATTAAAAACCTCTTCCCCATTAATCTCTCCACTACTAACAAATCGTTCTACCTCAACCGAACCATCCTCAAAAAACTCCACTTCCCATCGTTCCCCACCCACCGCCACATTCACCATAATGGTTTCATCCCGATGATGAGCTAAAGTGTAACTAATTCTCTCTTGTTCTAATTGATTTAAAAAGGTAACTAGTTTGCTAAATCCATGATTCTTCATTTGTCAAACCTCTTATCGCTTAATAACTTGCGAACAACTTTAAAACCCGGTTGATTTACCTCTGCTCCCGCTTCAATCTCCTCCCATAACATTTCACAAAACTCATCCCAACTGGGCGATTCCTCCGGGAGTGGAGCCTGTTTTATACTACCCTTCTTGTAATTGAGGATTTCAGACACCTTTTGCCCAGCAAATTTATGTACGATTTCTCCCTCTCTTTTTGATTGAGTGGCTACTTTACTTTATACAATAGCGATGCCCTTCGACAGGCTCAGGGTAAGACCTACGGTGGTAAACTACGCGCTTTCCCAATTATCCATTAATTGCATCAAAAAATTATTCCTGAGAATTACTTCCTCCTTCTTTACCATCATCAGATAAATCGATTTTTGGTCGCCCATAAGTACCCAAAGTCATCCCTTCTTCTAAATATACAGAAGAGTATTTACTTAACCCGATACGCTGTGAAGTGTAAATTCCTGAATGACCTGAAAATAAATAGCTCACTACACAGCCAATAGCAATAAATACTCCTGATTCCACACCAAATAGTTCAATTCCCATTAAGGTTGATGCCAAAGGTGTATTTGCTGCACCTGCAAACACACCCACAAATCCCATTCCTGCTAATAATGGTGGAGGTAATGCTAAAAGCAAGGACAAAGCATTACCTAAAGTAGCACCAATAAAAAACAAAGGGGTTACTTCTCCTCCTTTAAAACCTGCGCCTAGAGTTAAAGCTGTCATACCAAATTTGGCTGCAAAATCCCAAGGAGGTAGCTGAGTGTGGAAGGAATCAACGATAGTAGGGATACCAAGCCCAATGTACTTAGTTGTGCCACTTAACCCAACAATTGCTGCTATGATCGCACCGCCTATCAAAGGACGCATTGGAGGATAAGATATCTTTGCTTTAAAGAAGTGACTGATTTTGTGAGTTACTTGAGCAAAAAATCTTGCAATTATTCCAAAGATTGCACCTGCAATAATCGCAGAAATCAGCCCCCAAATTGTCAGCGTCGGTATAGACGGCGCGTGTTGGTATGCAGTATGATGCAAACCCAATAATAAGGTTACTTGATTTCCAACGATCGCAGCAATTAAAGACGGAAAAAGAGCATCATAATTAATTTTACCAATCGCTAAAACTTCTAGGCCAAATACAGTTCCAGCTAAGGGAGTACCGAA
>Ga0209512_1005099_pt1 | contig 11083 bp, 9 predicted proteins | sample frozenSSSSmetaG_FD_184142 | JGI IMG/M metagenome (GOLD analysis project Ga0209512, IMG submission 184142) | Glacier valley bacterial and archeal communities from Borup Fiord, Nunavut, Canada, to study Microbial Dark Matter (Phase II) -... | ecosystem: Environmental > Aquatic > Freshwater > Ice >... | reverse complement strand
ATCCGCTGCTGTCGTGAGCATTGACGCAAAATGCTGTATACGATCGATTGGGCCAGCGCTCAGCGTGGGGAAAAATACCGCGTACAACGCAAAATCGCGCAGTGACAGTGCAGGCAGCCGACCATTACGATAATCGATCAGCACATGCAGCAGCCGGAACGCAATGTACGAGAAGCCGAACCAACTCAACGACGGAAAATTCCAATTGGGCGCGCTCAGCGTCAATCGCAACTGATCGGACAGTGCAGGCGTTTTGAGCACTCCTAACGCGCCGATCAAAGCCACAATCCACAACAGCGCCAATCGTCGCCGTCCGTCGTGATCGTCAGCAGTGGGCAGCAGTATGTTGAACATGCTTCCGCTGAGTGCGACTAATCCAACGCCGAGCGTCAGCGTCAGCACAGCGCCGCGCAGCAATCCGGCAGCAAGCATCATGCCGATCGCCGCACCGATCGCAATCCGATCTTCGCGCGACAGCTTTTCATCTTTTTCATTTAATGGGGAAGCGCGCCGTACCAGCCACCATACGCCGAAAATGACGATCAACGTCAGCGTGGCGAAATCAGGACCCGCTGGCTGTACTACATCCTGTAAAGCGTACAGCGCGCCCATGCTGATCACCAGCCATGCCAAAACGCGCCAATGGGCAGGCACCAACCATGATAGCAATGCCAACGTTGACAGGGCGAGTACGGTCGTCATGGGCACGCCACAGTTGAATAATCTGGTTGTGAAAAAGGGGGGGATGTCACAGCGCGTGTATCACAGCGTGCAAAAAAGCATAAAGTAGCCCCGGTCTTTAGTCCGGGGCTTATACAGAAGAAAAAAGCGCATTGCTCTATTTAAGCGTTGTGGCTTCAGTTCAGCGCTTTAGCTAGTACTCGCTCTCTTCTTCTTCAAAGTCATCGCGGCCACCGGGCTTGCGCGCGGTACCGCCTTTCTTGGTGGTGCGCTTGCGATCGCGACGCGGGCTGTCTTCGCTGCGGATCGACGCCGCCTCGAAATCGGCCACATCGGGGAAGCCTTCCGTCGGACGCGGTGCCACTGGCGCAACCGGCGCGGCAGGCGTTGTCGCACGCGCATAGTCGCCATCCAGGTAGTCCGGCGAGTCGACGCGTTTCAGGCTTAATCCCATACGACGCTGTTCAGCATCGATCTTGACTACGCGCAAGGTCAGCACGTCGCCTTCTTCTACCACATCGCGCGGGTGATTGACGCGGTGATCGGCCAATTCGCTGATGTGGATCAAGCCTTCGATCTCCGGCGCTTCAACCAAGCGGGCAAACGCGCCAAACTTGGTGAGCTTGGTGATCGTGCCTTGCACCAGTTGACCAATGGCATACTGGCGCGCGATCGCCATCCACGGATCTTCTTCCTGACGCTTGATGCTCAACCCGATGCGCTTGCGTTCGCGATCGATGCTGATCACCTCGACTTTGACTTCCTGACCCACTCTGAGCAGGTCTTGCGGACGCGCAACGTGTTTCCAGGATAGCTCGGTCAGGTGCACCAATCCATCCGCGCCGCCAACATCGACGAAAGCACCGAAATCGGCAAGGCTCTTGACATGCCCGATTTTGATGTCGCCGACTTGCAACTCGTCCAGCAAGCGCTCTTTTTGCGCTTCGCGGAGCTGTGGGGCAGCGTCGCGCTCGGACAGGATCAAGCGGTTGCGCGCGCGGTCAACTTCGAGCACCTTGACGGTGATGTCTTCGCCACGCATACTCATCCACTTTTCCTGCGACTCGGCACCTTCGGTACGGTGGCGACGGTCGCGGCTGACCTGACTTTCGGGCACAAAACCACGGACACGGCCAAAGCGGACGATCAAGCCGCCTTTGTTATAGCCGTCTACCTTGCCGTGATAAGCCTCTTTGCTGGCTTGCAAGCGTTCAGCATCGCGCCAATCTTGCTCTTCCAGCGCGCGGGTTACGGAGAGCACCACATTCCCGTTTTTGTCTCCGGGGGTGATGACGTAAACCAGCACCTTTTCACCCACTTTGAGGCGCTCGATCGTCTCACGATCCATGCGCTCAAGTTCTTTGGTTTGAATGACGCCAGGTGACTTCAAACCGAGTTCGATCATGATCTCTGTGGGAGTGGTACTCGCCACAGTGCCTTCCAGGATGTCGCCCTTCTTTACCCCTGGGTCAGTGTGATTCTGATCGCCTGATTCGTGCATTGCGTCTTCGTCGTCCTGCGCCGTATCATCGGCAAGGTCGGCAAAATCAGCAGGCTGGCTGTCAGTCGCGACGTCGGCCAGCGGAACGGGCACAATATCCGCAGACGTCTCGTCGGGTAATGGGTGGGCGGGTGTATTCACCAAAGCAGTATCGACTGTTTCAGTGGCTGGCGCGGCAGTAGGCTGAGTCTCCTGAACGGACTCGGAACCGCCGACAACGGGAATGTTGGACTCCATAGGCTTGAAGATTTCTCCCGAAAAAATTAGGGCTTCATGAGCATTATATCTGTATCTGAACGACTAGTCAATCAAAAGTCAAGAGGAGTTTCGATCAAAATGCCAAATTGGGGGCGCAAGGTTTGAAAAGGAACTAGCCAAGCTGCAAAACAAATGTGACTTTCCAGAAGGCGCGATTAAAATGCAACGATATTCGCACATCGGTAATGCTGAACCAACATGCGACAGCGACGACAACACCGTATTCGAGAGCACCTGGTATGCTAACCAATGCCGGAGCACGCGGTGTTGAATATACGCGTACTCCGGCAGCCAGCACTTCAGCTCATATCAAACCAGCTCAGCATTTTCAGCGCGACACTCATGTTGCCTTGTACTTTGAATTTCCCTTGCATGAAGGCGGTCATGGCGTTCAGTTCACCATTAATCAGCTTGATGAAGTCTTCAGCGCCGCTCACCACCGTAATATCAGGCTCGCTTGGCGGAACGCCCTCACCCGCGCTGCATTCCTGATTAACAATGTGCGTCCAATATTTGCCGCCATCGGCACCGCTCAGGTCGAATTGAAAAGTTGCACTGTCTGAACCGGCTTTTTCAGGCCGAAAACGCGTACACATGCTGTCAAAAATTTCTTTGACGTTGGTAGCTGTGGGCACAGAAAATCTCCTTGCTTGATAAGAACGTGCTGTTTGTTTGTCAATCTTAGCGCATCAGGCAGTTGTTCAGCCAAAAGCACTTTCAGGAGTTATCAGCTCACAGGCGTGGCAGCGGGCTTTGGATCGTTATCATGACGCCAATCCAGCCCATCAGGAATGCTCAGGTAGCCGGGAAGCACGCCGCGCCGTCCAGTGACGCCATATTGCCAGACGATCTCCTGAGTTTCCTTGTCGATTACGATCACGCGGTGATTGAAATCATCATTGGCAATGATGTTGCCATTTGGCAGTTCAGCAGCTAACGATGGCCAGCGTAACCGCTTATCGCTGTTATCATCGAATGGGCCAAATTGCCACAAAATGTTACCCTTGGTGTCAAGTTCCATGATGCTGCCGACTTTGGCGTAGTCAGCAATGATGATCGTGCCGCGCACGGTGCGCTGAGCATCGGACGGATAATGCAACGGCGCTTGAAAGCTGTACACGTCGTTACCATTCGCGTCTACTTCGGTCACGCGCTGGCCGACAATTTCAGTAATCAAAAAGTGGCCGTCAGACAGCGGCGTTGCACCATTTGGTTTATTGTAGTAGCCCGGCTGCGACAGACATTTGTGCGTCTTGCCATACTGTCGCACCAGCTTTTTGTCCTGCGACACAATCGCGATGCGGCAGTTATCAATATCCGCTACAGAAATAGTGCCGTCGGGCAGCATATACGCGTCATCCGGTGTGTGCAATTCATTATTGTCGGAGCCTTTGACGCCCGTACCATATTGCCAGACAATTTTGCGCGTCTCGTAGTCGATCACCACGATCACCTGATCTTGTTCGAGGTTTGCGACGATCTGTTTATTCCCTGGCGCAAAAAACGCATCGTCTGCGCCGTGGCCGATTTGCCGATCGGTAAAATCGAACTCCCACACGATTTGCTTATCGGGTGTCACTTCGATGATGCGGTTATTACCGCGATCGGCAATCAAAATGTTTTGCTCAAGCGCGGCATGGGCAGATTGGCGAGCAGCTTGTGAATGGGCAGTGCCAATCAGCACCAATGCGCCGATCAACACGGCGGGTAACCTGGTAGGCAAATGGCGGAGCAAAAAACGATCGGAAAAATGTTTCGCGGATTGCATCAGTTTCATGAAATTGCGCAGGCGTCCTTGAACCTTGATTATCAGATACTCTAATGATACACTAAATGGGCAAATGTCTCCGTAGCTCAGCGGATAGAGCACTAGCCTCCGAAGCTAGTGGCGCGGGTTCGATTCCCGCCGGGGACACTATTGTTGATCTGAAGCGAAGCTGTGACGTCCGCGTTACGGTTAGAAAAGTTCAAAAGAATTGATCTGTCTGTTCGCAGACTATTCAATTTTGCGGTGCGAACAAGCCCTTGATAAAGGTTGGATCGATCTTGTTGGCACACTTGTCATCTATAAAGATTACACCTGGGTTATTCGGCACTGGCTCGGCGTCTGGCTCGGCAATGCAAGTCAGATAGGCTTTGGTGTATTGCTCGGCGTCGCGCAGCTCGCTTACCAGGTCAGCGCCATGTAACACATAATTGTCGAACGCACGGTTCAGCCACTTTGAGGCGGTGCCGATGCTTCCCGCCGAAATGATCACCGCATTGGGTACATTCATCTGGTCAGCAAACGCATTGTACAGCCTCACTGCATCTTTACCGTCGGTCGCTTCCGTGCGCGGCGCATTGATGAGTGAGCGGCGAACAGGGATACCACCGAACAGTTCGGTATGTGTCGAAAGCAGCTTGATCCAGCGGTAACAAGCGTCGGAAAGCGGCGTTTTAGCGCTGATGTAGGCGGCACTCAGCGTATAACTAACGGGCGTGTACTTGCTGCCCACCGGAAACGTAACGGTTGCGAAGCCGCTTGCACGACTCAGTGGCGAAGATATGTCGTCTACAAACAACGCAGACCGCAAAGGCGATGTTTCGCGAAATATAAATGCCGCAGTAGGGCTGTATTCGATGTAACCGTTTTTCGCTAAGTCAAGCACTTGACGGATCGTGGCAACGGTTTCAGGACTCGTATAATCGATGGTTGGTGGGTCAGTCCGATAATCAATAGGCAGCGCACCATAGGCCGCCATCAACATGAACAGATAGTCGCCCGCCGCACTTTCATACGGGTGAAACGGCTTGACGGTTGGTTGTGCCGTTTTGAGCGCTTTCAACGCATCGATAAACTGATCGATTTTCCAGCCGTCTGTTGGCAACGCTAACCCGGCTTGGGTGAATTGCTGAGCGTTGTAGTGCAGCGTCAGCGGGCTAAGCGTCAATGGGAAGGCGTACACATGATTGTCGCGTTGTACGTCACGCAGCGCGCCGCCAATCACGTCGGCACGGTCAAACGTCGGGTCAGCGTCAAGAAACGAATCAAGGCTCAACACGTTACCTTTGAAGCTGTCCAGTTTTGCATAGCCGGGGTAGAAGCAATCCTCATTATCTGGAAATGCTTGCAGCTTTTTACCGTAGTCGGAAGTCACCGGCGGCAAAAAATCGAGCGTAATCTTACCGACTTGCGGATCAGCAGCGATGAATTCATCGACAGCTTTTTTCCAATCACCAAATAGTGAAGTAGCGCCAGTGAAAATGCCGAATTTCAGCGTTTGTTTGCCGGATGCTGCGCTGTCCGCCGTTGGTTCATTCACAACCAGTACCAATTTGGCACGTTTCATTTCAGCAGCGGTCAACACTTGTGCGACCTGCGTTTCAGCATTGCGGAGTGCCAACAATGCGTCTTGTCCACCTTTAACCGCATCGATGGCGCCGCGCAAGTAATTTCCAAACAGTGGTGGCGAAACTGCTTTATCGTCGGCATTCGCCACAAATGTCTGGTTCTCAGCGGAAAGTGTGAACAAGGGAGCAGACGAGAAAGCTGCCGCCACGCTCTTACGCGCAAGCCGCACACCGCCGATCATGCTGCCGAGTCCCGATTGAGCCGTCAATGCTTTGGCGATCTGGTAGGCGATGCCAGGTTGTGCCGTGCCAGCGCTTACCGCGAAACCGTAAACGGCCAAAGCAACCGAACCACCGGGCAGAAGTGCGCCGCGTAATCTGCGCGTATCGCCACCGCTTTCCGCGCCATTCGAACCGGGTTCGCGTAACGTGAACGAACTGCCAATTTGCAGCGGAATTTTGAAGAACGTGTTATCCGTCGTGCGATTCGTGACGACACCTTCTTGCTCCAGTTTTGCCCAGGATTGTACGACCACTGCCAGATTGTCAACGGCAAAGTGCGGGGTAGCGTTGGCCGCCGTGGGATCGCTGAACGGTTCACCGCTGAGCGACTGAAGCAGACTTGGCAGCACACGGTCATCGACCAACAAACCTGGTATTTTGACCGTCTTTTTGTCGCTCTCAAAAGTGGTCAAACTGCGAGCGACGGTTGCCAGCTCATCGAATGTCCAGGTGGCAGCCGGATAAGTCAAGTTGGCTGCGTCGAAAACTGCCGGATCGTAGACCAGAAAGGAAGTGTCATAGAGGGCGGGAAGTGCCCACAGTCGGCTATCCCATTGATACGCACTCCACACCGCTGGCGAATAATCTGCGGGATCGAACCTCGCATCGGCATTGACAAGCGGCTTCAAATCCAGCAGGTATCCGGCGCGAGTGGCCTCGATACCAGTTTCATCAGGCGTAACGAACAATACATCAGCGGCAGTGCTGTTAGCCGTTAGCGCTTGATAATACTTATCTACCGCTTCAGGCGATTTGGGATCAAGCGGCGCAATATAGCCCGTTTCGACTACGCTTAAACGCACAGCAGGAAAAGCCTGTTGCAGTATGGGCAGCAGCTTATCTTTGAACTGAAAAGTCAGCCCTTGTGGGACGCCAATCGTAATGGGCGTTGTGTCTTGTGCGCGACTCATTGACTGTGGTGCAGCAAGCGCGCATAAGATCAAAAATGCCAGCCAGCTCCGAATTGCTTTGGATATCATTTGTAAGTTCCTTGCAGCGCGACGAGCAAAACTGATAACCAACGGCGCGAAATGTGCATTTCAAATTTCCTTCGGCTGTACAACAATTCACTTGAGCGCCGGTAGCAAATACCGAATATATTCGTCCAGACAATTTGGATCACCTTCCAACGGCAGCAAGATGACCGATTGTGCACCCGCATCCGTCAGGTGCTCGATTGTTTCGGAGGCTTGCTGTGGCGTACCGCTCACCGATAACTCATCCAGCCAGGCATCGGGCATTCGTTCGGCAGCGCCTTGAACGCCGTACTCCCGATATAAACGTTGCGCTTCCTCGGCAATACCGAGCGGCTGCAAATGGGGTGCTGCCGACTCCAGACGCTTAGCTAAAACTGGACGTCGCCGCGCGTTAGCCATGGATCGTTTGACCCGATCATGGTCAGCACCGTTGAGCCTCGATTTTTACAGAAGTGCTTGAAATTCATTGTAACCTTCCTTACTTTTAATGACTATTAGCTGTTGAGCAGCGTCTATTCTTGCTTCGGGCTTACCGCCAAGAAAAATGCTTTTTAATCCGTTAACACCCTGCTCGCTTATCAATCGATTTGCTTCATATTCAATAAGGTCATATTTAGCAGGCGGAGGATAAATCACACCAATGGGACGCTTCAACTCCGCTGTTCTCTGCAATGCAAATTTAGAACCGCCACTTTTAGAGCTTTGTATCAAAATTAACCCTCTTGATACACCAGCTTGCAGTCGGCATGATGCAATAATTTTATAAGTATCCGCTTTTTGTGAAGGCTCCTGTTCTGAAAGGAGCAAACCGTCGGCGCTTAATATACTTTCAGCGATACTCGCAGCCTGGCGCGCACTTGATCCATGTTCAAAATCGAGACCACAAGCCAAGATGCCGATGCTGTTAGGCAAATAGGAATGCTCATCGCGTTGTAATGTACATAAGTCAATGCCTTCAGCAAGCCCGTTGCAAATCGACCAGCCTTGTTCTTGAAAATATTGACCAACTCGTTGCGCAATAATTTTTCCTGTAGAGTCTGGTTGGCGAGTGCCAATCACAGCTAGCGCTTTTTTTAGTGTTCCCACATTGCCACGCGTGTAAATAATGGGGGGTGGGTCTTTCAAATCACACAATTGCGCAGGGTAACCTTCATCTAAAAGTGAGCTAACTGAAATGCCTGCTGACGAGCAGTCTGCTAAAGTGGCTTCTGCCTCGTTAAACAAATTCTGAAAGTCATTTTGAGATATGTTTTTCTTCTCTTTAGCCAAAAAAGCAAGCGCAAGATCAAAAAAGTCATGCTCATTTTGATCAGAAAAATGCGTTATCAGAACTTCGCGCCTTTGTTTGAACCATGCTGACCCTATTCCCTTTATTTTAGAAAGGGATATCATCGTCGGTATTATTGTTTTGTCGAGGTACGACGATGTTCTCAATATATCCACAACCATTGCCTTTGTATTCGGGTGGAACGCAAGAATAAAATGGATTCCCATCACTTTTGCGCTTCCTTATCTGAAGCATTTTACCACATCGTGGCAATCTAATGCCATCGCACAGCCCTGCTGAGGCATTTCGGGTGGCACACCGGCCACTAAACCATTATTCATCTCAAGTTCGTCGCGCCGTAACGCAACCACCTCGAACGCCTGGTTCAAGTGTGCCCGGATGGTGTTGCTGTCCACTGCCAGCTCCAAGTCGGCGCAAGTGCTTTCGATGGTTTGGCCTTCGACCGCCGCCTTAATTAACACTGCACTCACCTGTTCTTGACTGCATTTGTAGCCATCCCCGCCAATGGGCAGGTGTTCCTTTACGATGTTTTCAACAATTTGCCGGACATCTTCTGCTTTTAGCTGTTCTTTCGGTATGATCATCGCGAGGCCGCTTGGCGACTGGCTTGGGCTGGTACTTAAACCTTATCGCCTTTAGGCTTCCCGTCAATCATTCCTGCCCAAATCGTGATCTACTGAAACTTGATGAACATTCAACAAAGGCAGATCAAATTCTATTTTCAGGAGAGGCTCTAAACTTGGTGAATCTTTACAGAAAGCGGCAAAGACTGTAGGTTTTCCACGTTAACGCGGCCTGATTCTTAGTCCGTGCGATCAAACGCTACCTTGATGAGGCTCATCTGCCTAAAGCTGAACAAGTGCTCCGCCCATTCGGTCAGATGCCATTCTGTGAAGCGGGCCGATCCAAGTCGTGACAACGAGTAGCAAATGGGCTTTTCGCAGCGCTGCAAACGCGCTGTTCACGCAACGTGTGACAATTTCTTGGATAATATGAGCACCACCATCACACCTCCATGCACATGTAGCCAATCTATACAAATATGATAACGGAGTACCGAGAAAACCAAAACATTTCGGAACTTGTTCACCCATTTCCGGTATAGCATGTTCGTTTCAAGAGAAGCTAGCGCACCTGTTCCGGCAAGCGCGTCAGCAGTTCTGCGATCACCGCGTCGGTGCTGATGCCTTCGGCCTGACCCTCAAAGTTGAGCAGCAAACGATGCCGCAAAGCCGCTGATGCCGTGGCACGCACATCTTCAAAGGCGACGTTATAGCGTCCGCTGAGCAGCGCATTAATCTTGCTGCCCAGGATCAACGCCTGCGCCCCGCGTGGACTTGCACCATAGCGGATGTACTGGCGCACCATCTCCGTTGCCGACTCGTGATCGGGATGGGTAGCGACGATCAAACGCGCTACATACTCGCTGACGTGTGAGGCGACCGGCACTTTGCGCGCAAGTTCGCCCATCTGCAAAATACGCGCGCCGTCCGCCACAGGTGAAGCGTGCGCGTTCTCAGTGCCCGTCGTGCGCCCCAAAATCGTGACCAGTTCATCCGCAGTCGGAAAGGTCACATTCACTTTGAACATGAAGCGATCGAGCTGCGCTTCAGGCAGTGGATAAGTGCCTTCCATTTCAAGCGGATTTTGCGTTGCCAGCACGAAAAATGGCGTTTCCATCTTGTAGGTTTTGTTGCCGGAAGTGACCGTCTTTTCCTGCATCGCTTCCAGCAGCGCGGATTGCGTTTTAGGCGTGGCACGGTTGATTTCATCGGCCAGCACCAGATTCGCGAAGATCGGGCCGGGCTGAAAGCGGAAAGCGCGCCGTCCATCGTCGTTATCTTCCATGATGTTGGTGCCCGTAATATCAGCAGGCATCAGGTCGGGCGTGAACTGTACGCGCGAAAAGTGCAGATCGAGCGCCTCACCGATGGTGCGGATCAACATCGTTTTGCCGAGTCCGGGCACACCTTCTAACAACACATGGCCGCCCGCGATCACGCAGATCAGCACAAGGCGCGTCACATCGGCCTGACCGACGATCACTTTGTTGACTTCACTGATAATTGCGTTCGCCGTATCGCGAAACGCCTCGACATCGCTCACATCACCGATCACCGGAGTGTTCATAGCATCCCCTTATTAAAACGGAATATCATCTGCATCATTAAATTGACCAGCGTATGCTAAAATATCATCTACATAAAAATAAACCTGATAATTTTCAGGGGCAACCAATTTACTTAGTCCATAACATACAATACATTCTCCAACGCCATCAAAGTAGTAATCTAAAGATGTAATACTATAAGATACGCCAGTCCATGTCTCAAGGATTTTGATTTTAATTGTAAATGGCCCATAGTCACTGCTTATCCGAGGCTGATTACAATGTAAACAAATTTTCTTGCGAGACAACTCAGCCCGCTCAACATATAGCCATTGACGGTTGAATAGATTATAGTTGCTGTGCATCATAACTTTGTTTTGCCATATAGACCAATCATCAGCTAATAAATACCGTAACGTCTCATATTCTGCTTGTGAACGACACCAAATATATCTTAGCGAACCTAGATTGATTTTTTCAGGAACTAGAATTTCAGCATTTCTATGAAATATGATAGCAGATTTCTCTTCTGGAGAAACATTGTATATGGCATGATCATGGTAAATCTTTTCAAACGGTAAATTGTTAAAATCTTGTACCGTGGATAAAATAGTTGTGCCAGCACTTGCTAAATTTCCTTGGGTAAAATGTGA
>Ga0209512_1005098_pt1 | contig 11083 bp, 7 predicted proteins | sample frozenSSSSmetaG_FD_184142 | JGI IMG/M metagenome (GOLD analysis project Ga0209512, IMG submission 184142) | Glacier valley bacterial and archeal communities from Borup Fiord, Nunavut, Canada, to study Microbial Dark Matter (Phase II) -... | ecosystem: Environmental > Aquatic > Freshwater > Ice >... | reverse complement strand
GTAGTTGTCCCATCCGGTAGGGTAATATTTACTACCCCTTCATCAAATTTAGCGGTACAGTCCAGCAATGTTCCCCACTTGCGGGGACTTTTGCCGCTCCCAACCCTGCCAGTTTCGTTGTCTAAAACGGCAAAGGCCCGGTCTCCTAATAAACCGCGCTCGGTGATGCTGGCTTCCCTTAATTCCTCGCCCAGCATGGATTTTACAGGGTAGCGCCACAACTCCTTAATTGTGCCACCGTTTTTCACCAGGATTTGTTATTCCTATCCAGGATTAATCCAATTATGAAAATACCATTTAGTTTTTACCTCCCATGAATTATCAAGGGCAGGCTTCAACTTTAGAATAATTGAGCCCTTAGCAGAAGTTTCAGTTGTCTTATCTAATTCCTCTAATTCGTCTATTTGAAATTTAACGTTTTTGTACATAACCTTAACTGGTCCAAAGTCAATTTCCGTTTCCATTAGTTTGAAAACACATTTGTCATCTTCATAGCTAAACCAATAGGAGTTATCATTATCCAATAAGTTAGGAGTTTCAAAATCTGAGGTTTTTTCTACTTGGAATATTGGTAAATCTTGAATAGGTGTGGTACCTTCCATAAAACCAGTATGCAATATTTGGGATGCCATTTTTGCTAGAGCTATATCGTAAGGTGTTATTTTTCCAACTACAATAATTTGTTTATTTAAGCTTTCTTGAATGTAGGCAAGGTCAAAAATAAAATCTTTTATTTTTGGATCAATTACTGTATCAAGCTTTAGCTCAAGCGAAAGTCCTAATATAGAAACCCCTTTGATAATATCAAATAGCTTTATATGTGAACAGTTAACCAAAGCATCTTGGATGGAGCAAATCTCTTTAAGCTGCACTGCATTAGCTCCAGCAAATTGAAATGCAAACTTTATAGAAAATCTTTTTATTTTTGAATTTATAGAAAACTCTATTTTTAGAGGGATTTTTTGTGGTTCATTAGACAACGTAATTTCCTCAGTACCACTACGTAATGCATAGAATTCGACATAGGGGATTTCAACAATTTTTTGCCTATTTTGATCTAGAAGAAAAATCTTAAAGATTTCTTTTTCTTCAGATTGTTGTGACATAATTTCAATGAAACCTGGGCTCAAACTATCAACTTGTGGCAACAATCCAGGGGAAAAATCTGTTATTTGGAAAGCCTCTAAATATTTATTATCTATTCTAGCAGGTAAACCAGTTTTTATTGCAGTATTAAGTTCTTGCGAGGCTTTCTGGGCATCAGGAGAATTATCAAACCTAAATCTAATTTTCCCCTTTATAGAATTTTCTTTTTCACTTTGCGTGTATTTAGGGTGTACACTTATTTTAGTTGAATTTCTTTCTGCTTCATAACTGTAATTTAGAAAAGGATGGTTTAAGGTTTGAACAGCAGTTAGTAACTTGGATTGTTCGTGACTAGCTAATACTCTTCCTTTGATATGCTCTATGTTCTCTCTATTAAAAAAGTTTTGAAGAGGTATTTTAATTGTATTAGTTTTCTGAGCCTTCCAGTTTGATTTCAATTCGGACCTAATATAGCCTTGAATCCATATCCAATAACCTTTTTTAGTTTTGTCATCATAAACTAAATAAATTACTAGCTCTGGCCTTTGTAAGAAATATTCGAGGGTTGATGATTCGCTTGTGTGAGCAATGTAACCTTTATTACGTATAGATAAATTTTCTGTCCCTTTTAATTGGATGAGAAAATTTGCACCTGTTACCTGATTGTCAGCGGTAATTTCAACTCGAAAATCAATCCCATAATCCTTAGAAATCTTTTCAATAATCCATGCAGCTGGAAGACTCTGCCTACAGAATTGCTCAGCAACATCCTCTAAAATGTGTTCTTGCGGTCTTTTTGGTAGGTTAACCATTTTTGATAATCTCTTGATTGTCCTAGCTGGATAATTTTTTAAATTATAACATATGTTATTTTAGACTAATATCCTAAAACTGTTCCCAATTTCCCTGATAGCTGATGCGTGGGTCAAGCATAGCATAGAACAATTCCACAAAATATAAAAACAGGTCGCGCCGACCACCGGATAATCGAGTTGCAGGATTGGGTTAATAAAATATTTAGGCAAAGTGGCAAAAGTCCAAATCTAATCTTCGTTTTTCTATAACCAACAACCAAAAATAGCTCGTTTGATAACTAACTTTGGTTGTTGAGACTATAACCTAAGCTGATTAGAGGTGCAACCCTGCCCAGTTCTTATTAGTTTTCCCCTCATCTAGTACCAATAGCTTCCACTTTTATTCACACAATATTACTTTTAGTTCATTGACATGGAATATTCGGTCTGGTAGGATAATTCGGTGTGACCGAAGTATTATTTGGAGTAGGCTAATTCAGGGTTGGGTAGGTAAGGCTGCGAGCCGTTAAGGAAAATAAAGAGGGTAATTATTTAATGGCAATTAGTGAGATGGATAAGTCAAACAACCGTCATGAGTTGGTAGAAGCTATCTTGAACCAACAAAAAACCATCTTCCAGGTTATGGGCGGGGGTGCGTCGCCCGAATGGTTGGGAATTGACCTGACCATGCCGCAGCTTAAAATAATGTTTTTGCTAAACGCTCATTTAGGGATGCGAATGGGCGAGCTGGCCGAAGTTTTAGGCAAAAACCTTTCAACTACTACGGGAGTGGTTGACCGATTGGTGGAACATGGTCTGGTGGCGCGGGAGGAACATCCCGATGACCGCCGGGTAGTTATCGCCAAGATTACCGAGCGCGGAAAGCGTTTGTGCGATTCACTATTACAGATAAGCCAGCAAGAAGCAATGGAAGTATTGGATAGTTTGAATCTGGAAGAATTACAAATAGTTTATAAAGGTCTGGAAACATTTTTCCGGGCCGCCGTGTCAAAAGCCACAGAAAAGGCCCGTGCAAGCGGTAGAAATTTTTGTGGCAACCCTGACTAACTCAGTTCCAGCCCTGAAATTACTACAGAATTTTATCAGGGTATAAGGCTTCATAATTTAGGGAGGTAAACAGCTTGACTGTATTAACAAACTGGGTGTTGCAGCGTAAAGCCGCCACCGTTCTTATAAGCGTCGTTATATTTTTCTTTGGCCTTTTTGCTATTTCCCAATTGAAAAGCGAACTGTTGCCAAATATTGATTTACCATACATTGCCGTCTCGACGGTCTATCCGGGAGCCAGTAGCGATGATGTTGCTAATCAGGTTTCTATCCCGGTTGAAAGCGTGGTAGCCCAAATTCCGCGAGTAAAAACAGTACGCTCCACCTCGTTGGAAAGCTTCTCGTTAGTGTTTGCCGAGTTTGAGTTCGGCACTAACCTGAAAGATGTTGAGCAGAGCCTTAATAGCAAACTTCGTAATGTGGCCTTCCCCACCGGGGCAGGTGGTACGGCCCTCCAGCCTACCGTCAGCAATTTTAGCCTAAACTCTCAACCAATTTTATATGTAACGGTGGAAGGGTTGAAAGGCCAGAGCAGCGAGGAGCTAGGTAAATGGGCTCGTGAAGTTGCCAAGCCCGCTTACTCCAAACTTGCCAACGTTGGGAATGTGGAAGTAGTGGGAGATTCCACCAATTTAGTCGTTATCAACTTCCGGCCCCAGGATTTGACCGCCAAGGGCATTACGATTAATGATGTGGCTAATAGCATTCGCGCTAATAACCTGAGTTTCCCGGCGGGAACTTCCGATATTAACGGACAAACCATTCCTCTACGTACCGCCTTCACTTTCGCCGATGCAACCCAACTGTCGAACTTGATTATCACCCCCAGCAGTGGGGCTGGGTTCGGGGGTAATGCGGCGGGCGGTCAGGCTAGTGGCACAGCCCCGGCTCCCCAAATCACCCGCTTGAAAGACGTAGCGGATGTGAAGCAAGCCTCCCAAACCACTAGCGGGATTAGCCGCACTAACGGCAAACCCGGTGTGCAAATCCAGGTTTTCAAAACTCAGAACGGTAATACTGTAACCGTTTCGGACGGAGTGTTGAAAGAAAACGATGAGTTGAACAATGCTAATGCAGGTAGCATCAAGACCGGGGTTGTTTACGATCAAGCCTTGCAGGTACGTAAGTCGGTAGAGGGTTTAGCTCGTGAGGGTGGGTTGGGTGCGCTCTTTGCCGTTCTGGTAATCTTCCTGTTCTTGCGGAACGTCCGTAGCACCCTGGTAACGGCTATCTCAATTCCGTCTTCGGTAATCGTAGCCTTTATCCTGCTGTGGAATCAAGGCATTACCCTGAACATTATGACCCTGGGCGGTCTGGCAATTGCCGTTGGTCGGGTGGTAGATGATGCCATCGTGGTTTTGGAAAATATTTTCCGCCACGTTCAGCAAGGCGACCCCGTACCAACCGCCATCAAACGCGGAACCAAAGAAGTGGCGGGGGCTATCACCAGTAGCACCATAACCACCGTAGCGGTATTTTTACCGCTCGGTTTTGTGGGCGGTGTTACCGGGCAGTTCTTCTTGCCCTTCGCCCTGACCGTAACCTTTGCCTTGATTGCCTCGTTGATTGTAGCTCTTACAATCATTCCAGTTTTTGCCAGTTTCTTTATCACTACCAAATCGGCAGGGGTAGAGAAAGAAAACACGCTGTTGCAACGGGTTTACACCCCCGTATTAAAGTGGAGTTTAGGGCATCGCTGGATTACGCTGGGCGTGGCTTTGCTGCTATTCGTCTTTAGCATTGCCAGCGTGGGGATTTTCAAAGTCCCATTTGCCTTCTTGCCGGAAAGTGGCGACAAACTTCTCTCGGTAACAATTAATACTGCGCCCGGTACTGACCAGGCTACGGTTATTGCCGTGACCGACCAGACCGAAAAAGTTCTGGACAAGTACAAGCAGAACGGTACTATTACCCTATACCAGACCACTATCTCAGGCGATAGTGCTTTTTCCCGCAACCAGCGGGCCTTTGGTGGCAATGTGGGTAGCAGTAACATTCTGTTACGTCTTACCCCGGATGCTAAGACCAATGACGTTGCGAAACAAATGCGTAACGATTTGCAGCCAGTAGTACCTAAAGGCGGCACTATCTCGGTAGCACCTCTGGGCGGATTTAGCAGTAATAGTGTTTCGCTGGTAGTTCAAGGCCCTAACCCCAATGCAGTGCGTGATACCAGTGCAAAAGTTGTTGAAGCATTGAAAGGCTCACAGTTTGATAATAAACTGGCGAACGTTTCAAGTGATGTCTCGAACTTGACTCCCCAGGTGGTAGTCACTCCTGACCCCACCAAGAACCCACTGGCTAACACTGCCCTGATTGGCTCGCAACTACGGAATCTGTTACAGGGGCAGAGCGCGGGTACTATCCGCTTTGCCAATGGGCAGGCGCAAGATGTTATTATGTTGTTACCCAAACCCACGGGTGGTTCACTCGCTGAGTACATCGAGAACCTTAAACAATTACCCGTGCTGGGCAATATCAAGTTGGGTGATGTAGCGACGGTTGAGCAAATTCAGGCCAGCAACCAGACTACCCGCATAAACCAGTTCCTGGCCGCAACAGTCAAAGCTGACATCACGGTAGAGGATACTGGCGGGGTCTCGCGTGAAGCCTTGAAAGCGGTTGATGGTGTGCAAAAGCCCGCCGGGGTTACGGTAGCTCTGGCAGGGGCTGGTCAACAGCAGCAGGAAGCCTTTACCGGGCTGGCAGTGGCAATGTTGGCGGCTATCGCGTTAGTCTACATCGTAATGGTGGTGACTTTCGGTAGCTTGCTTGAACCCCTTGCCATTCTGTTCAGCCTACCTCTGGCTTTCATCGGAGCGTTGGGTGCGCTGGTAATCACGCAACGGGCGTTAGGTTTGCCCGCCATGATTGGTTTGCTGATGCTTATCGGTATCGTGGTAACAAACGCTATCGTGCTGGTTGACCTGGTTAACCAACTGCGGAAACAGGGTTCGACTATCTATGATGCGCTGGTTCAGGCCGGACGTACCAGAGTGCGCCCCATCCTGATGACTGCCGTTGCTACAATTCTGGCTCTGATGCCGTTGGCCCTCGGTTTCAGCGAAGGTAGCATTATTGCCGCCGAGTTGGGGACGGTAGTTATTGGTGGTCTGCTAACCAGTACCCTGTTAACGCTGGTAGTTGTACCAGTGGTCTACAGTTTACTAGAGGGTGGTAAAGCTCGGATTGCCCGTCTGTTCCGACGTGGCGATAAGGGCGATGGCGGTTCTTCGGCGGGTGGCGACGCTACTCCTCCCAAAGTCGAGGAGCGCGAGGCCCAGTCTGTAGCCTTTATCCAACAGGCTAATCCTGCTGACGCTTAATCCTAAGTAACAGTGCCAAGCAACGAGTGCCGCGTGAGAACCAAATATCACCCGGCACTCGTTTTTTGTTTTCTGTTATAATAGGCCGAAATTGCTAGTTAACAGGCCGAGATGCTAGAAAAACAATTTTAACCGCAGAGACACAGAGGCACAGTAGAATAGTATGTTATTCATTCCGCATAACCCTGAAAATGTTAGCCCGCCAAGTGGCAGCTATAGTCTGGGGCTGGAAGTAAAAAACAGCAGTAGATTACTGTTTATTAGCGGGCAGATTCCAGAGGAACCCGAGGGGCAAATTCCTACCACCTTTAGCGAGCAGTGTGAAGTTATCTGGACGAATATTGAAAAGTTATTAGCCTCGGCAGGAATGAGTATAGCAAATCTGGTTAAAGTTACTACTTTTTTGACCGATGAGTCTCAGGTGGAAGAAAATGGTGAATTACGACGTAAGCATCTGGGGTCGGCAAAACCAGCCCTAACCGTAATAATTGCCAAAACTTTATACCCTCAATGGCTTTTGGAAATCGAAGCAATCGCCGCTGCCGATGATTAATTCAGGAAACCGAATGGCCGAATCCAACAAAACCGAACCAACCAGTATTTCCCGTCAGCTTGCCGCCCTGGAAGCCCTGCTATTCACCGCCGCCCAGCCCGTTAACCTGTCAGAATTGCAAAAAGCGTTGGCTGTTGAGACTGATTGGCTAAAAGAGCTTTTGGAAACGCTTAACGCCGACTACGTGAGCAACGAGCGGGGGCTGAGGGTTTTCCAGCATAACAATACCGTGCAACTTGTTACTGCGCCGGAGGTAGCTGGATATATCGAGCGGTTTTTAGGCTTACAGAGTGCCAGCCGCCTTTCCGCCGCCGCCCTCGAAACCCTGACCATTATTGCATATCGCCAGCCCATCACCCGGCAAGGGGTAGAGGCTATCCGGGGGGTAGATAGTAGTGGGGTAATCAATACTTTGCAGGGTCGGGGCTTGATTGAGGAAGTTGGACGGGCCGAGTCGGTAGGCCATCCGATTCTGCTTGGCATAACTCTGGAGTTTCTGCACCATTTTGGTCTGAAAAGTCTCAAGGAATTGCCTCCCCTCGAAGGTTTGAGCGACCTAACCTCTGCCGAAAAGCCTCTCCCCAAACTGGATTTGTAGCCTCTCAGCTTATGGTGTAAGAACCCTGCTCAATGATAAAGTAACCATATTTATAGTTAAAAATATTCCCCATCACTTGACTGTTGCTCGTGGCAATCGTAACAGTAGTGTTACCAGCCGCAGTAGCCTGAGTTCCTACTGTAACCTGAACGGTTTGTAATAGCAGGTTAATGGGTTTGTTGATTACATAGGTGGCAATAAAATGTTGAGCCAATACCTGTCGCACTTTGATTTGGGTAAAGACGGGCTGGGGCGGATTAGGCTCAACCGGGGCCACCGAAGTAATATTCAGAGGCCCGGTGGTGTTTATATCCAGGGTAAAACCTGAGATACGTTTGTTGGAATCAAGCGGAGTCAGGGTATAGGTGAGGTTGTTAGCCCCAGTGGCAAGATTACCACTTTTAGGAGCAAGGGTAATATTAAGGTCATTAAGGTTGCGACTGGCTTTAACGCAAGTCAGCCCGTTTAACCCGGCATTAGCCTTGATTTGTAACCCGTTAAAGCCCATTACTCTAACTCCAGAAATAGTTGAGCCGCCGTTCAGAGTTAAACCTACCCCTGTGCCGTTCAACCCCGTGCCGTTAATCGCGATAGCTGGGCCAGTCGCCGGGTTGCAGGGAGCGGTGGTAGTGATAGAAATCCCGGCTGGAACTACAAGCCCACCAGAGCTGATGATGATTATTGAACCTGCTGCTAGAGTTATGTTAACCTGATTGCTGCCAGGGATAGGTTGGGCCTGACTGAGGGCATAGCGCAAAGTACCACAACCAGAGTTGGCGGTGCTATTAACATCGGTGGGGATGGGTGGACATGCCGCCAGGGGTGCAGAAGTTACCAGCCGTGTCCTTGCCGGAAACGCGACCAGCCCGATAATTAAGGCAATGCCCAATAGAGCCATTATTAGATATAAAACTGGATATCTTTTGCCAAAGATACGCATTTACTAACTCCTGACAAAGACACAGGTTTTTAATTGTAGGAAGCTGCTCCTGTAGGAGGCTGCTCCGTCAGCCGATGATTTTTATCGCAGGACAGAGCCTGCTCCTACAATGCCTTAAGTTAAGCTGACCTTCACGCAATACAGCTTATTGCCGCCGTTGCCCACTGGTACTTTTAACTGCGGGCCGATAAATCTAACAATTTTCAGCCCGTACACAAAGTTGTTCTTCAGGATTAAACCTGCTATCCCCGCCGCCCCCTGAATAGTAACAGTTGGGCCAGAAAGATTACAGCCGCCGCCAATGGATTGATTTGCACTCAAGGTTAGCGGGCTACTGGTAATAATAATTGGGCTGACGTTAAGCGAAATCATGCTACAGGAAGCAATTACTGCCGCCCGCAAAGTATTAGCCCTGCTATCTGAGCCACTGGTAACATTACAGCTACCGCCCGCCGGAGTCGTGCTACTCCCTAGATTGGAATACGCCGAAAAATTACTACCCTGAAAGGCCCGTACCTGATAATAATAAATCTTCCCGGCAACGGTAGTTTTATCCTGATAGTTAACCGTCCCAGTGCCACTATTCGCGCCAGCCCCTGGTAATAGTTCTGTCCAGCTCGTCCCAGCCGTTGCATCCTGCCGCTCCAGTTTAAAGCCATCTTCCAGGTTTGAGTTGTCCTGCCAGCTTAGATTTATCTGATTGGCTGATACTACCGTCGCTAACAAGTTGGTGGGCGTGTTAAGGGAAGTTATGCTGCCAATTACATTGGAATAGGCCGAAAAGTTGCCGCCCTGGAAGGCTCGGATACGATAGTTATAATTCTTGCCAACCACCGCCGTATTATCGTTAAAAATAATCGGGCCAGTTCCGCCATTCGCCCATGCTCCTGCTAATATCTCGGTAAAGGGGATGCCGTCCGTTACATTCTGCCGCTCAACCTTGAAACCCGACTCCACCCCTGAATTATCGTACCAACTTAATTTTACATTCGACTCGCTGGTGGCGGTGGCAGTAAGTTGGGTTGGGGCATTGATGCCAGTAGTAGCACTGACCACGTTGGAATAGCCAGAGTTACCCGCCCCGTTATAGGCATAAACCCGATAATAATAGCTGGTTAGCTCAGTCAGGGTCAGGTTCTGGTAAGTCGTCACATTCGCTCCAACCGTCGCCAGAGCCACAAAGCTGTTGCCATTGCCTATCGAACGCTCTAACTTAAAGCCCGTCTCGTTCGGTGAGCTATCTGACCAATTCAGGTTAATCTGGTTGCTGGAAGCAAGATTAGCGGCAAGGTTAGTCGGGGCAGAGGGAGCTACATCCCCATAAACAATATCCAGAGTCGGGCGGGCAACGGCGTTCCAATCCCCGGTGTTAGAGGTCACAAAATATTTCCCACTATGGTAGTTGCTATCGGAGTCATACATCGCTAGACGTAGCGGTGTGCCTTCCTGGTAGGATTGGCGGGCAATGGCGGTAACATCCCACTGATAGGGAATACCCGGCCAGCCTGGAAAAGCATTAACCGGGTTTACCACCGTGCTGCCAAAATTCTCCAGAGCTAAGGGGGCATTATTCCAGTTGATGGTAGTTTCGTTCCAGTTTTCGGCGACTCGGAAAACCTGAATATACGAGGGGTAGTGGGGAGTGGTAGAGCCGCCGAAAAGATGCAAAGTTAGTTTTGCCGAGACAATCCCTTTGCCGGGCGGCAGGCTAAACGGGAAGGTGGCGTAATATTTGGAAAAGCAGACATAATCCGAAATGTCCGATTGATTCTGGATATTCATATCGCCATAATTCGCGTAATTTGCCACGCCCCACTGTGTCCAATAATCCAGGCTGCCGCCACAGTTGCTATAGCCGCCCACTCCGGCATCCGACACACTTGCTCCGTTCAGGTTTTGCCGGACGGTGAGGGATTGTTGATTAACTACCGTCACCGTTGGCACATTGGGCAAGCCGTACACCAATTGTCCCCAGGTGCTGGTATCAAAATTTGCACTGTTAAAAGTTTCAGGCCAAAAGGTGTCAGGTAGGGGGCTATGGGCGGCATCATTCTGGTTATGGGTGGCAACCGCAATCCGCCAGACCGTGCCGTTAGCGGGTTGAGCCAGACCCAGGCTGCTAAAGGGAATATGGTAGGTCATCGTCCAACCCTTGTCATCGTTATTATCGTTGTAGCCGTTTCCCCGCCAACCCGAAAGAGTGGTAAAAGCAATAGGGCTTGTTACCCAGCTTGCGCCACTTCTTTTGTAAGCCTGTTTTATTTCGGTTTGGTTTACCGAAAGATTGGCATCAAAACGCCAGGTGTTATTAAACGTACCACCCGATGGAGTATCAGCACTCAGATAAAAAGAGAGGCTATCGCCGCCGTTCCACAGCCGTTTATCAATCACCGCCATGTAGGCATATAACTCAGTATTGTTGTAGCCCAGCCGTACATCGGTGTAATTGGTGCTTGGAGTCACTTGTCCGTACCAAAAAATGGCGGTCTGGTCGAAGTGGTTGCCAACCGGGTCGGTATTAAAGTAGGGAATATTGACCTTGCGGGTAATTGCGGCGTTGGTGGTGGCCTGACTGCCGAAGAACCACAACAGGCCCACCAGTAGCAGCCCTAACGGTAATATTACTCTGAAATATTTCCAATAAGTTTTAAGCATGAAAATCTAAATCCAATATCTAAAATCTAAAATTTCTGACGAGAGCGCGGAAACCACGCCCCA
>Ga0209512_1005091_pt1 | contig 11090 bp, 13 predicted proteins | sample frozenSSSSmetaG_FD_184142 | JGI IMG/M metagenome (GOLD analysis project Ga0209512, IMG submission 184142) | Glacier valley bacterial and archeal communities from Borup Fiord, Nunavut, Canada, to study Microbial Dark Matter (Phase II) -... | ecosystem: Environmental > Aquatic > Freshwater > Ice >... | reverse complement strand
CGGAGGCGATCTCCGCGACAACATCTGATGTCTACGTCGTCCACGGAATTCCGGGCGTGGCGGTGGATGTTTACGTCAACGATGCAAAAACGCTCACCAACTTCACGTTCGGAAACGTCGCCGGCCCGCTCGATCTCGCCGCTGGCAACTACAAGATTCAGGTGTTCGCCACGGGTGCAGACCCGACAACGGCGACACCGGTGATCAACGTACCCGTGGCGGCAGTGCCGGCCAACAAGAGCGTCTCGCTCATCGCGCAGTATGACGCAGCCGGGGCCCCCAAGCTCGGCGTGTTCGTCAACGACATCAGCAAGATTCCCGCCGGCCAGGGTCGACTGACAGTGCGCCACACCGCGCAAGCGGGCGCGGTGGCGATCGTCGCGAACGGCGCAATTGCCTTCGACAACGTGACCAACGGCGGGGAAGGCGTCGCGCTTCTCCCGGCCGGAGGCATCACCGCCGGCGTCGCCGGTGCAGGCAAGACGAGCCCGATCATCATTCCGACCACGGGCACGCCCGCGAACGTGACAATCAGCGAGGGCACGAACCTGATCGTGTACGCAGTCGGAAATACCGCCTCGCTGCAGCTCATCACGCAGTCCATCACCGGGCTGCACTCAAACCCGGGTGGAGTGAACTCCGGCACCGGTGGTCAGGCCGCTGATGCAAACCCGATGCTGATCGGTGGCGGCATCGCCGGCATCGTGGCAGTGCTCGCTTTCGCCATCGCCGCTGGTTTCGGCGTCCGTTCGGTGCGCGCTCGCCGTTCATAACCGGCGCATCGAATACACAACGAAGTAACTGACAGGACCGGGAACACGAGAGGTGGCTATGAACAAGAAACGCATGACTACGTTCCTGGGCATAGCCGCCCTCGTTGCCGGGATGGCTGCGCCGCTCGCGGTGGGTGGGGTGCTCTCGAGCGCCTCATCCGCCACGACGGCGCCGCCAGTACCTACTTCCATCGCTCAACCCGAACGCTCGACGACGGTGCTCGGGGTCATCCCGAACGTCGTCAGTGGAGCCATCACGGCCCCTCGACCAGCTCTACCTCCGGTCCGTGTCGAGGTACCCGGCACTGATATCGCGGTGTCGGTGCAACCCGTTGGCATCGATTCCGACGGCTCGTTCCTAGTACCGGAAAATGTCGCGATCGCGGGCTGGTATCAATACGGCTCTGATCCCGACAGCCCGCGAGGAACGACCGTCATCGCGGCGCACGTCGACTCGAACGCGTACGGCCTGGGGCCGTTCGCTCAGCTCAAGACCCTGTCGGCCGGCCAGGTGATCATCGTGACATCGAGCAATGGCGTCCGCCACAATTACACGGTGCAATCCGTCGACAAGGTCCTCAAGTCTGAACTGCCGCTCGACACGGTGTTCGACCGCGATCGCGCGCCTCGACTGGTGTTGATCACGTGCGGCGGCCAATTCAACTACGACACGGGGCATTACAACGACAATGTGGTCGTCACTGCCCTCCCAGCCAACCCATGAACGGCACGCGATACCATGGCGCGCAGGGAAGCGGGAGGCACGCAGTGACGGCGCCAGTGGAAGACGAAGACGGGCTGCTTGCTCGTCGCTTCGTCGCGGGTATCGACGATGCGCTGAGCGATGCCTACCGCCGCTGGTCCCCACTGGTCTACACCCTGGCCGTCCGCTCGTTGGGCGACGTCGGCGACGCCGAAGACGTGACCCAAAAGACGTTCGTCGCTGCGTGGACCGGAAGGTCAAGCTTCGACCCAGCTCGGGCCCGGCTGTCCGCGTGGCTCGTGGGCATCGCCAAGAACAAGATCGCCGACACCCACGAAGCGAGGGCGCGGATCCGGCGGCTGCACGAGCAGCTCGCAGCGCAGTCCGCACCCGGGGATTTCGTCTCCGAGCCGACTGACCTTGCCGACGCGCTGATCGTCGCCGACGAAATCAACATGCTCGAGCCGGACGCGCAGGCCGTGATGAAGCTTGCCTTCTACGATGACCTTACCCACAACGAAATCTCGACCCGGCTCGGCTTGCCTCTCGGCACGGTGAAGAGCCATATCCGCCGCAGTCTGCAAAGAATGCGGTCCAGACTGGAGGTGACCTATGCGACACCTCGATCCTGATCTGCTCGCATTGCTCGCCCTCGGTGAGCATGTGGCCGAAGCCAGTGACAGCGCCCACCTGGCCGAGTGCACAGCGTGTTCCGAAGAACTCGCCAATCTCTCACACGCTGCCGATGTCGGTCGAGCGAGCCTCGAAGTGGGCGAATTGCTTGAGCCCGATCCGCGCGTGTGGAATCGACTGCGCGCCGAACTCGAATTGGCTCAGCCAGCCTCGAACGTTACCCAACCGCGTCCGCGAACACGCAGGTCGCGGCCGCGATGGGTGATCCCGGTCGCCGTCGCGGCATCCATGGTCATTGTTGCCGGGGCGGGTGTCGCAGTGACCGGGGGCCTCACACCCCCGGCGACGATCGTGCTTGCGTCAGCGACTCTTGACGCGTTTCCGGGATGGCAGGGTTCCGCGGGCAAGGCGATCGTCGAGAAGCGCTCGGACGGTGCCCGGCTAGTGCACGTGACTCTCTCGGAGCCCGCTAGCAAATCCGGCTATCGCGAAGCCTGGCTCATGACCAGTGACTTGAAGAGTCTCGTGAGCCTGGGTGTGGTGCGCGACGGCTCCGGGACATTCACGGTTCCCGATGGGATCGACATGAGCAAGTACGACGTCGTCGACATCTCCGATGAGCCGTACGATGGCAACCCAGCACACTCGGGCGATTCGATCGTGCGCGGGCAACTCGTGATGAAAGTGTAGATCCGTCAGTTGTGCCGAACGCGTTGCTCCGTCCGGGAATTATTGGATGCTCGCGCGGCTTGACACGGGGGTGACTCGCCAACAGCGTCTGGTCCTGAGCGTCGCCATCCTCGCCTCGCTCGTCGCGTTTCTCGACGGCTCCGTGATCAATGTCGCGCTTCCCGCGATCAGCCGCGAACTTGGTGGCGGTCTAGTCACGCAGCAGTGGGTGGTGGATGCGTACCTCATCACGCTGGGTTCCCTGATTCTGCTTGCGGGCTCGCTGTCAGACGTGTTCGGTCGAATCGTCGTGCTCCGTGTTGGCCTCATCGGATTCGGGGTGACCTCGGTGCTGATCGCACTGTCGCCCAACGCGGAGTTCCTCATTGTCTTGCGCGCGCTCCAAGGCATCGCCGGTGCCCTTCTGGTCCCGAGCTCACTGGCCCTGATCATCTCGACATTTCGGGATGCCGCCCAAGCGAAAGCGATCGGCCAGTGGACCGCATTCACGAGCGCGTCATTTCTCGCCGGTCCCCTCTTGGGCGGGCTGTTCGTTGACTACCTGAGTTGGCGCTACGTGTTTCTCATCAACGTTCTCCCGATTGTCGCGGCGCTCATCATGTTGAGCCTTCTCGGTGAGCGGGACGTTCGGGCACGGGGCGTGCGAGTCGACTACATCGGCGCGCTTTTGGGCGCCGTCGGCCTGGGTGGCCCCGTGTTTGCCTTGATCGAGCAAGCGACATTCGGGTGGGGTAGTCCCGTCATCATCATCCCGCTCGTCATTGGATTGTTTTGTCTCGTCGGGTTCATCGCGTGGGAGCGTCGTGCGCGCGACCCGATGCTCCCGCTGAGTATCTTCTCTAACCGCAACTTCTCGGTGGGCAACGTCGCGACGTTTTTCATCTATGGAGCGCTCTCGATCGGTGGCTTCATCATCGTCGTCTTCCTGCAGCAGGTTGCCGGATTCCCCGCAACGATCGCTGCCCTCGCGCTCCTGCCGATTTCGCTCGGGAACATCTTCCTTTCGAGCCTCTTCGGCTCGCTAAGCGGTCGGTACGGCCCGCGACTATTCATGACGGTCGGGCCGCTGCTCGCGGCGGCCGGCTTCTTGGTGCTCTTGACTGCGACCGAGCAGGTGAACTACTTCACGAACGTGCTTCCTGGAGCGGTCCTGATCGCCGTGGGGCTGTCGGCAACCGTTGCTCCACTCACCGCCGCAATTCTCGGATCAATCCCCGCGACCCAGGCGGGCATCGGCTCGGCGACAAATAACGCGGTCTCTCGTATCGCGGGACTGCTGACCATCGCCCTCATCGGGGTCATCGTCACGGGTGAGCTCGACGTGCCGGGCTTCCACCGGGTGATCATCCTCACGGCCGGGTTGCTCATTGCCGGCGGTGTCGTGTCGTGGATCGGGATCCGCAACCCCCAGCGATCTGAGCAGCCCGTACCCGCTGATCCGGCCTAGCCGATTCGTCGCCCGAGGCGCGCTAGGCGTGTGGCGCGGGAGTGAGCGCGTAACGGCCGACCCACGCGCCGATGATGCCCGCGACGTACGCGGCATCCTCTCGATCGGTGAGCAGATGATTTGCGCCATCGATGCTGATGAACGACTTGGGGTGCCTCGCGGCCTCGAAGATCATGCGAGCGTTGTCAATCGGGACGGTATCATCGACCGGGGAATGCATCACAAGTAGCGCGGCGCCGAGGTTGTGGATTCGCTCGGTCTGGGGTTGGGCCTCGAGGTCGCGGAGCAGGTGCGCGCTAATCCGGAACGGTCGCCCGCCGAGGGTGAGCTCGGCTTCGCCATCCCGTTCGATTGTGGAGACGCCGGCGCCAAGCAAGTGGGTGAGGTGGCTGGGGTCGGCCGGTGCACCGATCGTCACGACAGCCGCGACATCCGGAATCTGACTTACGGCGGCGAGCACTGCCGCACCACCGAGCGAGTGCCCGATCAGGATGCTCGGAGTACCGTACTGCGAGCGCAAGAACTCGGCTGCGTGCACGATATCCTGCACGTTCGACGAGAAGTTGGTGTTAGCGAAGTCGCCGCCGGATTGCCCGAGGCCCGTGAAGTCGAAGCGCAGCACCGCGATACCCGAGTCGGTGAGCGCGCGAGAAATCCTGGTCGCGGCGACGGCATCCTTGCTGCACGTAAAGCAGTGTGCGAATAGCGCGAACCCGCGCGGGGTGCCATCCGGCAACTCGCGGCGCGCAGCCAAGAGCTCGCCTTGCGAGCCGGCGAACTCAACCCGCTCAGTAGTACCGGCCACGGCCCGGCCCTCAGCGGTACTCGGGGTTGAACCCGAATCGCTCGCCGGAGTTCCACTCCTGACGCAAGTTGCCGTAGGCCGGGATACCGCCGGCGTCCTTGAGCAGTCGGGCCAGGTGCATGAGGTTCCACGTCATGAAGGTCGTGTTGCGGTTGGTGAAGTCGTTCTCGGGGCCACCCGAGCCCTCGTCGAGGTAGCTCGGCCCCGGTCCGACTTCGCCGATCCAGCCCGCATCCGCGGCGGGAGGAATCGTGTAGCCGATGTGCTGGAGGCTGTAGAGCGTCGACATCGCGGCGTGCTTGACGCCGTCCTCGTTGCCCGTGATAAGCGCCCCGGCGACTTTGCCGTAATAGATGTACTGGCCCTTCTCGTTGTAGAGCGAACTCATCGCGTAGAGCCGTTCGATGAGTTGCCGCGCCACCGACGCGTTGTCCCCGAGCCATAGCGGGCCCCCGACCACGAGGATGTCCGCCCCGTCGACGAGCGGCCACACGACGTCGGGCCAGCCATCGGTCGGCCAGCCGTGCTCGCGCATGTCGGGGTACACGCCGGTGGCGACATCCTGATCGATGAGGCGAAGCGAGTCGACGTGAACGCCCTGGTCTCTCATGAGCCGGATGCTGCGATCCATCAGCCCTTGCGTGTGCGACAACTCCGGGCTGCGCTTGAGCGTGCAGTTGATGTAGACCGCTCGCAAATCGCTGAAGTCGAACCCAGGCTCACTCATGTGCCGTACCTTTCGCAGTGTTTGTGGACGGGAAGAAGTGGGTCACCGCGCGCGGCAGTTCGACCCCGTCGATGAAGGTATCGACTTTCTCGTTGTAGAACGCGACCATGCCTGTGATCGGCAACAGTTGCCTGGTCGGGAAAACGTAGGACCACGCAAGGTCGGGATGCAGTTCGCCACCGGACTGCACCGACCAGTAGTCGCCCGTGGTCCCCTTGTACGGGCACTCCGAAACCGTGTCTGTGTGTACGAGGTGCTCGAAATTCACGTCGGTGCGGTTGAGGTAATAGCGGGTCGGGAGCCCGGTCTCGTAGACCATGACCGGCGACGATGACTCGGCGAGCACGACCCCATCGAGTTCCACTCGCACCGTCCGCGTCGAGCGCACCGCATCCACTCGCGTATATGGATTGCGCGGGTGCACGAAGATCTGCTCGTCTTCTTCGAACCATGAGTCGAGAGCATCCCACTGGAACCGCACCATCCCGGCGAGACCGTCGAGCGAGTCGTCGGTGTACATCTTCGCGGCGGCGGGAACCTCGCGGTCTCCCGCCTTGAATCCGTACCGCATGTATGTGCCCAAGGATTGGTGCTTTTCGTACATCTCGTCGACGAGCACGTCGTCGTCAACATCATCGATCGGGATGTAGTACTGCGGGTAGTTCGGCCACTCCCACACGTACGCCGCCGCGGTCGTGTCAAACACGAGCCGACCCGCGAAGTACCCGCGCACTCGTCGAGGAGCCGGTTGGATGAGATTCTTCTGCGCGATCATTGCCGGGAAGTCGTTCAACGGCTTCGCTCCTTCAACTCGTTCGATAGCACGTCGGTGTGATTCTCACGCGGCCGCCGTTGTCTTGTCCGGCGAACTTACGTCGCACTATCGGATCCAACTAACCAAACCCCGAAACTATGCCCAGGTCCTCGGCGCAAGCTGCATTAGATCAACTCGCCACATCATGAGGCGCTGGGAGCCTGGCGTGGCGGTGTCGACGCTCGGGACCGCCCGGTGAGGAGTTGTGGCATCGCGTGCGCGGGCAGTTCAGGGCACGCGGTCTCACGGTCTACTGAGCGCGATCGGTAGTGCGTGCGAGGCTCATGCGCGAGCCGCAACCGTGACGACCACCGACGCGCTGAAACCGCGCGCGATGAGCCAGACCGCGAAGAAGAGCTCGAACAGTCCGCCCGGAATCGTCGAGATGAGTCCCGCTCCCGCGACACCGGCAAGCTCAAGGATGCACCCCGCCGCGAAACACGCGTAGCCGACGAATCCCCAGGCCGCGAGGAAGCGAGGCACAAGCCGTGAGCGGTAAAGGGCGGCGCAGAAGAACAAGCTGCCGATTCCCAGACCGGCCATCGCGACGTTGTACGCGAGGAAGTTGGCGCGGGCGAAACCCACGAGCAAGCAAATCGCGCCGACAGCGAGGAACGCGCCTTCGAAGATGCGAGTCACGAGATACCCGACCGCGACCACCGGCGTGTGAGGACGAAGTATCGGGAGCATGAGTGCGCCGATGGCGATGACGGCGACCGAATTGAGCAGCATCATCAAGACACCGGTGGTGAGCATCGGGCCTTGCGCGGCCGCGATCGCGATTGAGCTGCCGACGCCGTAGAGGAGGAAGGCGGCGAGCATGAGAGCACCGACGATGCGGGCGGCGGTTCGGGTGTTGTTCATTTTCTTTCCTGTCTGAGTAGATGCCGTCACCATACGGTGTAAGGCTGAATAGCACGACGGTACCATACGATGTAAGGTGATGTCTATGGGCGGCACAGAAGCACGGGAACCCGTCACCCGTGAGCGGGCGATTCGGGTCGCGGTCGCGCTCGCGGATGCCGGCGGCATCGAGTCGCTCAGCATGCGCAAGCTCGCCGCCGAACTCGGCATTGAAGCCATGTCGCTCTACTACCACGTGAGCGGCAAAGACGACATCCTCGACGGAATGCTCGATGTCGTGTACTCCGAGTTCTCGACGCCCCAAGCGGGTGACGAGTGGCGCCCCGCTATGCGCGCGCGGGCCGAGTCGACGCGCAGCGTGCTCGCGCGGCATCCGTGGGCCATCAGTATCAAGGCCCGAACCTCACCCGGGCCGGCGACCCTCGGTCACCTCGACTCGGTCATTGGATGCCTCACGGCCGCGGGCTTCTCGATGCCCATGACCGGCCACGCGATGTCGATCCTCGACAGCTACGTGCACGGCTTCGCCCAACAGGAAGCGGCCCTGCCGCTCGACGAGTCGGGCGATATCGGCTCAGCGACGGAAGGCATCATGGCGCAACAGCGGGCCATGGCGGAGGCGTTCCCGCACCTCACCGACATGGCCGTGCGACTGATTCTGCAGCCGGGCTACGCCTACGGAAACGAGTTCAACTTCGGGCTGGCGCTGATCCTCGACGGGCTCGAGGCGGCACATGCGGCGGAGGGTGCCGGGTGATCGCTTGCACGCAGTATTCGAGGAACCTTTACAGCCGAGTTACCGCGCCTCGCCCCCGAGTTGGCGGCGCAGGCTGTCGAGGTCGCCGAAAACCCAGGCTTCGGTAAGCATGCCGTGGCTCGCGCGGAAGAACGCCGCCCCGTCGTAGACAAAGGAGCGCTCGCGTGCCGGCGTCGTCATCAGCCGCAGAGTATTCGCTGATCCTCGTGTCTTGTCTCGTGTCGTAGCGCCCCCCGAGTGCGCAATCGTCCGCCGCAGCCACAAACGATCGACCGTTCAGTGCGCACGGTGAGACTTTAGAGCGCACCCGAGAATACCGCGCCGAATGAGTCACGGAAGCTTCACTTCGCAGGTCATGCCCACCCACCCTCGCAAGCCCAATTCGCCAGACATCGAGCAGCGCCACGTCCCGGAGGGGCCTACCGGCTGGCCTCCAGCCGGTAGGCGATGCCACTCACTCGATCGCGCCTGCGACCGCGGTCCTCAACCCGGGCACTGTGTCGGTCTCGAACCAGGGGTTGTGTGCTTGCCACCGAAAGTTCAGCGGAGACGGATGCACGACGGGGAACACATCGGGCCAGTACTCGCGGAACGCTCGAACTGTCTCGGTGAGGTTGCTCTTGGCCCGGTCGGCAAGGTAATAGTCTTGCGCATATTTGCCGATGAGCACTGTCAAACGAAGGTCAGGGAGTTGCCCCAAGATCAACGGATGCCATCGTGGCGCAAAATCCTTCCGCGGCGGCAAGTCGCCCCTGGCGCCCTTGCCTGGGTAGTAGAAGTCCATCGGAAGAATCGCGAACCGCGCGGGGTCTCGAAACTGATCCTTTGTCACACCCAGCCACGACATGAGCTTCGCGCCGCTCGCGTCGTCCCAGGGGATGCCGGAGGCTTGCGCCTTCTGTCCGGGTGCCCGACCGATGATCGCGATCCGAGCGGAAGGGTTCGCGACAAATGTCGGCCCAACGCCTCGCTTTGCCCAATTCACGTTCGCCGGATCATCGTGGATAACCCGGCGGATCTCGTCAATGGTCACGCGCCGCTCCTGGGTCTGCTCGCCGAGATTCGGGCGCGTGCCGATGAGCGTTGTAGTTTCCAATCGTCGCGCGTGTGGCGGAGACAGCTTAGGCGGCGGTGAGCCGCGAGATGAGGTTCGGGGCTCTCCCGGCCCTCTATGACGTGTCAACGTGGCTGACTTCCCCGTGACCAAGCGGCGCTGACCAATCCCGCCATCAACCATCACTCCTTGACATCCGTGAAGGCCGATGCTGTACCGAACCAATCAGTTCACAACCAAGCGATTGAATAAGACTGAACGATTCTAGAGTAGGTATGAGCAACGCAACCGCGGTCGAGACCCCACACGAGCTCATCCTCGTGAACACGTATGACGCCACCCGGCAGGATCTCTGGGAGGCGTGGACTAGACCGGAGAAGTTCTCCCAATGGTGGGCAGCCCCCGAGTGGGCCGTCAGCGACATCGGCTCGATCGTCGTACCCTTCCGCGGTTTCTCCCGCGAGGTCGAGGAGCCGAACAAGCTCGTCTTCACCCTCACCGACAACGAGGCGCCCGACGAGGACGCCCGCACCGTCCTCACGGTCATCTTGCGCGGTGTCGACGGCGGGACCGAGCAGGAGTTTCACCAGACCGGCATCGTCAGTGACGAGCACTTCGAGGCACTCAAGGGTGGCACGACGATGTTCTTCGGACGTCTGCAGGAATTCCTGTCCCGGTGACGACAGCAACTTTGGATTCGCTGAGCCGCACCTTCGGCGCTCTCGCCGACCCGACCAGACGCGCCATCCTCGCTCGCCTAGCATCGGGCTCGGCGACCGTGGGTGAACTCGCAACGCCCTTCGACATGAGCCTTGCCGCGGTGTCCAAACACCTGAAAGTTCTCGAGACCGCCGGCCTTGTCACACGAAGCCGCAACGCCCAATATCGGCCCCGAACCCTGGACGCGCAACCCCTGGCGCAGGCGTCCGGCTGGATAGAGGACTACCGCACGTTCTGGACCAAAAGATTCGACGCCCTCGACGGCATCCAGATCGACCGAGAGTTGACAGCACCACCCTCAGCCGTATTCGCCGCCTGGACGGAGGCCACCCAATTCGCCCAGTGGTTCGGGGGCGACCAGGTTGACGTCCCGGCCGACACGCTCGACTACAACCCGATCGTCGGTGGATCTTGGTCGGCGACCATGGCGCTCCCCGACGGCACCACGATCGACTGGGCCGGCGACTTCCTTCAGATCACCCCCTACGAGCGCTTCGTGTTCACCCTCACCGACAACCCCGCCGGCCCTCAGCGTGCCGAGGTCGTCGTCGAACTCACCCCCACACAAACAGGCACCCGCATGCGCATGACACAAGAGACCCCCGACTTCACCGAGGAAATGCGCGAGAGGACCCTGGCCGGTTGGCAAACGTTCATGGACGTCCTCGGCCGCATCGCCGAAGAAACCTAACAACGAAAGGCTCAGCCCCCATCGGCACACGCATCGTCACCGGGTTCGTCACGGCCGATGGCCGCACGCACGACCCCGGCCAGCGGACGCCCACCTACGTCGACGAGCAGGTCCAGACGATCACGGCCCGTCAGTTTGAGACATGGGCGATTGACTCGGCGATCACCGAATCGGCTCGGTCACCGCGCCCGGCTTCACCCACCTACCGACGACCACTGTGCCGCACCATCTCGGCCGGGCGACGGGAACCGATAAGTTCGGCCAGCGCTGCGGATTCGGTGCGACCGTATGAGGGGAGGAGGGCACCGCGGCCTGTGCGGTACCCTCCCGGAGCATTTCGAATCGCTTCTACTTCAGCGTGCTGAGAATGCTTGCCATTTCGGCGATTTCCGCAGACTGGCCAGTGAGAATT
>Ga0209512_1005090_pt1 | contig 11094 bp, 5 predicted proteins | sample frozenSSSSmetaG_FD_184142 | JGI IMG/M metagenome (GOLD analysis project Ga0209512, IMG submission 184142) | Glacier valley bacterial and archeal communities from Borup Fiord, Nunavut, Canada, to study Microbial Dark Matter (Phase II) -... | ecosystem: Environmental > Aquatic > Freshwater > Ice >... | reverse complement strand
CTTGAAGGCTGGGATGGCGACATGAAAGTTTGGAAAGTGAATAAGGGTGCAATTGTGGGCGGTAACAAAAAGGAGCAAATGTCACAAAATGAATTTTTGAGTACAATATCATCTTACAAGAATTTTGAGCTGGAGGTAAAGTTTAAAGTCAAGGGCTACAGTGGTTTTATTAACGCTGGTGTTCAATTTCATAGCCAACGATTAACAAATCCTTCAAATGAAATGGCAGGGTATCAGGCGGATATTGGAGAAGGGTGCATGGGTTCGTTATACGATGAATCAAGACGTGATAAGTATTTGGTTCAGGCCGATCAAAAAAAGGTAGCTATAATAAAGGGTTGGAATAAATACAAAATTATTTGTAAGGACAATACCATTACTCTCTCAATAAATAACAGACAGACATTGTTCTATACTGAATTGGATCGCTCTATTCCATTCTCTGGAAAAATCGGTTTGCAAATTCATGGTGGGGGAATTTTAGAAGTTTTTTACAAGGACATTATCCTGACTCCGTTAGATTGACCTTTAGTACCCACTTTAAAATGATTTCAAAATTGTTTTGCATAGACTTATCGAAGGCACTTGTCACACCATGGGATAAGGCTCATCATCAGATTGGAGTTTATGGTTCTTCGGAATCATCCAAACTTATTTGTCAGGGTTGCCGTTCGGTTCCGATATAGGAGGTAATAGTACTGCAGTTTTTGCCTCAAGCGGGACTATGCTCTACTAAAGAATAAGTTAAATTAAATTGTACCTTACATCAATAAGTAAAATCAGAATCATGAGAAAGAAACGAAGTGTTGTTACCAGTATTATCAGTGCATTCACAATAAGTTTACTGGCTTTCATAAGCATAAGCTGCGGAAATCAACACAATGTAAAAAGTATTACGCTGCCAAATCAATGGAAATTTCAAACAGGTAACAGTGACAATTTTTCTAAAATTGAATTTGACGATGCCGCATGGAAAGAAATAAAGATAGACACCTTCTGGGAAAAGCAGGGTTTTGAAAATTATGATGGCATTGCCTGGTATCGCATACACGTCATAATACCTTCTTCTTTAAAAGACAATAATAAAGTATTACAAGCCCTTCATCTTTCTTTGGGTAGTATTGATGATGAAGATGAAACCTATGTCAATGGCGAAAAAGTTGGAAGCATGTGGGGATGGAATACCAATCGGTCATACATCATTCCTTTTAATTTAATTCGGTGGGATAAAGAAAACGTCATTGCCATACGCGTAAACGACACAGCAGGAAATGGAGGTATTCATGGAAGAGCACCATCTTTAAAAGATGCTACTCTAGGAGACGTACTGAAAATAAAAACCAATCACAAACCCGTTCATTTTACTTCTGCCAATACAGTATTTAACGATAAGGTAATTTTTAATTTTAAAGTACCAGTTGAAAAGATGGATGGATCGCTGCACATAAAAGTATTCAATCCGGTAAGTAATGATATTGCGTTTGAAAAAAGTATTGACATAAAAGTAAATAGCGGAACCGATTCATTTTATGTATCCTCAGTTAAAATTAAATATCCTGGCACATATAAAGTTGATTATTCTTTTTCAGCTAAATCAATTGCTGATACTGTGAAGTACTCAACTGTATTGGCGTATACTTCAGATTCTCACAACAACGAACATATTGAAAAACCTGTAGTTAAACTTGCCATACCTGATGAAACCTTCCCTTTTGATTTAGAAAAGATTTCATTCGGTGGATATTTAAATGAGCGTCTTAATGCCAATCTTGTTCAGCGCTTATTGAAGATCGATGAAACTGGTATTTTAGAGTGCTATTACAACCGACCTGGAAAACAAACCTGGGCAGGAGAGTACACTGGAAAATATTTGCATGCCGCCAGCCGGGTATGGCGATCAACAAAAAATGAAGCACTGAAAGTACAGATGGATCGCATTACTGATATTTTAATTGCCTGCCAAAATCAAGACGGTTATTTAGGAACATATTTACCTGAAAATTATTGGACTGATTGGGACGTTTGGGCCCACAAATACAACATACTTGGATTACTCAGTTATTATTCTGTAACCGGATACAAACCAGCTTTGGAGTCATCTATAAAAATGGGTGATTTACTATGTAAAACATTTGGAGAAGGTAAAGGCCAACGAAATATCATTGAGTCGTCAGGGCATGTAGGTATGGCTTCCACCAGTGTTTTAGAGCCAATGACGTACCTATACCGTTATACCGGAAATAAAAAATATCTTGATTTTTGTCGCTATATTATTAAAGCATACGATTACACCAATGGCCCAAAAATAGTATCCACTTTGTCTACTCTCGGCAAGGTTGATAAAACCGCAAATGCCAAAGCATACGAGATGACTTCTAACCTTATCGGGATTGTAAAACTCTATCAGTTAACAGGCGATAAAACACTTCTGAAATCAGCTGAAAATGCATGGCAGGATATTTCTGCTTATAAGCTATACATTACGGGCACAGCCAGTGAGCATGAACTTTATCAGGAAGATTTTTATCTTCCGGCAAGCAATGATGTAAAAATGGGTGAGGGCTGTGTAACCACTACATGGCTTCAGTTTAATCAGGCGCTTTATTATTTAACAGGTGAAGCAAAATATGTAAATGAAATTGAAAAGTCAGTGTACAACCATTTATTTGCGTCCGAGAATCCAGAAAATGGGTGTGTCAGTTATTATACAGCTTTGCAAGGCAAAAAGCCTTACCGTTGTACAATTGATGCCCATTGCTGCCTGGCAAGTATACCGAGAGGAATTGCAGCCATTCCTGAAATTGCATTTGCTAAAAATATAAAAAATGGTTTTGACATTAATCTGTACTCAACAAGCAAATTAACAGATCGTATTCTAACAAAAGGTGGAAAAGAAATTGCGATTGAATGTTCTGTCGATTCAAAATTCCCGCAAGGAGGTAATGCTATTATCACGTTAAAGTCTGAAGCTTCAAGTGAATTCGAAATATCCTTACGAGTGCCGGAATGGTGTAAGAAATTTAAAGCGGTTGTAAAGGGAAAAACGATTGAAGGTATTTCGGGTCAATATTTAAAAATTGAACAAGTTTGGGATACGAATACAGTTATAAATGTTTCATTTGACTTGCCCACTCAAATTTTAGATGGTGGCAAAAGTTATCCCGGATACATTGCTTTAAAATACGGAGCACAAGTTTTAGCCGTTGACCAGGCACTCAACCCTGAAATTATAGATTTAAATAAATTGTCAGTGAAGTCTGCGGATGTAACCAGTATTGCAACAGGACCATTACCGGCTGGCTGGATTGGCAAACAGCTTTTCACAACGTCTGCATTCTACAATAATAAAGCGATTACTCTTAAACTGGTTCCGTATGCAGAGGCAAGTCAAACCGGTGGTGATATTAGGGTGTGGATTAAGAGGAAGTAATGCTTTTGAATCGGATTAACACGGTAACAGTAGCACATTCAAATTTGTTGAACAATTAATCTTTACCTATACAATGAATCAACCTGTTTTATTATTTCCTGCATCTTCATTCACATTAGTAAAGATGTTCCTTCTTTTTTGTTTGTTAATTTTTAGTAATTCAGTGTTTTCTCAAAGGCAGAATTTTGAAATTACACTATTACCAGATAGTACAGGCTTAATGACCAGTGCGATTCAGAATGCCATTGATAAATGTCATTCTTTAGGGGGTGGTAAAGTTCATTTATCAAAAGGTACTTTTATCTGCGGAAGTTTACAGTTAAAGAGTAACATTACATTACAAATAGACAAGGGAAGTATTCTTCAAGGTAGTGCGAGCATTGAAGATTATACGAACGATGCTTTTATTTTTGGCAAAGATATTTCGAATTTTAACATTCAGGGAGAAGGAGTTATTGATGGGGTTGATTGTATCAATCCAAATGGAGAAGAAGGTTTTCGCGGCCCGCATGGTATCAAACTTGTTAACTGCAAGAACATTAGGATTGAAGGTATCACAATAAAAAATGCAGCTAACTGGGCCATCAATTGCAGGCACTGCTCTCGTGTGGAGATTAAAAATGTCTTCATCCGCGGAGGTCACGATGGACTACACACCCGATTCTGTGAGGATTTTAATGTAACAGGTTGTGACTTTCGCACGGGTGATGATGCTTTCGCAGGAAATGATAATCGTGATTTTAGAGTAACGAAGTGCAAAGTAAATACATCGTGCAATGGATTCAGGATGGGCTGCTTTAAATTAACCGTTAAAGATTGCAAGTTTTGGGGACCTGGGGAGTACGTTCATAAAATACAGAAGCGAAATAATATGCTTTCTGCCTTCGTTCATTTTTCTCCTAATGATGAAGTGACGAAGTTGAAAAGTGGCAAATGGCGGATTGAAAATGTGATTATTGATCAAGTCGATCATGTTTACATGTATAATTACAGAGATGGGCTTTGGCAAACCGGAAAACCCGTAATATCTATTCAATTTAAGAATATTAAAGCAACAGAAATTTTAAGCGCATTCAATATTATTGCAGATACCCTGAAGCAATTTAGCCTTAAAGTAAAAAACTCAACCTTCTCCTTTAGGAACGGTGCAGTTTATACAGACTTCACCTTTGAAGGTTCTAACACGGATTCACCATCCTTTTTCTACGTCAGAAATTTTAAAAAAATATTTCTACAGCAAATTACCTTAAACAACTCAGGTGCGAATTCCACTCTTGAAGCAGTTAACGGAAAGTCACTGCTTTTAAAAGATACAAGTTTTAATCTAAATTGTTCTAAACCTTATAATATAAAGAGTGTTAAATCTGTCATTGAAAAAGATATTAAAGTTTGCTTATCCAAGCAATAAGTTTTTGTTCACCTTTAGAATAATCTTAAATGGTCTAATGATTTTTAATCTATATAGAAATTCCATTTACGTAGGTAACTAGCTTTTTATCCATAGAATATAATTTTTAGAATCAAAGCAGAACCCCACAGCTTAATCAAGCCCTCACCTTCTTAGAGGGACAGAGGGTGGGGCTTGCATAATCTTTTTACAATCAAACTGAATTTGCAAAATATTCGATATAGGGCTATCCATTCCTGTTTTGTTCCGCATACTTACGCGGAGAAACACCAAACTGATCAGTAAAGCATTTTGAAAAATAGGCAGCATTGGAAAACCCCACTGTAAAAGCGATGTCGGTTATTTGTTTATTGCTATTGGTAAGAAGCCACGCTGCTTTTTTCAGTCGGATGGTTCGAATAAATTCATTAACTGATTGATCTGTTATTGATTTCAGTTTAGTATAAAGCATGGTTCTGCTTACCGCCATTTCGTGTGAAAACTTAATGGCGTCAAAATCACTATCTTCATAATTTTCTTCCACAATCTTAATGGCATTTTTTAAAAAGTCTTCATCGGGTTTTGAAGTGGTTAAATCTTTGAGGTTGGGAAACATCTCCTTGATGTATCTTTTCCTAAGTGTTTTTCTTATTTCAATAAGATTATCAACCCGCTTAAGAAGTATTTTATTACTAAATGGTTTGGAAATGTAATCATCTGCTCCAGAATCATAACCTGAAATAATCTTTTCTTCCAAAACATTTGCACTTAATAATATTACAGGTATATGACTAGTGAGAAAGTTGGATTTAATTTCTTTGCAAAATGTTATACCGTCCATACCGGCCATCATTACATCGCTAATAATAACATCAGGAGTAAATCGTTTTAGTGCATTGAGTCCGGCAAGAGCATCTTTTTCAGAATCAACACTATACTTAGTTTCTAAAGTTTCACGTATAAAATGCCGCATTTCATCATTGTCTTCAACAATTAATATTTTGCTTTTACCATTTTCAATAGCAGGCTCATCGTCAGCTTCAAATTGAATGATTTGCTCTTCTGTTTCAGGAATAATTAAGGCCTCAGGAAATTCGATAGAGAAGGTGGTACCTTTGTCAATTGTGCTTTCAACTGATATGATGCCTTTCATTGTGGCAACCAAATCCTTAGTATACGCAAGACCAATTCCACCAATGTCTTCTCTTTGCTGTCTTGCCCGCCAGAATTTTCTAAACAAATTCGGCATGTCCTCTTTTGCAATGCCAATACCTGTATCGGCTACATCTATTTTTAAATTATTGTTAGACGTTTCAAGTTTGATAGTAACCGTGCCGTTTTGAGGAGTGAACTTGAGAGCATTGTGAATCAGATTATTTAGAATTTTGTCGAGTTTATCTTTGTCAATATAAACATTGAGTGAGTCAAGAATGGTATCTAAACGCAATTCAATTTTGTTATTATCGGCTATATCTGAATAATTAAGTTGTAGCTCTTTCAACGTTTCCACAATATTGACCTTTGATAGTTGAGGTGATTTATCCGTCTCAAAATGTTTGAAGTTGATGAGTTGATTTACTAAGTTCAAAAGTTTAAGCGTGTTTCGGTTTACAGTTTCCAACCGCTTTAGTACTACTGAATTATTTTTTAACTCATCTGTAATCTGTTCGACAGATCCCGAAATTAAGGTAAGTGGTGTGCGAATCTGATGTGATACGTTGGTGAAAAAATTAAATCGTTCCTGAAACTTTTCTTCCTCCTGATGTCTCCCGAGCCGCTCAAGTTCAAGTTCATGGGTAAGGGATTGGCGATAAAGTAAAAAGCGATAAAATAAAAATATGGTGAATAAAAAAATAATACTATAAACGAGCTGAGACCACACGTTCCAATACCAGGGGGAATGAATGGTAAGTGAAATTTGTGTGCCTTCAGTATTCCAAATTCCATCATTATTAGAACCCAAAACCTGAAACACATAAGTGCCCGGGGGCACATTGGTATATGTTGCCTGCTCTTTAATAGAGGCGTAAGTCCAGTCAGTTTCGAATTCTTTAAGTCTGTATTTGAATTTATTCTTTTCGGGTAGTGTATAGTTGAGGGAACTGAATTCAAATGCAAAGGATGATTGATTGTGATTAAGGTCAATTTTATTGGTATAGGAAATGTCTTCCTTAAGAACGTCTCCCGTTTTGTTATTAATAACTTTATTGAAGAGTTTGAATTGCGATAGGATTATTTTAGGTATAACCGGATTGTTTATAATATTTTCAGGGTGAAAAGAAGTTGTTCCATTCATTCCTCCAAAAAAAAGTTTTCCATCTTTTCCTTTGAAACTGTATTCCAGTGCTTTTCTTACACCATCATGCGCATTGTAATATTTTGTTTCTACTTTTTTTAAGTCAAATTTTAACAGCCCAAGTCCGTTTGATAGCCAGATAGAATTTTGATTGTCTTCTCGAATTGAATACACTTTATCATTACTTACATCGGCCAAAATACTTTGTGTAAAGCGATTGGCCTTGTAGTCAAAAAAACTAACTCCATTTGATGTTCCAATCCAGATATTGCCATTTGAATCGGTTAATAGACTATAGATGAAATTACTGGCAATGCTATTGGTGTTATTCGGATCATGAAAATAATGTACTATTTTTTTTGATTTAGGAGAAAACCGATTGAGTCCGTTTTCAGTACCTATCCAGATATTTTCTTTTGCATCTACACAATAGCTGAACACAGAATTATTACTTAGTGTTGAAGAATTGGCTTTATCGTGTCGAAACCATTCTATTGCTAATGTTTTGGTATTGAATTGCGCAAGACCTTCAAATGTAAACAGAAAGAGTAAATCGCCCCTTTTTAAAATGTTAAGAATACAATTTCCGTTTTGTGTATTACTTTTAAGGAACTGATTATACGGTTTGTTTAGGCCAGATTTAGGAATAAAATTACTGAGCCCACCTCCCCAGTTACCAATCCATAATGTACCATTGCCTGCATCTTCAATAGAGGCTATACCTCCAATTACATTTTTGCTTTTATATATATCTTCTAAAGACCAAGAGTTTAACAGTTGCTCATCTTTTGAAAATTTTTTAAGCCCAAAATCCCCGCCAATCCAAAGGTTTCTTTCTGTGTCCTGAAAAAAACACTTAACAGCTCTGTCTTTTTCATTTACCGAACTATTTATCGATTTGAACGAACTTTTAAATTTAATCTTATTTGGATCGTATTTATTGATGCCTCCATATCGCGTTCCAATCCATATAATATTTGTATTATCTGCGTACAAAAATGTGCAGTGGTTGGTATTTATACTGGTGTTATTAAAGCTATTGGTGTAAGGAAAAAGAAGATTAAAATTTTTATCCAGTTGATAAAATCCATATTCAGTTGCCAACAGATAATTATTCAGGTTGTCTTTTTGAATGGAAGTCACTTTGTTTGAACCTTCTCTAGACCCGGCAAATACTTGTTTAAAAAATTTTAATTCATCTAAATTTGTTTGATATAAACCATGACCGCTTAACGACAGCAACAAAGAACCATTATCTGCATATAGTGAATATAAAGGTTGCGATTTAAATCCATTGATTGAAAAGAGCGGTATCTCAATCATTGTATTTTTTTTTATTGAATATTTAAATAAGTGTCCTGACCATGTGCCTAGGTAGATATTTCCATTGTAGTAAGTATAGCAAGATAAATTGGTAAAAAACTTTGATTTTCCTTTAAAAAACAACTTTTTATAACCGTTTGGATAATTAAAGGCGTAGAGATCGGATTCTGAAATTATAAAGGTGTTTGTTTCATCTTTAATCACACCAATAAGTTCATTCCTTTCAAGTGATTTTTCTTTTGGAAGCCGAAATGAGCTTACTATATTTTTTTTCTTATCAAACCAATTAAGCCCAAATGCTGAACCGATCCATAGCCTTTCTTGATGATCTTCAAAGACACAGATAATTTTATCATCTATTAAAGTGGCAGAATCGCCTGAGGTATGATTGAATTTCTCTATTGTTCGGCCATTGTATTTATTAAGCCCTTTGTCTGTGCCAAACCATAATAATCCTTCACTGTCCTTATAAATACAACGGACTGTATTAGAAGATAATCCCTCACTAATTGTTAAATATTCGAACTCTACTTTGTCCTCTTGAGCCAGTAATCTTGGAGAAATTGTTAAAATTAATAGTATTACAAATAAGACTCTTTTACTTCTTACTCCCATATTCCTTAATATACCACTTCTGTAAATATATGATTTTTATTAATTGAAAAATTAAATTCGATGATTTGAACAATACAAATAGTCTTTTGTACTCTATGAAAATTCATTTAAAAATTTATTGATGATTATTGTAGATTTAATTATAGATGTTATAAAAGAGCTTTTTTAAATTTAATATAGGTTTTTGTTTAGTTATCTTTTTGGGCTGGGGAGCGGAGTTTAATTCTCCATTCGTTAATCAAAAGCAATATTGCCTTTTTTATCGGTTTAATGTTAAACAGAGTTAAAGAAGCTTTAAATATTATATTTAAATGAATTAACCATTAAAATTAGGTTTTTAAACTTAAAAAAAATAATTATGAGTAAAAGTATAAACACATCACGAAGAAGCACAATAAAAAAAATGGTAGGTTCAGTTGCATTGACCTCGGTAGGAATTTCATTATCCCAACGTGTTTCAGCAGCCGAAGTAGCGATTGGTGATAAATTACGGGGAAGAATAAAGCACTCGGTATGCCGATGGTGCTATAGTGAAGTTCCGTTCGAAGATTTATGTAAAGTGGCAAACGAAATTGGCATTACATCCATTGAGTTAATTGGCCCTGATGAATGGCCAATTGCTAAAAAACATAACTTAACTTGTGCCATGCCAAATGGAGCAGGTAAGGGTCTTGAATATGGATTCAATGATCTCGCTTTGCATGACGAACTAATAAAAAGTTATATTGACATTATTCCGAAGGTTGCAGCCGCAGGTTTAAAACAGATCATTTGTTTTTCAGGTAATAGGAGAGGATTAGATGATAAGCAGGGGATTGAAAATTGCGCCATTGGATTAAAGCGCTTAATGCCAATTGCAGAAAAGTATAAAATTATCCTTTCGATGGAGTTACTTAATAGCAAAGTCGATCACCCAGATTACCAATGCGATCATTCAGCATGGGGTATAGCGCTGTGCGATAAGGTAGGTTCTGATTATTTCAAACTACTTTACGATATCTATCACATGCAAATTATGGAAGGCAATATCATTGCTACCATTCAAAAGTATCATACTTATTTTTCACACTATCATACAGGCGGTGTTCCTGGTCGGCATGAAATTGATGAAACACAAGAAATTAATTACGCTGCAATTATAAAAGCCATTGTTGAAACCGGTTATACTGGATTTGTGGCGCAAGAATTTTTTCCGAAGCGCGCAGATAAAATGGCATCCTTAAAACAAGGTGTGCTGATTTGTGACGTTTAAATTCTTTTCTGGGATGTTTTAAATGAATATTCCCTATGCAAACTGGCTTATGATGGCTTTAACCATTCCTGTTGTTTTTTGGTTTGGTAAAAGCTTTTTTATAAATGCATTTAAACAAGCCCGGAATGGGAAAGCAAATATGGATACCCTGGTAGCATTAAACACTGGGATTGCATTTATATTTAGTGTTTTTAATACCGTAAATCCTCAGTTCTGGCACCCAGAGAGGTTTACATGCCCGTGTATATTTTGAATCTACTGCAGTGGTAATTGTTTTTATTTTATTGGAAAGCTAGCGGCAATAATTTTTGACTTTTTCATTTTAATTATGTTTAAGTTTTTTTTTAAAAAAAAATTTATTGGTTTCTATTTATATCGCTAATCGTTAGCCCACACTTCTATACATTTCCTGCAAGCCTCGGCGCAATTCCTACAATGCTCGTAATGACTGGCATGTTTTTCACATTCTTCGGCACATTCCAAGGCAATATTTTTACATTCGATTGATAAATGCTCTGCATGTTTAGACCCTCTGGCTAAAAACCGTCCTGTGATTGTACAAATATCAGCGCAATCCCTACAAAATCGGATACAATTTTTCATCATCTGAACCTCCCTCTCGCTTAAGCATAATATGATACAGTTTTCACTCAATGGCACAAACCAAAAAAGCGTCGATATATTTTGTAGAGCCCATGTAAAGTTATATTTTATAATAAAAGTGAAATGCAAAAAATATTATTTACTGAATGATTGCATGTAAAAAAAAATATTGAATTGATATATTTATT